>Ga0194047_10000225_pt1 | contig 37980 bp, 37 predicted proteins | sample JunL225m_MetaG_2_FD_160070 | JGI IMG/M metagenome (GOLD analysis project Ga0194047, IMG submission 160070) | Anoxic zone freshwater microbial communities from boreal shield lake in IISD Experimental Lakes Area, Ontario, Canada - Jun2016-L221-5m | ecosystem: Environmental > Aquatic > Freshwater... | reverse complement strand
AGCAGTTCAATAAGCTCAATGTGGATAGGAGAATGCAATGGATGTAAAAAATAAATTGATGGATATTCCAAAGACCATGAAGGCATGGGTATTGGGTGATCCAGATACTTTAACTTTAGTAGAAAAACCCGTTCCAGAGCCAGGACCAGCAGAAGTCCTAGTCAGGATTGATGCAATTGCGGTTTGCGCAACTGACCTTGAAATTATTCACCGTGGCCCACCAGCCATGATTCAAGGTGGCTTGCCATTTAATAAAAATTTCACCCCTGGCCATGAATATATGGGCACTGTTGTAAAGCTTGGTAAAGGTGTCGATGAATTTGAAATCGGCGATCGTGTAGCGGTTGAGATTCATGCAGGTTGTGGTCGCTGTGAACGTTGTCGCGAAGGTATGTATACCTCTTGTTTAAATTATGGAAAAAATTACGGTAACGTTGATAAAGGTCACCGGGCTAATGGATTCACAACTGATGGTGGATTCTTAGAATATGCTGTAAATAACGTGAACACCTTGGTTCATGTTCCTGATGACATGTCGGATGAAGAGGCAACTCTGATTGTGACTGCAGGTACAGCGATGTATGGTTTAGACGTTACTGCAGGTTTAATTGCAGGTCAGTCAGTCGTTGTCATGGGTCCTGGCCCAATTGGCTTAATGGGAGTTGGTGTTGCTAAAGCCTTAGGCGCTAGCGAGGTCATCCTTACTGGAACTCGTGACAATCGTCTCGAGATTGGTAAAAAGCTCGGCGCTGATTACACCATTAACGTTACTAAAGAAGATGCCGTTGCCAAGGTTAAGGAATATACAAATGGTGGCGCACACTATGTATTGGAGTGCTCTGGTGCCCCAAATGCTGTAAATGATGCGGCAAACATGCTCCGTCGTGGTGGCCGAATTTGTTTAGCAGCCTTTCCAGGAGAGCCAGTTCCAGTGGATATCGCTGCATTAGTGCGCAACAACATCTATCTCTACGGTATTCGTGGTGAAGGTAGAAGTGCAACCCACAGAGCTGCATCATTAATGGCTCAAAAAAGGTTCCCTGCTAAGTTAGTTCACACACATACCTTCCCATTGGAAGATGTTCCTACTGCATTGCGATACGCTCGTGAACGTATTGAGGATGCGATTAAGGTAGTTGTGAAGATGCGTAAAGACTAGGCAGTCATTACATGTTGACCTATGACCGGTACGTAGTCGCTAGTTCGCTTGCTGAAGTGTTCGATATTCTTGATGCGCATCCCGCATCAAGAATATTGGCCGGAGCAACGGATATTTTGCCGTGGGCTCGCTACGGTAGAGCAGGCGATGTTCATCTTGCTTCTGTGATTGACATTAGCAAGATCCCTGAATTTAAATATATTCGGCAGTCTGGCGATGACTTGTCATTTGGCGCCATGACTACGATTGCTGATTTTCAGAATAATGCCATCTTAAGAGAACATGCTCCTGTATTAGCTCAGTGCGCTGTTTGGTTTGCAGATGATCAAATTCGTGAGCAAGCTACTGTAGGGGGCAATGTTGTAAATGCCTCTCCGGCAGGAGACTCGCAGCCAGCATTACTGGCCTTGAATGCCTCTGTCAAATTGATCAGACGAGAAAATGGCAACATTTTGGAGCGCAGTATTCCTTTAGGGGAATTTATTCATGGTCCTGGCAAAACCGCCATGCTGCATAAAGAGCTGGTTTTAGGATTCGAGTGTGACTCAATGCGTGCTTGTGGAAGCGCTTATGAAAAAGTAGGCCATCGTCGCTCTCTCGTAATCTCAACAGTGTGTCTGGCTGTGATTGCTAAGGCTGCATCTGATAAGCATTCATTAGCTGATATTCGCATTGGCATTGGCGCAGTAGGTCCAGTACCCAAGAGATTAGTAGATTTAGAGAAAGCCTTAATCGGTAAAGAAATTACTAGTGAACTTGTACATCAAATTGCAGAGCAGGCTAGTGAGTTTGTCAATTCACGTAGCCGTCATGAATACCGCAGAGAAGTCTTAGTCAACTTTGTTGAAAGAGGCATTATTTCTGCAATCAATCAAAGTGGTATTACCGTAGTTCGATTCGGTGAGGAGCAGATCTATGTCTAAATTACATTCATCAATGTCAGACAAAAAAATTGGTGAGCACCCTCTTGTAGAAATCACCGCTACAGTCAATGGCCGGATGGTTTCACGTAGTGTGCCAAATCATTATCGATTGATTGATTTTGTCAGAGAAGAATTGCATTTAACTGGAAATAAAGAAGGCTGTGGTGCAGGTGAGTGTGGAACCTGTTCAATGTTTGTGGATGGCGTTTTAGTGAAAAGCTGCTTAATGCCAGTCCAAAAAATTATGAACGCCACGGTTGAAACAGTGGATGACTTAGATCGCGATGCTGGTAGAACAGTGCTTCAGCAGGCCTTCCATAAGTGTGGCTCCAGTCAATGCGGCTATTGCATTCCTGGCATGGTCATGGCCGCAACATCATTATTAAGAAAGATGCCCAATCCTGACCGTGAGCAGATTAAAGAAGGTTTAGGCGGCAATATTTGTCGATGCACTGGCTATCAAAAAATTATTGATGCTGTTGAATTGGCGCGGGATGTCATTAATAAAAAAATTCCAGATTCCAGTCTTGAGGAAAATCTACTGGAGCCGGTAATGGGTGCTCGGACTCCTCGCTTAGATGCTCCAGGCAAGGTAACCGGTTCGGTGAAGTATGCAGCCGATATGGTGTTACCTAATATGCTGCATATGTCTGTATTAAGAAGTCCTCATGCTTATGCCAAAATTGTTTCGATAGATGCTTCTGCAGCATTGGTAATTCCTGGGGTTGAAGTTGTGTTGACATCAGCTGATGTCCCCGGAATTGATAATTTTGGGGTCTTTATCGAAGATCAGCCAATCATGGCCAGGGATTATGTTCGATATACGGGTGAGGCGGTCGCTGCAGTTGCTGCCGAGACGCTTGATCTTGCTATTGCAGCAACAAAACTCATCAAGGTTGAATACGAAGTTTTAGATGGTGTGTTTGATCCGCATCTTGCAATTAAAGATGGTGCACCACAATTGCATGATTTTGCAAAAAATAATATTACTAAACATACAAAAATTCGCAAAGGTGATGTTGAAGAGGGTTTCAAACAAGCTGATTTGATTGTGGAGGAGACATATCAAACTGCCAAAATTGAGCATGCCTATTTAGAGCCAGAAGCTGGATTGGCCTATGTTGAGTCAGATGGATGTGTCACAGTGCACTCACCAAGCCAAAACATTACACACCATCGCCATGCCTTAGCAAAAATCTTGGGCAGGCCGATTAATAAAGTTCGCATGATTATGAGTACTGTAGGTGGTGGATTTGGTGGCAAAGAGGATATGATTTATCAAGGTATGTTGGCACTTGCTGCGATTAAATCTCGTCGTCCTGTGCGCTATGTCTTTACGCGTGAAGAAAGTTTTATTGCTAGCGCTAAACGACATCCATTTTCCATTCAATACAAGATGGGTCTGAAGAAGAACGGCAAAATTGTGGCGACTAAAATGGTCATGATTTCTGATGGTGGTGCTTATGCAATGTCTACACCAGGCGTGATGAATAAGTCTGCGATCCTGGGGCCAGGACCTTATCAGCTAGAAAATGTTTGGGTCGATGCTATCGGCGTCTATACCAATAACACCCCAAGCGGAGCAATGCGAGCCTTTGGCGCATTCCAATCTGAATTTGCTACTGAGGCACATTTAGATCTGTGTGCCGAGAAACTCAAAATGGACCCGATTCAGTTGCGGATGATGAATTTAATGCGTGATGGGGCAACTACCCACACTAGGCAAAAAATTGATCGGGTGTTAGCAGTCGATTGTTTAAATGCGGTAGTCGATTTAGCTGGCTGGGATCAAGGTGCACCCAATCGTCACGGTAGTGGAAAAGAATCGCGTAAGGACATTGGCCAAAGCGGGATACGTCAATCATGTACCTTAGGCACTCACCTAAAGCAGGGGGAAAAAGTATGAAAAAGCGCGGACGAGGAGTAGCCTGTGGTTGGTATGGCATTGCGCGAACAGCGGCAATGGATCGTGCTGCCGTTTGGGTAGAGCTCGATGATGGTGGAACCGTCAAGATTGCAACAGGCGTTACTGAAATCGGCGAAGGAATATTAACGGGTTTATGCCAAATTGCCGCTCATGAAATGGGCGTTAGACCTGACGATATCGTTTTGGCTGATAACGATACTGCTAGAGTTCCAGAGGCGGCTCATGCTGGTGCGACCCGTATGACTTATATGATCGGCAACGCTGTTGCCATCGGCTGTAGAGAGGCCATGTTTAAATTCAAAAAGGCCATGGGTGATTATTGGGGAGTTGACCCCAATTCAATTCATGCCGAAAACCGTGAAGTTTGGGTAGAGAATTCCCCAACAATGAAGATGTCGATGGCTGAAGCAACCCATCATCTCAAAAAGGATAAAGGGATCGTCATTGTCGGTAGCGGATTATTTACCTCTGCTCACACTCCATTGAATCCTGATAACGGAGAAGCGACTCCATGGCAAAGCTATGTTTTTGGGGCGCAAATTGCTGAAGTGGAAGTGGATCTCGATACTGGCGAAGTGCAAGTGCTTGGAGTATGGGCTGCGCATGATGTAGGCAAGGTGGTTAATCCTCAGCAGGTCGAGGGACAAATTGAAGGCGGTATTGTGATGGGAGTGGGACATGCCTTAATGGAAGAGTACACACAACACCAAGGCCAGGTTACAACCCCAGGATTTGCAAAGTATATTTTGCCAACTACCTTAGATATCCCGAATATTCACTCAGTCTTACTTACTGAGCCAGATCCAAAAACGCCACTTGGTGTCAAGGGAATTGGTGAGCCATGTATTACACCAACTGCCCCGGCAATCATTAATGCTATTTACGATGCAGTGGGTGTCAGGATTACATCTTTACCAGCAACCCCTGAAAAAGTATTGGCTGGAATCTTGAAGCAGAAGAGGGTAATAAAACCCAAAGTAGAGCAGGAAGAATTTGTAACAGCGGAATAAGAATTCATTCTAAACAAATCGAGTTGGAGGTGATGTTATGTATAAAAATCTAAAGATTATTGTTTGCACTTTGTTTTTTTTCATGTCTTGCTATTCCTTTGCGCAAAATGTAAAAAATAAATATCCTGAAAAACCAGTTGAGCTAGTGGTTTTATTTCCACCAGGAAGTTCAGCAGACGTTGTGGCTCGAATATTTGCGGATAATCTCTCTAAAGAGCTTGGCACTCAGATTGTGGTGAATAATAAGCCTGGTGCAGGCGGCGCCATTGGTTACAAATATGTTGCTGGCAAAACTCCTGATGGTTATTCGCTGGTTTGGAGTTCAAACTCGATCTTATCTACCTATTATTCAGGTGCCTTAAATGTTGACTATCAAGGTTTTGACCATATTGCTCGGGCTACTATTGAACTCCCAGTGCTTGCCGTTAAGGCTGATTCACCTTGGAAAAATCTCAAGGATATGCTTGATTACATTAAGACACATCCTGAAGAAGTGCGGGTTGGTAACTCTGGTGTTGGAAGCTTTACTCACTTTGCAGGCGCATCATTCTTTGATGCTCAAGGTGCCAAAGTAACCCATGTACCTTACTCTTCCTCTCAAGTGGTCACTAGTTTGATGGGGGGCAATATTGAAGCGGTTGTTCAGGCTCCTGGAGCGCTATTGCCTTTCGTTAATAGCGGAGGCCTTCGGGTGCTTGGAGTATTAGGGTCTCGTCGTGAACCGGCATTTCCTAGTGTACCTACGGCTGCAGAGCAGGGGATTCAGTTCCAGGCGGATATGTGGCGAGGTGTTTCTGCGCCCAAGGGAACTCCAAAAGAAATTTCTGCACGCATCCAAGCGGCTATGCAAAAAACCTTAGCTTCGCCTGAATTTAAAAAGCAATGTGAAAAAAATGGATGTGTAGCTTCATATGCTGACTCAATGCAATTCTTAAAAGATATTGCATCTGAAAACTATTTGGTAGCGAGCTTTATGAAACAAACACTCAAGAATAATTAAAAAGTTAATAAGCAAGGAAATGTAATTGTTGAATAAGCCAGGTATTGAAGGTATTGAAAGCCGTGCAAAAGCAATTGCTCAGGCAGGTGGTATTGAGCAATTTATCGCTACGCATGATGTCAAAAACTTCCAGGTTTGCCTTTCTGAAGCGCTTGTCTTAGGTCTTTTAAGGCAGGGCGTTTCAAAGTATCTTGCGATCTTCGGTCATGGTTCTACTCATCTCGGTGAGATATTGCGGATTTACACTGAGGCTGGCCTTACTAAGGTATACAACTTTCGTAATGAGGTTGAGATGGCCCATGCAGGCACTGCGCTAAGTTGGGTCTATCAAGAAGTTTGTGCAGTGGTCACCTCTATTGGCCCGGGTGCCTTACAGGCGATGGCTGGTTCCTTGGCAGCAGCATCCAATGGGGTTGGGATTTACCACATCTATGGCGATGAAACGACCTATGGTGAAGGCTATAACATGCAGCAAATCCCCAAGCAAGAGCAGCATTTATATGGTCAGTTAACAGCTGTAATGGGTAAGTCCTATGTACTACATACCCCTGAAGGGATTCGTAACGCGTTGCGTCTAGGCGTTCAGACTGTCTTTAATCCTGTAAAGGCTGGACCATTTTATTTGTTGCTGCCCATTAATACACAGCCTCAGGTCATTAATCACTTTAATTTACAGGCGATGCCGCTCAAACCCTGTGCATCCAAACAGATAGTCGGAGATCAGGGATTGATTGATGAGTCTGTAAAAACCATTTGTGAATCCAAGAAGGTTGTTATCAAAGCTGGTGGTGGGAGCCGACAATTTTTTAATGAATTAAGAAAATTCGCAAAATTAGCGGGTGCAGCAGTAGTGCTTTCACCAGGATCAACTGGCGTCTTGGCAAATGACGACCCTTTAAATATGCATGTGGGTGGTAGTAAGGGTTCGATTAGTGGGAACTACGCTATGCAAAACGCTGATTTATTGATTGTGATTGGCTCACGCGCAGTATGTCAGTCTGACTGCTCTGGAGTGGGCTATCCACAAGTAAGCAAAGTAATCAATATTAATGGTGACTATGCTGATTTAAATCATTACAACAATACGATTGGATTGTATGGAGATATTGGCAGTATCTTAGAGCAACTCATTGCTGCTTTTCCAAAATCTGACGACTACTTGAGTATGAAACAAGCGTGGTTAAGCGATTGCGCCCAGAAAAAAAATGAATGGAAAAGTTTTTTAAGTCGAACTCAAAGTGTTAAGACAATCACTGATGAAGTATGGGGAAGTCCAGTCCTAACGCAGCCAGCTGCAATTAAAGCAGTGTGTGCTTTTGCAAAGCATCATCATGCCATTAAGTTTTTTGATGCTGGTGACGTTCAGGCCAATGGATTCCAGACTGTTGAGGATGATGTTCCTGGAGAGACGTATACCGAGACCGGTGCGTCCTATATGGGTTTTGCAACATGTGCCGTTATTTCTAATGGAATGGCTGATAAGCCAAAGTATGGAATTGCATTTACAGGTGATGGTTCGTTCATGATGAACCCGCAAGCCTTAATTAGTGCTGTTCAACATCATGCAAAGGGCATGATTGTGATATTTGATAACCGCAGAATGGCTGCGATCTCTAGTCTTCAGCATGCACAATATGGAAAAGACTTTCGGACAAATGACTCCGTAGCTGTTGACTATGTTCAGTTGGCAGCTTCTGTATCTGGAGTAAAAGCATTTGCTGTCGACGGCTCTCTAGAATCTTTGAGAGATGCCTTAAAGAGCGCCTATTCATATGATGGATTATCTGTTTTGCATGTGCCTGTCTATGCTGGCACGGATGTGCGTGGTGGACTCGGTGCTTATGGCAGTTGGAATGTGGGTAATTGGTGTGAGTCTGTACAAGACATCTACCTTTCTAGCAATATTTAATTAAGAGAGCAATGGAAAAAACGAATTTTGGTCTATACAAGGACTACGGTTGTTTTATTAATGGAAAATGGGTTACTGCATCGGATCTGCAGGTTAAAGAGGTTAGCAGTCCTGTAACAGGAGAACTAATAGGTCATATTCCTGCAGCTACACAATTAGATCTGCAAGCAGCTCTAGATAGCGCCCAGAGAGGGTTCAATATTTGGCGTGCAATCTCTCCATGGGATCGAAGTGCAATTTTACGCAAGACTGCAGATTTGCTAAGAGAGCGCAATAGTCAATACGCGATCCTGATGTCTACAGAAACAGGGAAGCCCATTGCTCAGGCAGAGGGCGAGTGGCGTGATGCGGCTGATCAATTTGAATGGTACGCAGAAGAAACCAAAAGAATCTACGGGCAGACAATTGAGGCAAGGCTTCCTGAAATCCGGATGGGTGTTCGAATGGAACCCGTTGGTGTGGTCGCCGCTTTTTCTGCCTGGAATTTCCCTGCATTACTGCCGGCCAGAAAGCTTGCTGCGGCTTTAGCTGCTGGCTGCTCTGTAATCTTAAAGCCAGCCGGTGAGGCGCCTGGTTCTGGCATGGCAATTATTCAAACCTTAATGGATGCTGGACTACCGATAGATGTTGTCAATTTAGTGACTGGCGATTCTAGAAAGATATCTCAGTATTTGGTGGAATCCCCAATCGTCAAAAAAGTGACTCTAACGGGTTCAACTGCCGTTGGTAGAGAAATATTGCAATTGGCCGCTAATGGCATCAAAAAAGTATCAATGGAATTGGGTGGTCATGCGCCTGTAATCGTTTTTGAAGACGCAGACATTGAAGCCGCAGCGGAGATGTGCGCCCGATTTAAGTTTAGAAATTGCGGACAAGTCTGCGCTTCCCCATCGCGTTTTTATGTTCATGCATCACATTACCAAAGGTTCTGTGATGTTTTTGCCGCCTTCGCTAAGGCCATGGTGATTGGTGATGGCTTAAATCCTGATGTTGGCATGGGACCGATGATCAATGCTCGTGGTCTTAATCATGTGCAGAACTTAATTGCTGATGCAATAGATAAAGGTGCGAAATTACTAGCGGGTGGATCTGCCCCAGAAGGCTTTGGCAAAGGAAACTTTATTTCTCCAACGGTATTGTCTGATGTTCCTGATAATGCCAGGATTATGATCGACGAGCCTTTCGGCCCAATCGCACCCATCGCTAGTTTTGTTGATTTTGATGAGGTGATTGAGCGTGCTAATTCAACCCCGTACGGCTTGGCCTCCTATCTCTTCACAACATCTTTAAAGACTGCCGCATTGGCTAGTGAGCGCATTGAAGCAGGTATGGTTGGCATTAATGAATTGGCAATTGCAAGCGCTGAAATGCCTTTTGGTGGAGTTAAACAAAGCGGAATTGGTAGGGAAGGCGGCGCCTTTGGCATTCAAGACTATCTCGAGCCAAAATTTATCAAAACCAGATTGGTATAAAGCTTAAAAGCATGTATTACCGACCCAGGAGTAATTCATGAAGATCGTAGATTTATTAAGAGAAAAAGGTGGCGCCGTATCAACAGCCCCCAAAACGATGAAGTTGTCTGAATGCGTCATTATGATGAGCGATCAAAATTTAGGCTCTTTGGTGGTGATTGATGGAGGTCAGGTTATAGGGCTTCTCACCTTTAGAGAGGTGATTAATATTCTTGCTAAAAGACAAAAAGAATTGCGTCAGGGGCCAACCCCACCAGTTGCTGAATTAACAGTCGATACTGTCATGATTAGAAATCCTATTACGGCATCATTGGATGATGAGGTGACCAAGATTCACGATCTCATGGTCAGCAACCATCAGAGGTATATGCCTGTAGTAGAGGATCAGCAGTTAGTGGGGGTAATCTCTTTTTATGATATTGCCAAAGTGATTATAGAAAGTCATGTTCGAGAAAATGGACTGCTAAAATCGTATATCAGTGAGTTTCCGTAAATTCCAATTTAAATAAGAGTTAATGCCGTCTACGAGCACGGAACTCACTTGGTGAGAAATTAAATTTTTGTTTGAACCGTCTCGTAAAGTAGCCCTCATCTTCAAATCCAACCTCGTTTGCAATGTCTGAAATGCGGTTGTCTGTCATAAGCAGCAATTCTTGGGCCTTTTCCATTCTCTTCATAGTGAGCCAGCCTACAAAAGCCAATCCAGTCTTTTGCTTTAATAATTGTGAAATGTAATTAGGCGATAAAAATGTGGAATGGGCAACCGATTCAAGCGTTAAATTTGAGCTCATATTTTTGTCAATAAACTGAATCACCCGTTTAAATGATTCGGTTTGTGTGCTCTGGTTTGATTGAGTATTTAATTGGCGATTAATTTCTGTTGAATAGGTCTCCATAGCGTATCCAATGAGGTCCAATAGGCAACCGCGGATTCTCTCTCGCCAGCCCATATTGCGCATACTATTAATCTGGTGCATTTGCTGAACAAGCTTCAGTATGTATGAAAACTGCTCATCACTGAAGTTGAAGTTGATTGCTCCTTGATAAAGAAATGGAATAATTTCTGGATGCTCAAGGGCAATGAGTTCTTCGGTCTCAAATAAGTTTGCAGTTAGATTTGGGCCAAGAAAGCTTCGGTTGAAATTGATGATGTGGTAATCGGGATTTTCTGCTGGGATGCTGTAGTGGACCCGGTATGGAAGAATAAAAATGATTGAATTATCTGGATAGGTTGATTCAACATTTCGAATGCCGTGTTTTGATCCGCCTTTCACATTGACATGAATTTGAAAAAACTCATGTCTATGGGGCGTAACAATGGGATTTCTAATGCGCCAATCTCTAATTTCGAAGTCAAGGTTCTCAGACCTTTCTGACATCTGGTAGGTTTTGATCTGCGCCGAGTCTTTTAACATTTTGAATAACCTGGTTAGCTATAGCCTTTTTAGGCCCAACAATAATGGGTCGTGCACTATTTTGTCCACAGGGCAGTCCATATTACCTTAGTAGCCCGTTTTTCTTTATATAGAACTATGTATATAGGCTATGCTACGTTTTTAGCCCCCTAATTTTCTACAATATATGAAGCGTCGCCATTTTCTAGGCTTGTCTCTTGCCCTATCTATGCCGTTTTTGGTGAGGGCTCAGGCCTATCCCTCAAAACCCATCCGCTATATTGTTCCTGTTGCTGCTGGTGGTGGCAACGACATGATTGCGCGTGTTGTTACTGAACGTTGGGGCCGAGTACTGGGGCAAACTTTTGTAGTCGAAAACCAAAGTGGTGGTGGTGGTGTTATTGCCTCGCAGACTACGATGAGGGCAGCACCAGATGGTTACACTTTAATGCAGGGTTATGTTGCTACCCATGGTACAAATCCTGCAACACGCAAAGTCCCCTATGACCCTATTAAAGACTTCACACCGATTGGTATGATCGGCGCTACACCGAATGTCTTGATCGTGAATAGTCAGATTCCTGTAAAAAATATGAAGGAATTTATTGACTATGCGCGCAAGAATCCAGGAAAGCTGAGCTACGGCACTGCTGGCCAAGGATCTCTCACTCATATGACGATGGAATTATTTAAGCAAGAGACGGGTCTTTATATTCTGCATATTCCCTACCGTGGGATTGCTCCTGCAATCAATGATTTATTAGGTGGTCAAACGCAAGCGATGTTTCCAGGTTTAGCGGCGGCCTTGCAATATATTCAATCGGGTAGGGTACGTGCATTAGCAGTCACAGGATCAAAACGCAGTTCCGTATTAAAAGATGTGCCTACCATGGAAGAATTAGGCTTTAAAGGTTTTGATGCAATGCAATGGTATGGCACAGTAGGTCCAGCGGGTATTCCGGCTGATATTGTGAAGCGATTAAATGAAACTCAAATTACTACACTGAAGCTCCCGGAGATGCGGGAGAAGTTATTAATCGAAGCAGTCGAGCCCATGCCGATGTCTCCCGAGCAATTCGGTCAATTTATTAAAGATGAAAATAGGCGATGGTCTGCCTTAGCAAAAGCCCGCAATATACAATTGGAAGAGTAGGTCATGTCAAAGAAATTACGAATTGGAATCTTAGAGGGCGATGACATTGGTCATGAGATTGTGCCAGTTGCAGTCGAAGTCGCTAAAGCCGCCGCCAAACTTCATCAAGTTGATATTGAGTGGGTGCCTCTGCCAATCGGACGACGTGCACTCGACACCCATGGGCATACACTCCCACCGGAGACCCTAGAAACACTGCGTACCTTGGATGGATGGATTTTGGGGCCCATTGGTCATCGCGCATATCCGAAACAAGCCAATGCCATCAACCCCCATCCTATTTTGCGTAAGCAATTTAATTTATTTGCAAATGTAAGGCCAACACGATCTTATCCAGATATTGGATGTCTACGAGATGATATTGATTTAGTGATTGTTCGTGAAAACAATGAAGGCTTTCAGCCTGATCGAAATATGTTAGTAGGAAATGCCGAATTTCGTCCAAGCGATGAAATCACACTTTCTATGCGCGTTATTACAAGAACTGGAAGTCGCCGTGTAGCCCAAGCTGCCTATGAATTAGCACGCCAACGAAAGAAGCATTTGACTTATGTTCATAAAGACACTGTCTTTAAGCTAGGTTGCGGGATGTTTGTAGAGGAGTGTAAAAAACTTGCCCCTCAATATCCAGATGTACTAGTTGACGATGTGATTGTTGACACTATGGCAATGCGCCTAGTACGTGATCCTCAGAACTTTGACGTGATAGTGACAACGAATATGTTTGGTGACATATTGTCAGATGAAGCTGCTGGCCTTGTTGGCGGCTTAGGAATGGCGCCAGGTTTGTGTATCGGTGATGGTGATGTGGTGATGGCACAAGCTACCCATGGATCGGCTCCAGATATTGCGGGTCAAGGTATTGCTAACCCATACTCCATGATTGAATCGACTCGGATGATGTTTGATTGGCTTGGTCATAGCAAGAATATCCCAGAAGCTGTAGCGATGGCAAGATCGATGTCAGAGGCAACCACAGTCGCATTGGCGAATCCTAATGCCCGGACGGGAGATATTAATGGCAAAGGTAGTACTGCTTCAATGGCCAAGGCGGTATTGGAGGCTTTGCAGTAATTCTTTAGTGCCTTTGGAAAGCATGTGAGAACAAAAATGATGAACCTAATATGAAAAAAATACTTCTAACGCTGCTGACTATTCTTAGCCCATTTTGTTTTGCGATTGATTACCCAAATCAAAAAGAGGGCGTATGGATTGCAAAAGATTTTCAGTTTCATACGGGAGAGACTTTGAAAGAAGCCAAGATCGGCTATGTCACCTTGGGTGATCCTAATAATCCTGCTGTACTGATTCTTCATGGCACTGCAGGTTCAGCAAAGGGCATGCTCGGAAAAGATTTTGGTGGTGAGTTGTTTATGGCTGGTCAGCCATTAGATGCGAATAAGTATTTCATCATCATTCCCGATGCGATTGGCGTAGGCAAATCGAGCAAGCCCTCGGATGGGATGAAGGCGCAATTTCCAAGATATAACTATAGTGATATGGTCCAAGGCCAATACCGTCTTGTAACTGAAGGCTTAGGAATAAAACATCTCAAACTTGTCTTGGGTAACTCTATGGGCGGTATGCAGACTTGGTTGTGGGGGACGAACTATCCAGGATTTGCAGACTACTTAGCGCCGATGGCATCGACACCCAGTGCGATGTCGGGTCGTAATTGGATAATGCGACGCTTTATCTCTGAATCGATTCGTCGTGACCCTGCCTGGAATGGCGGCAATTATGAAACACAACCTAAGAGTGCTCATTTTGCGAGCGTCTTTTATCCTTTTGCTACTACTGGCGGTAATCAGCATCTGCAATTTTTAGCGCCTAATAGTGAAAAAGCTGATGCCCTTGTTAATGAAAAGCTCAATACTCCTTTAACAATGGATGCTAATGACTTTCTCTACCAATGGGAATCTTCACGGGACTTTAATCCAGGTCCAGATCTTGAAAAGATTAAAGCTAAGGTATTAGTGATTAATTCTGCTGACGATGAAAGAAACCCCCCTGAGCTAGGCATCATGCAAAAAGAATTAAAACGCGTTAAAGCGTCAGAGCTCTATCTGATCCCTGCAAGTGAGCAGACCTTAGGCCATTCCACAACTGGACAGGCTAAGTGGTGGAAAGAGAAGCTTGGCCAATGGATGGCGAAGTAAGTCAGCCTAGTAAACCGAATTTAGGATTTTTACCCTAGCTTCAGGTAAGATGTTTTAACGATATAAACACATAAAAATAAGTCGTTATTAATCGTTTTTTGGAGACTAAAACTGATGAAGTGTTTACTGATTGCCGCGCTGGCAGCGATATGCTTGTCCGCACAAGCTGGTACGGAGATTGTTTATCCTACCCGTGCAGAAATTTATTCGATCTCAACCTTAACTATTTCCGATAAGCAGTTTTTACAAGGCGATAAGAACGGCAAAGAAGTGACTGTGAATGGTATTTTGCGCTTTCCTCAAAAGCCGGTCAGTCAAAAAATCCCCGTGATTTTTTTAGTCCATGGCTCTAGTGGTATCGGTCCTAATGTGGAATATTGGTCAAATCATTTTTTAGCACAGGGCTATGCCACCTTTAGTTTGGATGGCTTTACAGGACGTGGTTTAACAGTTGTGGGTCCTAACCAAGCTTTATTAGGCAGATTAAATCTGATTCTAGATAGCTACAGAGCAATGGAGATTTTAGCTAAGCATCCTCGTTTAGATTCCAGCAAGTTTGTCATGATGGGATTCTCAAGGGGAGGCCAAGCAAGCTTATTTGCCAGTGTTGAGCGTTTTAATAAGCAGTGGAATAATAGTGGCACAGTATTTGCAGCACACATTCCCTTTTATGCTGATTGTGTCACGAGCTATATCGGTGACGATAAGACTACGGGTAAGCCGATTCAACTGCATCATGGCAGGGCAGATGATTACAACCCTATTGGTGCATGCAAGACTTATGTGAATAAGTTAAAAGCCGCTAAGCAAAACGTCGAGTTATTCGAATATGACTTTGGTCCCCATGCCTTTGATTCACCCTTAGGAACGGTGCCACCAGTCGTTTCTAAGAATGCACAAACAGTCCGGGCTTGCTCTATTGCTGAAAAGACAGAAGGGATCTTGATCAATGCCCAAACAAATCAAGAGTTTCAGTATTCGGATGCTTGTGTCCAGCTAGATCCGCATGTTGGGCGAGATGATGACGCTACCCAAAAATCCACTCGCGAGATCGATGCATTTTTGGTAAAACTTTTTAAGTAATTCCTCAAGAACAATACAAACATCTAGAATCTTATGAAAATTTCTAAATTACTTAGTCTTGCGCTGTATCTTCTGCTGTCACAGAATATTTCCTATGCACAACAAAAGCCAACTATTCAAAGTTATCCTAAGGATGCACCAAAATCAGTTGCATTTATTGGTAATAGCTTTTTCTATTTCAATAATGGGATTATTAGCAACCTCGGGCCAATGGTTGCTGAAGGAATGAAGGGAGCTCCACTTCGCCAAAGCATGATTACGATTAGTGGATCGGGTTTTGATTGGCATGATGTCGATTCTTATTTCCGTCCAAATGCCATTGGAAAATACTCGTTTGATGCTCAGAACAATGTAGTGATGAATCCTACGAGCCAACCTTTATTTGATGCCGCTATTTTGATGGACTGTAGCCAATGCCCCATCCATCCGCAAATGAAGTCAGTCTTTACAGAGTACGCGAAGAAACATAGTGATGCTGTGAAGCGCCATGGCTCTGTACCAGTCTTCTTCATGTCATGGGCTTACAAAGATAAACCTGATATGACTATTCCGCTGGCAGATGCCTACACTGCAGCAGGTAATGAGAATGGTGTTTTGGTAATTCCGGTTGGCTTGGCGTTTGCTAAATCGATTGCTTCAAAGCCTGACTTGGAGTTGTATGCCCCTGATAAGCGCCATCCCAGTCCGGCAGGGACTTATCTATCAGCTGCAACGACTTATGCCACCTTATTTAAGCAATCTCCGGTTGGTCTTAAATATAACGCTGGTTTAAGTCCTGAGATAGCATTGTATTTACAGCAAGTAGCTTACGATACTGTAAAAGAGTATCAAAAACGTTAATATTTTATAAGGCATAGGAGACTCATATCATGATGACGCCCGATGAGATTGAAAAATTAATCCCCGCGGAAACTGCTAAATTTCGTTCGCCCATTCCTACGCAGGCAATCTCTAGTGATGAGTTTATGCCTGGTGCACAAACACCAAAGCAAAAGGAATTTGAGAAGCGCGTCAAAGAAATTGGTTCAAGACTAGCAAAACATCAAGGCATTTCACGCCGTCATTTCTTTCAGGGTGCTGCAGGAATGGCTGCAGCTTTTCTTGCAATGAATGAAACTTTTGGACCGCTATACGGAGTAAGTCATGCTGAAGCAGCGACACCTGAGATGGCAAACGAACGTGCTGCAGCCCTTAAGAGTCAATTCATCATGGATATGCATACGCATTATCTGCGAGACGATACTCGTTTAGAAGGGTTTGTTAGGTCACGAGAGGCGGTAGGAAAAGCAGCTTGGAATCCAGCCCTTGCTGGCAAGCCTCAGACCTTGGATGACTTGAAATTTGCAAACTACTTCAAAGAAATCTATTTAGACAGTGATACCAAGGTAGCTTTAATTTCTGGATCGGGTTCAGAAGATCCTAGAGACTGGTTTTTAACCAATGAAATGAAGGCGCAAGCACGTAAAACAGTCAATCAAGAAGCGGGCACTCAGCGCATGTTCTCGCATGCCATATTCATGCCTGGTATGCCAGGTTGGTTAGAAAAAGCTGAAGCTGATTATGAAAATCTCAAGCCAGATTCCTTTAAGGGCTACACCATTGGCGATAATACAAACAAGCAGCTCTCTAAACATCCTTGGCGCTTAGATGATGAGAAGTTGGTATATCCCTTCTATGAAAAGTTAGCCAAGTGGAGTAAGACGAAACCCAGTGTGGCTAATGTTTGTGTGCACAAAGGTTTATACCCACCATCAGTAACACAGCAGTATCCTCATCTTTTGCCATATGCAAGTGTGGATGACGTCGCTAAAGCAGCAAAAGATTGGCCGCAACTCAATTTTGTGATTTATCACTCGGCCTTCCGTTATACCGGCGGTGCTTGGGATGAAGGTTGGCAGCAATTCATGCGTACGGGCCGGATTGATTGGGTTACAGACTTGGCGCAGATTCCTCAAAAAGCAGGCGTCAAAAATGTTTATGGTGACTTAGGGCAGATCTTTGCTCAGAGCACTGTTGCTGAACCAAGACTTTGCGCTGCAATGATGGGCCAGTTGATTCAGGGACTGGGAACTGATCATGTCGTTTGGGGAACGGATGCGATTTGGACGGGCTCTCCGCAATGGCAAATTGAAGCTTTACGTCGTCTAGAAATCCCGGAGGATATGCAAAAGAAATATGGCTTTGCAGCTCTAGGGCCAGCCGATGGGCCAGTCAAGCGCGCTATCTTTGGCGATAATTCAGCGCGTCTTTATAACTTCACCCAAGCACAACGAAATGCATTGGTGGGAGATAAAGTGGCATTAGCTAAATTGAATTATGACGAGTTTGGCGATGGTAGAACCAACCTTAGATATGGGTATATGCAGACTTAAGATGAGAAAAATACATTACGGTATTTTGGTCTGTGTAACAGGTTTGTTATTCGCCTGTGCAACCCCGGAGAGTGATTTTAGGGTCTATAAACAGTCCGATGGATCTATCGGAGTGCATGCCCCTAAAACAGCTATGGACTCAGAAGCGCAGGAATTAGCCGAGGCTGAATGCAAGAAGTTAGGAAAGCGGACTGCTACATTGATTGAGAACCGCAAGACTTTCAACGACCGCTTTCCTTTGTCTTATACCTATAACTGTAGGTAAGACAATGTTACTAAGTTACTGAGTAAGTTAACTTAGTAACCACTTCTTGATAGATTTATTGACACACATTGCATCTAAAGCTAGGCCAAAGAACTCAGAACCGTTTGTGACCATGCTTTCGATTGCCTCAACCTTGCCAGACTTAATGCCACGCAAATAGCATGCAACACGATAGCGTAAGAAATGCTCAGTATTGCCTTCTTCATTCTCGGTTGTGCAGAGCTCTAAGCTGCCATAACGTGTTTCAGGGTTGATGTTCAGAATCGATAGACCTAGGGCGCCAATCAAGTTTTCTGGAACTGGAATAGGTACGTAAGAGTAGAGGGATACCATCATCTCATCTTCATCTACTTCAATGATGTGATCAATATCTAAGACATCTTTTTCAGTAAGTTCAGTTTCACCTGAATCACCACCACCAAAAGTAGATTCGAACTGCAACATCGCAGTGTTACTACCTTTAGAGATTTCAATCATGTCAGGATAGCCAAGCAAGCCTTTCCACCAATACATCAGAGTGAAAGTACATGGCTTTACTTCTACTAAACCTTTTTTAGTGGATTTCGCAAAATACAGGCCATAGAACTCATCATCTTGTTCGAGTCCGTATTGATCAAGCTTGGGCGTTTTAGCAGAAGATTTTTTGACTGCCGTCTTACTCGCTTTTTTAGCTATGGGCTTTTTAGTCGCCGGTTTTTTTGGAGCAACTTTCTTGGAAGTTACTTTTTTAGATGCTGGTTTTTTCACTACTTTTTTAACTGTCTTTTTGGCTGCTACTTTTTTAGGAGCAACTTTCTTGACAGCTTTTTTTGCAGGGGCTTTTTTTACCACCTTAGTAGCTACTTTCTTTTTTGCTGGAGACTTCTTTGTAGCCATGGTTTATTACCCTTCTTTTTCATTTAGTAGTGCATGGTGCACCTATCGATATTACTGCAATTTCTATAAGGAAATCCTCATTCCCATATGGGGTTTGTCCTGCCTAATGCAAGAGGTATTGCAAATTAAATATCTTCCAAAAGCCATTGTTCTATGGAACTTGACTTGCTAAACTAAAAACGAGCTGTTTTGATTAACTTGAACGAAAAGAGTGTCCATGTTTCCTGAATATCGTGATCTGATTACCCAACTGAAAACTTCAGATCGTCATTTTTCTCATTTATTCGATAAGCACAATAATCTAGATCAAAAGATTTTGCGAATGGAGGCTCATGCTGAGCCTAGTACTCCCGAGCAGATAGAGACTCTCAAGAAAGAAAAGCTTCTCTTGAAAGATCAAATCTATGCTGTTTTGAAAAAGGCTAGCACCTAGGGTTTAAATATTCTGTAAGAGCTAGCCTTCCTGATTTGTCTTAGGAAATCAGGTTAATGACAAAGAGGCTAAATAATGAAATAAAGATGCTGGCAAAGAATGCAGTCCAGAAACTCGAAATCGTAAAGCCACTCACTAGAGCAGAGACAAACATTAATACCAAGGCATTAATCACCAAGAGGAATAGTCCCATGGTGACCACAGTTAGCGGCAAGGTAAAGAGAATAAGTAACGGCTTAACAATGGCATTTGCAAAGCCAAGCAATAGTGCTGCGATGATGAGTGAGCCACCATCAGCAAATCGTAGACCACTAAAAATATAGCTCGCAACCCACAGCGATAAAGAAGTTAAGCCCCACTGAACAATGAAAGGTGTTAAGTTGCCCATGATTTAGTCCTTTAGGTGAAGTGAAAATAACGGTTTCTAAAAATGTATCTTATCAGTCGTTTAGTAGTGCGGGGGGATTTCGTCCTTGAGGCTGCCTGCGCCACCAGTACCAGCTTGCTCTTTGATCGCTTTGAGCTCTCGGTATAAAAATTCTATTTGCTGCTGCTGTTTGTAGATCGTCTCATTGAGTTTTTCAATCAAATCTTCAGTAAAGCTCAATTTAATCTCTAAATTGGTGATTCGGTCTTCAGTGGGATTGCTCATTCGATATTCCTATTATTGATGGCTTACTGCTCGATCATCGCAAAACGCCCATCTTCCATTTCGGCTTGTGGCCGGATCCAAAAGTCATGTGATTGTAAGGACTCATAGACGTAAGCAGGCTCTAGAGTGGCTTCAATATTGGCCAGCATGACCACTTTATAGAATCCACCAGTCTTGATGTGCTTTAGTTTGGCGCCGGGCTTAAACAGACCTGCATCAGGGTCTGCCATTTTGGGTTTACTCATGATAAAAAATGACTTTCTCAGTATGATCTAGTGATGGTCAATCCCATCCCGTACTCTATTCTAGATATATCCCCGATTCCACAAGGATTTACTGCGGGTGATGCTCTGCGTAATTCCTTGGATGTGGCTCAGCATGCTGAGAAGTGGGGTTATACGCGCTACTGGGTAGCTGAGCATCACAATATGACAGGTAATGCGAGCTCGGCTACAGCGGTATTAATAGGGTATCTGGCTGGCGGCACTAAAACAATCCGTGTGGGCTCTGGCGGCGTCATGTTGCCCAATCATGCGCCACTCGTCATAGCCGAGCAGTTTGGCACTCTGGCTTCTATCTATCCTGGAAGAATTGAATTGGGTTTGGGACGTGCACCTGGCACTGATCAAACGACTGCTCGGGCCTTGCGCCGAGATTTATTAGGAAGTGACGACCGCTTTCCGCAAGACGTTCGAGAGTTGCAACATTATTTTGGGCCTATTCAGGAGGGGCAGGCAGTGAAGGCTATTCCTGGCGCCAATACTGAGGTGCCAATTTGGATTCTCGGTTCTAGCTTGTATGGAGCTCAACTAGCGGCGCATTTTGGTTTGCCTTATGCATTTGCATCGCACTTTGCTCCAGAGCAATTATTAGAGGCAATGAAAATTTATCGTGAACTCTTTAAGCCATCGGATAAGTTGGATAAGCCGTATTCTGCATTTTTGATGAATGTTGTTGCTGCAGATACAGATGAAGAAGCGCAATATCTGTTTACGACCTTGCAACAAAATGTTATTCGCATGCGGCGTAATACTCGGGGACAACTTCCGCCACCAATGACAGACCTGAATGATTTTTGTACGCCTCAAGAACAAGCTACTGCTGCACATACTTTGCAAGTCTCGGCTGTAGGGTCTCTAGAAACCGTGAGAAAGACGATGCGGCATTGGTTAGATTTGACCGGCGCTAATGAATTGGTAATGACCGGGCAGATCTTTGATCATCAAGCTCGCCTCAAATCTTTTGAAATCGCTGCACAAGCTGCTCAAGGCCTATAGGATTGTGTAGTCGGCGGTAATCATGACGCCTTCTTTTGCTGCGCGACTTGCCAATTTAAGGACTTCATTGTCCTTGCTCAGTAAGATGCATGGCTTATTTGCATAGGCTAGATCTAAAAAGATTTGATCATCGTTATCGCGACATTGCCAAGGTGCGGCAATAATCTTATTCTCATCGATCATATGCGCTAGTGATTGCCACTCTTGCACTATGTTTTCTTGAGTACTTTGATCTAAGTTAAATAGTGGTCGTGAGATGACCTCTGTAAATTCCGCTAGCGTTTGCCAGCTGGCAAGGGCATCTAATTGCCGCTCTATTAAAGCCTGTTTGATATGTAGCACTCTAAAGTCATTGAAGATAAAAAGGTCTAGCAAGACATTGGTATCAAAGATGACCGACTTCATTGCGTTTGATGATTGCGCCAAATCTCTGGGGTAATCGTGACTTGGCCTTGATCAGAAGAAACATAGGCCTCACCATCTTGAATATTCACATGCAAGACCATGCTGCGCTCAACTAACTTATTGAGCTCATGTGCTTGTTCAGCCGGTATGGAGAGGACTTGGAGATTTTTTGCTCTGGTCAGCTTATTGGCAATGCCATCCCACCAGATTTTGCTAGTATGACCCCCGTAGCAATAAACAATAACTTGATCTGATCTACCGCAAGCCTTCAAAATACGACGCTCATCAGGCTGACCTATCTCAATCCACAATTTGATGGAGTCAGTCAGATCCTTAATCCATAAATCGGGCTCATCGGTATCGCTCAATCCCTTAGTAAAGGCCAGATCTTCATGGGCTTGCAGGGCAAAAGCGATGATTCTGACCATCATCCGCTCCTCAGTTTCTGAGGGGTGCTTGGCGATTGTGAGGGAGTGACTGCCATAGTAGTGACGGTCTGAGTCAGCGAGGTGGAGGTCTGCCTTGTGAATAGTTGCGCGTAGAGCCATGGCGCATTATCACCTTTTACCGAAAATACAGCGGGATTTGCCATATACCCAGTATCATTTTAGGAATTTGATCAACGTCCTGGAGCATTCAATGAAGCTTTGTCTGATGAAGAAAATACGGTTTACTACCAGCCTTTTTGGTGGCCTTTTATTAGCCTGCTTTTTCCATTTCGCAGCTGCTGCAGCTCCATGGCCAACCAAACCAATCAAGATCATCGTGCCGTTCTCTCCGGGAAGTGTTCAAGATGCCCTAGCGCGCTCATTTTCAAATGAATTGGGGGTCGCTCTTGGGGAAACAGTATTGGTTGAAAACAAAGCTGGGGCAGGTGGCACGGTGGGTACTGGCATTGTGGCTAAGTCACCTGCTGATGGCTATACCTTTGTAATGGCAGCAGCCAGCCACAATATCAATGGCACCTTGTTTCCAAAGTTAAGCTTTGATCCACAAAAGGATTTCACAGCAGCTGCCTATATTGGAACTAGTAGTTACGTCATGATGAGCAATTCCGAGTTCCCAGCAAAGAACGTTGCTGAGTTCATTGCGCTAGCAAAAGCGAAACCGGGTCAATATAATTACGCAAGCGCTGGGAATGGTAGTGCCTCCCATTTGGCGATGGCTTACTTTGACAGCATGGCTGGAATAGATTTAGTCCATATACCTACCAAGGGAACTGGGGATGCAATTACTGAACTATTGGCCGGTCGTGCGCAAGCAGTAATTGCTGCCAATGTGGCTGCATTACCGTTTGCCAATGATTCCCGTATTCGCTTCTTAGGGGTTTCTTCTGAGAAGCCTTCACCATTTGTTCCTGGCGTTCCACCGATTGGTAATACGCTCAAGGGTTATGCTTTTGATAGCTGGTTTGGATTGTTAGCGCCAGTCGGCACACCTAAAGAAGTCATTAATAAAGTTTCAGCAGAAATGACTAAGCTTTTAAAGCAGCCCGACATTATTGAGCGCATGCGTCGTCAAGGAATTGAAATTGGTAATTTGACGCCAGCCGAATTTAATCAACTGTTAGTAAAAGATTTTGATCGTATGGCAAATGTCGTCAAGAGCTCGGGAGCTAAGGCTGATTAAGTCCTCCACATGATTCGCATTACTGAACTACGTTTACCAATTAACCATCCACCTGAAGCAGTTGAGGAGGCGATTCTCAAACGTTTAGATATCTCTGCAAAAGATCTGATTGCGTTTGATCTCTTTAAGCGTAGCTATGACGCTAGAAAAAATGTTGCTCTTGCTTTTATCTATACCGTAGATTGTTCAGTGAAAGATGAAGATGTCACACTGAAAAAGTTTGCCAATGATGTTCATATCAAGCTTTCGCCAGATACAAGTTATCACTTTGTAGCAAAAGCACCCCAATCTTTGTTTGATAGCAATATATTGCGTCCAGTGGTGATTGGGTTCGGCCCTTGTGGAATCTTTGCTGCCTTGGTCTTGGCGCAAATGGGATTTAAGCCAATTGTTTTAGAACGCGGCAAACCAGTGCGTGAGCGTACGCAAGACACCTGGAGTTTATGGCGTAAAAATATCCTTAACCCAGAATCGAATGTACAGTTTGGTGAGGGTGGCGCAGGGACATTTTCCGATGGCAAACTGTATAGCCAAATTAAAGACACTAAGTTTTATGGGCGCAAAGTCATTGCGGAATTTATCAAGGCTGGTGCGCCAGAAGAAATTCGTTATGTTGCTAAACCTCATATTGGCACCTTCCGCTTAGTCGGGGTAGTAGAAAAGATTCGCCAACAAATTATTGAATTGGGTGGAGAGATTCGTTTTTCTCAAAAGGTCATTGGCTTTAATATCGAAAATGAGCAAATCACCGGAATCAAAATCGAGAATCAACCAGACCTACCGGCAAACCAGGTGATTTTGGCGCTGGGGCACAGTGCACGCGATACCTTTAAGGCCTTGCATGAGGCTGGTGTCTTTATGGAAGCTAAACCTTTCTCGGTAGGATTTCGGATTGAGCATCCTCAGTCATTAATTGATAGGGCGCGGTTGGGGCCTCATGCTGGTAATGAGTTGATTGGAGCTGCAGATTACAAGTTAGTCCATCACGCTAAGAATGGCCGCTCGGTCTATAGCTTTTGTATGTGCCCAGGTGGCACGGTAGTAGCTGCTACATCAGAGCCTAATCGTGTGGTTACCAATGGCATGAGTCAGTATTCTCGTAATGAACGTAACGCTAATGCCGGTATTGTGGTTGGTATTACCCCAGAGGATTATCCCGGAGGCCCACTGGCGGGTATCGAGTTCCAACGCGCTTTGGAATCTAAGGCTTATGATCTGGGCGGAAGAACATATGAAGCACCTGGTCAATTAGTAGGAGATTTTTTAGAGGGCAAACCATCTACTCAATTTGGTAGTGTCATGCCATCTTATAAGCCAGGTGTGCATCTCACCGACTTGGCGCAAAGTTTGCCGGACTATGCCATTGAAGCGATACGAGAAGCTATTCCTGCTTTTGAGAAACAGATCAAAGGCTTTTCTATGAAAGACGCTGTCTTAACCGGGATTGAGACTCGTACTTCCTCGCCATTGCGAATTACTCGGGGGTCAAACTTTCAGAGCCTCAATATCAAGGGTCTGTATCCAGCAGGTGAGGGTGCTGGTTACGCGGGAGGAATCTTATCGGCAGGCGTCGATGGGATTAAGGTTGCAGAAGCGCTTGCGCTTGATTGCTGTTCAAAGTAATTATTGATCAGTAGTGAGACTCTCATCCTCTAGTCTTAAGGAAATCGAGGGAAATATCCCAGGTTTTACCGAAGTGACGATAATGTTGGCATGGCTTTAATCGTACTTACTGATGCAAAACTGGCTTTTGGCCACGTTGACCTCCTTGCAAACACCGCTTTTTCCCTGGAAGCAGGCGAACGTGTTGGCTTAATTGGCCGAAATGGCACAGGCAAGTCTTCTTTGTTGAAGATCTTGGCCGGCATTGAAAAAATGGATGATGGGCTCTTGCAATACCAGCAAGGCTTACGTATTGCCTATGTTCCGCAAGAGCCTATTTTTGATGCAGAAGAGACCGTCTTTGATGCCGTCTCCAAAGGTGTTGCACAAGCGAAGGCTCTACGCGAAGAGTATGAAGCCTTGAGCGTTGGCGAGTGGAATGATGCTTCCCATCATCGCTTAGATGAAGTGCAGTCCCAGCTAGAGGCCCTGAGCGGCTGGAACTGGGAGCAACGTGTTTATGAAACACTCGATCGACTGCATCTAGAGTCGGATGTCAAAATCAGTACGCTCTCCGGTGGAACCAAGAAGCGGGTAGCCTTGGCGCGAGCACTAGTAGAGATGCCCGATGTTCTTTTATTGGATGAGCCTACCAACCATCTGGATTTAGACTCTATTGCGTGGTTAGAAGATCTTTTGAAAGAGTATCAAGGCTCTGTCATTTTGGTGACTCACGATCGTGCTTTCTTAGATAACGTTTGCACACAGATTGTAGAATTGGATCGTGGTATCTTGCGGACATACCCAGGCAACTTCTCTGCTTACGAAGTGCTCAAGGACCAAGAGCTCAATTCTGAGTCTTTAGCAAACGCTAGAGCGGATAAATTATTGGCACAAGAAGAGGTTTGGATACGTAAAGGGGTTGAAGCGCGCCGCACCCGAAGTGTTGCCCGTATAGCCCGCTTGGAAAACTTGCGGACCAGTCGCGCTCAGCGCAGAGATGCTATAGGTCAAGTGAAGTTGGCAGTATCGGCAGGGGATCGTAGCGGCAAGATTGTTGCCGACTTACAAGAAGTATCTAAGTCTTACGATCGCCCCATTGTGAAGGATTTCACGGCCACTATTTTGCGTGGCGATAAGGTAGGTTTATTAGGACCAAACGGCGCTGGTAAAACGACTTTACTTAAGCTTATTTTGGGAACTATTGCTCCGGATTCTGGTACCGCAACCATGGGAACGCGCATTGAAGTCGCTTACTTTGATCAGATGCGGGAAGGTCTAGATCTCAATGCCTCGCTGGAGGATTACATTAGCCCGGGTAGTGAGTGGATTGAAATTAACGGCAATAAAAAACATGTGAAGAGTTATTTGAGTGATTTTTTATTTGCACCAGAGCGTACCAATTCTCCTGTAAGTACCTTGTCTGGAGGTGAGCGCAATCGCTTATTGTTAGCACGTTTGTTTGCCAGGCCTGCAAATGTACTGGTCTTGGATGAGCCAACCAATGATTTAGATATTGATACCTTGGATTTGTTAGAGCAACTATTACAGGACTACAAAGGTACTGTATTCCTAGTGAGTCACGATCGATACTTCCTCGATAACGTCGTCACTAGCATCATTGCTCATGAGGGCGAAGGACTCTGGCGTGAGTACGAGGGCGGATATGAGGATTGGAAAATCCAAAAAGCCCGCTCAGACAAAATTCGGGCAGCAAACTCAAACGCAAAATTACCAAGCGCTACTCCTCCAAAGACTGAAATTAAAGCTGAGACCAAAGCAGAAACTAAGCCAGTAGCAAAGAGTGGGGTGCAAAAGCTCAATGGTAAGGAGCGCCAAGAGCTCGAAGTCTTACCAGCTCAAATCGAAGTGCTCGAGACTGAGCAGGCTGATATTGGTATTGCGATGAGCAACCCAGACTTATATAAGAATCAACCTGAGTTGGCTGCCAGCATGCAAGCTCGCTTGACAGAAATTACTGGAAAGTTAGATCAAATGCTGCAGCGCTGGGAGCAACTGTTGAGCCGCTCCGAGGTTTAAAGAATTTTTAGCTTCTGATCTGGATGCGTGCGCGCAGTTGCGCGATTTCATCTAAGAGATCTAAAGCGAGCGCTACTCCCGGTGTATTCAATTCCAAATCATGTGTGAGGTGAGCGGCAGTCTTGGCTCTGCGCAGTGACTCTCCGCTAAAGCGCCAATCTTGGGGAGAGGATCCCGTCGGACTTAAGACACCCTCAGATACCCAAGACATAATGAGGTCTTGTGGGGTTCGGGAGGCATGTGAGAGTTCCAAAATAGTCATGTGGACTTCATTTTCTACGACGCTACCTTCAATCCAGGTGATATTGGTTTGAGTCATCTTCATCATCCCTTCAAGTGAGTTCTGGGGTTGAAATCAAAAGCCTTTGAAAAATTTTGATAAGCCTCTTTATGGGCATCTGTATCTGCTGGCGGTAAGGCGATTATCGGGACCACATAAAGATCACCTGGTTCGGTGCTGGGAATGCCTTTACCTTTAAGACGCATCTTGCGACCCGCAACAGTTGCCGCAGGGATCTTCAGTTCTAGTGTTGAGCCGGCAGGGGTAGGGACATTGACTGTGGTTCCTAAAGCAGCTTCCCATGGTGCAAGCGGAATATCGATGTAGATATCTTTACCGTCGATTCGATAGATGGGGTTTGGATGGAAATCAATTTCTAAATAGAGATCACCTGCGCCACCTTCACCCATACCAGGACCACCTTGTCCAGAGAGGCGTAAGTTTTGACCAGTTTTAATTCCTTTTGGAATACTGACGTCCAATTTACGCTCTTGAGTACTGACATGTCCTTGCGCATCTCTGGTGGGCATGTGTAAAGCAATAGTGCGTTTTGCGCCATTGTAAGCATCAGCAAGATCAATCAATATTTTGGCATGATGATCTTGACCTTTAAAGTTCATTCCCTGGCGTGCATTACCTGAACGACCACCTTGTCGCTGCCTGCCCCTGCCAAAAAGCGATTCAAAGAATTCGCTTTGATCACCTTCGAAGCCGCCACCATAACCAGCACTAGCTCCGCCATAACCGTCATCAGCGTATTCAAAGCCCTCGTTCCAATTAGGAGGCGGGGTAAAGTCCTGACCATTTTTCCAGTTCGATCCAAAGCGATCGTAAGCGGCACGTTTCTCAGTGTCCTTCAGAACTGCGTAAGCCTCACCAATCGCCTTGAATTGTTCTTCAGCTCCAGCCTCTTTGTTCACGTCGGGGTGAAACTTGCGTGCCAATTTTCGGTACGCTGATTTGATCTCAGCCTCGGTAGCAGATCGAGCCACCCCCAGTGTTTCGTAGTAATCCTTAAATTTCATAAGCTTTATAAATTTCGATGAAGTCTTGAACGGTCTTGTATAACCTCAAAGATTAATTTTAACGTTCTATTAGCTCATTACCCCAATTTGCCATGGAACAAATTCATAGTCCCCCAGCCCTAGCAATTCACTCTTGGAGGCCTCTCCTGAGGCAGTCCGCAGGAATAGCTCAAAAATACGCTGTCCCATCTCCTGAACCGAAACAGTGCCGTCTAGGATTTCCCCGCAATTGATGTCCATATCTTCGGTTAAGCGTTGATACATTGGGGTATTGGTAGCCAGTTTGATACAGGGGGCTGGCTTAGATCCAAACATGGAGCCACGGCCTGTCGTAAAGGCAACCAGGTTTGCCCCACCAGCAATTTGGCCGGTTGCTGAAACGGGATCAAATCCAGGGGTATCCATGAAAACAAATCCCTTGGTAGTGACTGGCTCTGCATATTTATAGACTTCCATGAGCGGACCTGTTCCGCCTTTCATGGAGGAGCCTAAAGATTTCTCAAAAATATTGGCTAAACCACCAATTTGGTTTCCAGGGCTCACTTGCCCATTGATTTGAACGTCTCTACCAACCGAGTATTCATCTTTCCACCAGCGAATTCGCTTGATTAACTTTTCACCAATTTCTTGGTTGGCTGCTCTGCGAGTCAAGGTGTGCTCAACACCATAGATCTCTGGGGTTTCAGAAAGAATTCCAGTGCCACCATGTCGGGACAAAATATCAACTGCTGCACCTAATGCTGGGTTAGCAGTGATAGATGAAAAGCCATCGGAGCCGCCACATTGCAAGCCTACAGTTAAATGACTAGCGGACACTGTTTCTCGTTTTGCTTTATTGGCTTCTGGTAATAAAGCTTTCACTGCTTCAATACCCGCTTCAATAGTTTTGCGCGTACCACCAGTTTCTTGCATGATGAAGGTATGGAGGTTATGACCTTCTTTCAGATCTTCTTGATCCATTAAACCTTTGAGTTGATTGCGTTCACAACCCAAACCCACAATTAATGCCGCCGCGAGGTTAGGGTGACGTGCATAGCCCGCCATAGTGCGGCGTAATAGCTGCATGGGTTCACCACTCATTTCCATGCCGCAACCAATATCGTGACTAAATGCCACAACCCCATCTACATTGGGAAAGTCTTTGAGGCGCTCTGGGGTAAACCAGTCAGCAATCTTATTGACAACCGTTGCTGAGCAATTGACCGTTGATAAGATTCCAATGAAATTACGTGTACCGACTTTACCGTTTGCGCGCACATAGCCCTGAAAGGTAGCCCGCTCAGACTCAGGAAGCATTTGCGTGGGTTTGTATTCACTGGCATAGGCATAGTCGCGATCGAATTCACGAAACTCCGTGTTATGGCTATGAACCATCGTACCTGGTTCAATATCGACATTGGCAAACCCAACAGTCACGTTGTACTTGAGAATTGGGTCGCCCTTTAGGATTTTCTTAGCAGCTATTTTGTAACCTGCTGGAACTTGACTGCGGCTCGTAAAACTTTCGCTGGGGACTTCAGTGCCAATAGCGATATCAATACGTGCCACCACAATATTGTCATTGGGGTGAAGGCGAATGATGGAGCCCGCTAATTTTTTTCCAGAAGTTTCAATCATGTCATTCTTTCAGTAAGGTAATTTTTTTAGATTTTTTAAATTATTCAACAATAGCTGCTATTGCTTGGATAGGATTTGATGTAGTCTTCATATTGTTCTGACTGGAGATCATGCCAAAATCAGCATTCTCATGTAAGGTTCTCCATAATAGTTTTTATGCGTTATTTTAAAGTTTATTGATTAAAGCATTTATCTATACAAATGAAAATTACCAGCGCGACCATTTATCCCCTCTCTATTCCACTGATTGAGCCTATGAAGATGTCGCGGGAGATGGTTGTTGATGCCAAAACAGTACTTTTATGTTTAAGTGATGAAGAGGGTAGGACGGGCTGGGGCGAAGCCTCAGTTGCGCCACTAATGACCGGTGAAACCTTAGATAGCCTAGTAGGGAGCATCCAATATTTAGTGGAACAGGCAAAGTCTTGGGATTGGACTGAGCCAAAAGAATTTGCATGCGATTTTGCAAAAATTTTGTATGGCAATGCTTCAGCAAAATCTTGCCTTGAAATGGCTTTACTCGATTTATTTACCCAAAAGCAATCGCTGCCCTTGTGGCGATACCTTCGCCAGGCAAATAATTTGCCTGATATCGAGAACCCAACACCCATTCCACTGCTGCGGATGCTGGGGGGTTCCTTCGATAAAGAGCTAGCCGATGCTAAGTCATTTCGTAGTCTTGGATTTCGACATTGGAAGATCAAAATCGGCGCCCTCTCATTGAGAGAAGATTTACAACGGGTAGAGATTCTCTCAAATTTACTGGAGGGTGATGTCGTCTCTGTTGATGCGAACGGTGCTATGAGTTTGGCAGATGCGATCCAATTTTGTGAGTCGAAGGAGGCAAGCAAATTAGCCTTTGCGGAGCAATTAATTGCTGCCGACCTGTCTATCGAAGATTTTGTGATGCTCAAGAAAAGATCGCCCATTCCGATTGGCTTAGATGAGTCGATCCATGGCGCTTGTGAAATTGAAGAGTTCATTAAAGCGAAGGCCTTGGATGGGGCAAGTCTGAAGCTCATTAAAACGGGTGGTGTTCTGCCGGCTTTTAAAGCTGCCCATATATTATTTGATAAGCATCTCCAAATGAATTTGGCGTGCAAAGTTGCAGAGACCTCGCTCTCTGGTGCGGCTACTGCATCCATTGGTTTTGCAATGGGTAATGTGCCTTGGGGATTTAGCATGTCAAATCAGTATTTGGAGTTTGATATTTGTGATCAACCCTTAGTTGCCAAGCAAGGCCACCTGGAAGCCTCTCAACTGTCTGCTAACGGAATTGGCGTCATACCCAATACAGATAGGGTTAAAAGTGCCATTGCTAAAGGCCACACTGTTATTCAATGTTGAGAACATCAAACGCTGCCTTTAATCTTCTGGAATAAGAATCTGAAACCTGAGTGATTTCTTCAGGCGTCCATTTTCTAAAACCTTCACCCGCCTTCATCCCTGTCTTTCCCTCACTCATGAGTTGCTCTACTTTAGCTGGCAAGGTCGTGATGTTGGAAAGGGAGGGGTAGATTTCACGAGCAGCATTAGCCATGCCATCCCATCCCGAAATTTCTTTTTGCGTCATAGGCCCAACTGCGGCATAGCGAAAGCCAAAACTGTATCTCACGGCATCATCAATATCAGCCGGAGTGGCGATGCCTTCTTGCACCAAAGATAGCGCCTCTCTCATTAGGGCATGTTGAATGCGATTGGCCAAAAAGCCAGGAATATCTTTTTTAACTAACACGGGTTTTTTGTCAATGCTGCGATATAGCTCACAAGCTTGCTGTGCATATGCTAAATCCGATTTTTGCCCCATCACAATTTCAACTAAGGGCACTACTTCAGCTGGCATGAAGTAGTGCGCACCCATCATGCGATTTGCAGTCTTGAGACCTTCAGCAATTTTGCTAATCGGAAAGCCTGAACTATTACTACCGATCGGAATATTGTTGGGTACCACTTGATCGAGATATTTAAAAACGTTTTGCTTTAGTTCTAAGTTTTCGGCAATGGTTTCAATCACCCATTGGCATTGATCCCAGTTTGACCAGTCCTCTAAAACGCTAGTGGATTGTTCCGCTTTAATAACGGCAGAATCTTTTTGCGCATTCTTGCCTGCCAAACCAATTTTGTTGGCCAGCGTAATCGCTTTATCTAAGCAAGCATCTGCTTTTTCTTTAGATCTTCCTAAGATCGCTACAGGGATGCTTTGGGCAATAAACCCCGCTGCAATACCTGCAGCCATAATGCCGGTGCCAATCACGGCTACATTCTTCGTCATATTTAAACCTATTCGGTTAAGTTATATTTTTTTAAAAAGGAAATAAGTCATCGACATCCTTTATTTACTGAAGATTATCATTAATCATGGTTTAATAGTGAAACATTAATAATAACTTGTACGAATAACTTTATATAGGAGCATTAATTTATGACGATGACTAACCCATTTCAGCCTGTTGAGAAAATTAAAGCTGAAGTCTTTATGTCTATGCCTGAGAAATTCAGGAAAAAATCCCGCACAGGTTGGTCTGATCCAAACCGCCAAGGCCAGGAAGTGGAGTGCTTCTTAGAAGGACCCTCTTTTGATCGCGAAGGTAATTTGTGGTTCGTGGATATCCCTTTTGGTCGAATTTTTAGAATTACTCCAAAAGGTGATTGGGAGCTGGTGACTCAATATGATGGCTGGCCTAATGGTCTGAAATTCCATAAGGATGGGCGTGCATTTATTTGTGACTACAAAATGGGTTTGATTGCACTGGATCCAAAGACAGGAAAAATTGAAACTGTTTTAGGGTCAATGTATAGCGAGAATTTCAAAGGTCTCAATGATTTACATTTTGCTTCTAATGGCGATTTGTATTTTACCGATCAAGGTCAGACTGGTATCGCCGATCCAACGGGACGCGTATTTAGATTGCGTGCCAATGGGCAGTTAGATCGCTTGGCATTGAATGTGCCTAGCCCTAACGGCATTACTTTAAATACTCAAGAAAAACATGTCTTTGTTGCAGCGACTCGCTCACAGCAAATCTGGAGATTGCCATTGATGGCTGATGGTTCTGTTTCTAAAACAGGCGTTGCAATTCAGTTAACCGGCGGTGTAGCAGGTCCTGATGGTATTGAGATGGATTCAGAGAATGGCTTGTTAGTTTGCCACTTAGGTGTTGGTATTTGGCGCTTTGATAACAATATGTTGCCAACCCATTTGATCTATTCAGATAATCCACATCATCATCATTTGGCCAATATGTGTTTTGGTGGCCCAGATGGTAAAGATCTGTACATTACTGAATCCTTGTCAGGAGATATCTTAAAAGCTCGTCTCCCGGTTGCTGGCAAGAAGATGTTTGGGTTAAGCTAAGTTGACTGAGCGCCTACCGTTATATAAGTCTTTAGCAAATACACTCGAGGGTCGTATTTATAACGGTGATTGGCCCGTGGGGTCTGCCTTGCCTACTGAGGCAGACCTTTGCAAAAATTTTCAGGCTAGTAGACATACTCTGCGTCATGCTCTGCAAATTCTTGAAACGAGTGGTCTTATTTTTCGACGTCAAGGCGCTCCAACGCAAATTATTTCTAGACAGAAGCTCAGACGTTTTACACAAAGCTTTAATTCACCAGTGGATATTTTGAGTTATCCGCGCGATACCTATCGCGTTAACTTGGTCGAGGAATTTATTGAAATTGATAAGGTGCAGGGCGAAATGATTGGGTGCCCTGCGGGCTCCTCCTGGTATCACATTGGGGGCATTCGTAAGCGCCAAGAGACTGAAGAAATTATTTCATGGTCTGATATTTATATCTTGCCTCAATTTGCTTCCTTGACTACCGACCCAGAACATTCTCAAGTCATGGTATTTGAGCAAATTGAAAAGCGGTATGGAGCCAGAATTGAGCGAGCAGAGCTTGATGTGTATGCCTTGGCAGCGCCACCTCAAATTGCTGAACATTTAAAGTTGAAGACTTCGGATCCCTGTTTGGTGATTATTCGACGGTATTTCGATAATCAAGATAAACTTTTTGAAGTCACAGTCACTTATCACCCTGAAAAAAAATACGTCTACAGCATGGAATTTAGAGCGAGCACGGAGATTTAAGAATTCATGACAGCTACGAAATATCTATCTATTGCTCAGGCAGAGCAATTTATTGCCAAGGCGTTTGTAGCACATGACGTTCCCTCGGCTGACGCCCTAATCGTTGCGCAACTGATGATTCAATCTGATTTGGTAGGTGCTGATGGACATGGACTATTTCGTTTGCCTGCTTATCTCAAAAGAATTCGTGCGGGGGGCATTAATCTCAAGCCTCATATTCGGATTGAACGTGAGCAGGGTGCTACGGCACTAATAAATGGAGATAATGCCTTAGGTCATCTGGTGATGAATAAAGCCGTCGCAGTAGCGCTTGAGAAAGTGAAAGAGCATAGTGTTTGCTGGGTAGGCAGTCACTACGGCAATCACTCTGGCGCTGCATCTGTTTATGTTCGTAAATTAGCAGAACAAGGTTTTATTGGAATTTACATGGCAGTGGGTAATGCAAATCATATGGCACCGTGGGGTGGGATTGATTTGCTTTTATCGACTAATCCGATTGCAATTGCCGTTCCAGCGGGAGATCATCCAATGGTCTTGTTGGATATTGCTACTACGGTAGCTGCCTATGGCAAAGTGAAGCTAGCTGCTCAGAAAGGGGAGTCAATACCAAGCGATTGGATGATTGATCGACAGGGACAGCCTATTACCGATCCCAAAAGATCAGCTGAGGGCTCTTTATTGCCAATCGGTGGTTACAAGGGTTATGGTCTGGCAGTGATGATTGGTTTGCTAGCGGGTGCATTGAATAATGCAGCGGTAGGTAAAGGTACTATTGACTTTAATGCGCATCATGACTTGATTACGAATACTGGGCAGACCATTATTGCAGTTAATCCTAGTGCATTCGGGGATAAACAAGAATTCATCAACCGGGTAATTGCTTTGGTAGAGGACTTAAAAAGCTCATCAACATTGCCAGGCATCAAAGAAATCCGAGTGCCGGGTGAGGGTGCTGCAAAGATGATGGCTGCAAGAACGCAACAAGGGATTCCAATTACCCCTGAGTTATTGGAATCTTTGAATCATTGTGCCAAGGAGTGTGGGATAGCTTCTTTGAATATCTAAATTTTGTGGAGGAGATAGTATGTTAAAGAAAATAATAAAAAACATCGTATTAAGTGCAGTAGTGCTGCCCGTAGTGATTGGATCTGCTATAGCCGCTTATCCAGATAAGCCCATCAAGATGATGATTGGATACGCCCCTGGAAGCTCGACGGATATTGTGGGCCGAATGATTGCCAATGATCTCAGTCTTGCTTTAAGGCAACCCGTGATTGTTGAAAATCGTGGCGGTGCTGCCGGTAGTTTAGCTGCTGACGCAGTGGCCAAAAGTACCCCTGATGGTTACACCATTCTGTTTGCACAAAATGGTCTTGCGATTAACGTAGCAGCAAATCCAAAATTACCATTCAATGGACAGAAAGATTTGCTCCCTGTTGTTGGAGTAGCTGCAACCCCACACATATTGATAGTGGGTAATAATTCCAAAGCGAAGAATGTTGCTGATTTGATTGCCATGCTCAAAGCCGATCCTGGCAAGCTGAGCTTTGGTTCCTCTGGAATTGGCAATTCAGACCACATGGCTGGCGAATTATTTTTAGCCACCACTGGCATGCAAGCTATTCACATTCCTTACAAGGGTGGAGCTCCTGCTGCCACTGATTTAGTCGGCGGTCAAATTGATTTTTACTTTGCCGGTATGCCAGTAGGTCTTCCTTTGTATAAAGGGGATAAGGCCCATGCATTGGCAGTGACCAGTAAGGCTCGCTTTAGTGGAGCGCCTGAATTGCCGACAGTTCAAGAGGCAGGTGTTAAGGGTTATGAAATGGCTTTGTGGCAGGGCGTCTTTGTGCCAGCAGGTACGCCAACAGCTATCGTACAAACACTGAACAATACTGTTCTCAAAATTCTTGAGACACCTGAAATGAAAGAGCGTTTTGTGAAGGCGGGTGTACAAATTGCTCCAATGAATACACAGCAATTTACTGATTTATACAACTCTGATATTGCCCGCTGGAAAGTGGTTATTGAAAAAGCCAAAATCAAGCTAGATTAATGCGGAAAAGTTACTGCAAAGTCATTAAGCGCTGAGGTCAAACACTAAGACTTCAGCGTTTTTGCCATTAGTGATTGCTAATTGCGTTTCATCTTGAATGAAGAGCGCATCACCACCACTCAATGCTTGTCCATTCACCTCTAGTGAACCCCGAATCAGATGAACATAGGCTTTGCGCTTTGGATCAAGAGCTAATTCAGCTTTTTGATCACCATCAAATAATCCAGAATAGAGTTTTGCATCAGCATAAAGCTTCACTGAGTGCTCTTGTTCGGTGGGAGAAGCAATGAGACAGAGTTTGCCTTGTTGATCAGTTGCCACAATCGTTTTTTGTTCATAGCTTGGCGCTACTTCTAAAGTATTAGGCTCTATCCAGATTTGTAAGAAATGGGTTGTTTGATCTTTGGAGTGATTGAACTCGCTATGCATCACGCCAGTACCGGCACTCATACGTTGCACATCACCCGGCGGAATTCCTTTGACATTTCCCATGCTGTCTTCATGTGCCAACTCACCAGAGAGCACATAACTAATAATTTCCATGTTTCGATGGCCATGTTTACCAAAGCCCATGCCTGCAGCAATACGATCCTCATTGATGACCCTAAGATTGCCCCAGCCCATAAACCGAGGGTCTTGATAGCCAGCGAAGGAGAATGAGTGAAAGCTTTTAAGCCAACCATGGTCGGCGTAGCCTCTATCTTGGGATTTTCTGAGTATTTGCATAATTTATGAATGAGAATCGGTGATCGATTAACTCACTCTGACCTGACTTGCTAGGATATTGATAGGAGGCATAAGGAACAACTGCATTTGCTATGGCCAAAATGAGAATAGTCAGATCCATTAGGCCAAACTATCTGCCCAGATATTGTGAGCCCATCCCCAAGCATACACGCCTTCAAGAGTAGAGGGGGCAGGAGAAAGCCCACCTGAACCAGGAACTGTCTTGAAGGTTTTTTCTGCTGCGTTGTATTGATGAACGCTGGCCACATGAACCACTTCCTTGGTATTAACAAAGCTATAGCAGGTGTTGGTAAGTACGGGGGCTGGATTAACCTCCCAGCTACTCAGCTCGGCAACAATCGCTGCAGCAGCTACCTTAGCATGTTGATTAGCCATGTGACCTGATTTTGGCATCGCATTTGCAATCTGAATAGAGTCGCCAAGCACATGAATGTCTTTTTGCGCAGTAGACTCAAAGTTTAGGAAATTCACATTAACCCAGCGTCCATTGGAGTTGGCTAATCCAGTTTTCATAGCGATCTCACCAGCACTCATTGCTGGCAGGAGATTTAATACATCACCCTTAATGTCATCTTGAACTTCTAATTTAACAGTCTTGGTTTTAGCATCTACAGCAGTGACATTGTGTTTTGGTAGGTACTCAATAATCCCTGCGTACTGCTCCGCCCATACTTTCTTAAACAGTGCACCTTTTGAGGTGACATCTTGATTGGCATCCAAAACGATGACTTTGGATTTCGGTTTATTTTGCTTCAGGTAATTAGCAACCTGGCAAGCGCGCTCGTATGGTCCAGGAGGGCAGCGATAGGGCGCCTCAGGTACGCTGAGAATAAATGTTCCGCCATCACGCATAGCCGCTAACTGTTTATGAAGTGCTACAGTCTCTGCACCAGCTTTCCAGGCCTGTAATGTAACGCCAGCTTTGTTGGCCTGCTCTAAACCCTCAATGCTATTCATCATCAGGGTAACGCCTGGCGAAACAACCGCTTTGTCGTAACGCAAGGTTTTGCCAGAGGCAAGCTTCACTGTCTTCTTGTCTGCATCCATGCTCACAACGCTATCTTGAATCATCTTGATACCATGACGTTTGCTCAGATTGTCATAGGAGCTAGTGATTTCTGAAATGGTGCGTGATCCCCCAACTACTAAGTTAGACATTGGGCAGGAAATGAAAGAGGCATTTGGCTCAATCAAGGTGACCCTAGCGGTGTTATTAGAAAACAGGCGCAGATATTTAGCCGCAGTAGCTCCACCGTATCCACCACCAATCACAAGTATCTCTGCTTTTTGAAGGTTGGCATAAGCCTGTCCAGAGAAGCCGGCTACTAAGCCGAGTGCAGCAGCGCTTTGACCAATAAAATGACGACGATCCATGATGGCTTCCTTATTATTTCTTGCCAAGTTGATTGGCGATAGTTTCAAGT
>Ga0194047_10000224_pt1 | contig 38078 bp, 32 predicted proteins | sample JunL225m_MetaG_2_FD_160070 | JGI IMG/M metagenome (GOLD analysis project Ga0194047, IMG submission 160070) | Anoxic zone freshwater microbial communities from boreal shield lake in IISD Experimental Lakes Area, Ontario, Canada - Jun2016-L221-5m | ecosystem: Environmental > Aquatic > Freshwater... | reverse complement strand
AAGATTTGTTACTTTTGTTCCGTTCTATTCAACGAAATTTTGTTTGCGGAACAATCTCATATAAAGGGGTGTCTTTTAAAAGTACAAATTAAATAATTTGGTTTTTAATTGGCTGAGATTATACCCAATGCATAAATGCTCCAACAGTACTTATGTATACACCTGATCAGGATAATGCCTGCGTAGGGAAGGATAGATTAATTCACAAAGGCTTTAGCCCATAATGGCCTTTATTTAAAAATTGATAAATATCAACAAATGAAAAAAATTAAAGTTTCGTTTTTATTCATGCTTCTTCCTTTCATCACTTACTCACAGTTTACACTAAATGGAAAAATAAAAAATGCTAAAACAAAGGAATCAATACCAGGAGTAACCATTAGTTTCGATAATTCCTTTAAATCAACACAAACAAATGAAGACGGAGGTTTTGAAATTGAAAATATGAAAAAGGGGAATTACATCATCCATTTTTCAATTCTTGGATTCCAATTGCGTACTGATACAATAGAGATTCAAAAAAACAAAACTTTGGAAATAGAACTTCAAGAAAATGTGATACTAATGGATGCCATTATTGTTTCTTCCACGCGTGGTGATGATAAATCAGGACTTACATTCTCTACTATTAAAAAGGAAGAAATTCAAGAACAGAATACAGGTCAAGATTTGCCATACTTATTGAACCAACAAACTTCTGTGGTGACTACCTCTGATGCAGGTGCAGGAATTGGATACACTGGTATTCGAATTCGAGGTTCGGATGCTACCCGAGTGAATGTTACCATTAATGGAATTCCGGTAAATGATGCCGAATCGCAAGGTACCTTTTGGGTAGATTTGCCGGACATTGCTTCTAGTATCGACAATATCCAAATTCAGCGTGGCGTTGGTTCATCTACTAATGGTGCTGGTGCTTTCGGTGGAAGCTTAAATATTGAAACTACTAAGTTGAATCCGAAACCTTACGCTGAATTTAATTCAACAACGGGTTCTTTTAATTCGTTCAAAAACACAATCAATTTGGGTTCTGGTTTATTAAACGATAAGTTTGCTCTAGATGTTCGATTGTCAAAATTAAGTTCAGCAGGATTTATGGATCGTGCGAGCTCCGACTTAAAATCATATTATTTGTCAGGCGCTTATTATGGCAAAAAGTCAATTGTTAAATTTATAACTTTCACAGGATACGAAGAAACTTATCAAGCTTGGAATGGTGTTCCTGAATCAAGGCTGAATGGAGATACTCAAGGAATGCATGATTACATAGCTCGAAATTCATTGGATGCTGAAGATGCTTCAAACTTGCTTAACTCGAGCAGCCGTACCTACAATCAATACACTTATAGTAATCAAGTTGACCATTATGTACAGAATTATTATCAACTACATTTTTCAAACGAATTCAATCGTCATTGGAATTCTAACATAGCCTTGCATTATACCAAGGGAAAGGGCTATTATGAAGAGTACCGCAAAAATGATGCATTAAGCGATTATGGTTTGAATGATGTAACCATTGGTACAACTACGATTACGAAAACCAATCTCATCAGAAGAAGATGGTTGAACAATGATTTCTGTGGCACAACATATTCGCTTAATTATTCAAACACAAAAAACTTTTCTGCCACACTTGGTGGTGCTTACAACTATTATCGTGGCTTGCACTATGGCGAAATTATTTGGGCACAATATGCGAGTAATTCATTTCCGAATAACAATTACTACAGCGACACTGCAAATAAATCTGATTTCAACGTTTATCTAAAAGCAAATTATTTGATTGCCGAAAAATTAAATTTGTATGCCGACCTTCAGTATCGAACTCTCAATTATTCGTTCCTTGGATACAATTCCAATTTGATTAACGTTCAACAGTCGGCTGTGTTATCATTCTTTAATCCAAAGTATGGAATTAACTATGCCATCAACGACAATGTAAGCATTTATGCATCTTATGCCATTGGTAACAAAGAGCCCAGCAGAGATGATTACACTCAATCTACTCCTGAAAGTAGACCAAAAGCAGAACACTTACGTGATATAGAAATTGGGTATAAACATCGAACAAAAAATATGATGTGGACTTTGAATTATTATGCCATGAAATACAAAAACCAATTGGTGCTTACCGGACAAGTGAATGATGTAGGCGCTTATACTCGTACAAATGTTGAGAATAGCTACAGACAAGGAATAGAAGCAGAGTATCTTTTCAAAATAATAAAACAACTCACTTGGATGACGAATGCAACTTACAGTCAGAACAAAGTAGAAAAGTTTGAAGAGTACGTGGATGAATTTGATGATGCTCAAAATTACATCGGGCAACGACACAATACCTACAACACAGCTACTGATTTGGCCTTTTCGCCCGACCTTGTTGCAAGTAGTACCATTATTGTTGAACCTATTAAAAATCTAAAACTGTCCTTTATTTCGAAATATGTAAGCAAACAATACCTCGATAATACTTCGAACGAATCGAGAAAACTGAATGCTTTTTTTGTGAACAACATTAGGATTAATTATGCTATTCATACCAAACTAGTTCGCGAGATTGGTGTGGTAGTTTCTTTGAATAATATTTTCAATCAGCAATATGAATCGAATGGATACACTTACTCTTACGCTTACGATGGGAAACCTATAACAGAGAATTATTATTATCCTCAAGCGGCTTTTAATTTTATGGCTGGATTAAGTTTTAAGTTTTAATCAATTTATTATTCAGATTTTCTTACTTATTTTTGTCGAATGTATAGAACTACTTCTTCAAAAATAGTTTTCGGTTTATTAGCTGGACTTTTCATTCTATTTTTCCTGCTTTCGTATTATTCCGAAGGAACTTTTGACGGAGGCGATGGTATTCTGCATTACCATTTTGCCAGATATGCATGGGCTCATCCTTATTTATTTCTTGATAATTGGGCTAAACCATTTTTTACACTTGTTGCTTCTCCATTTGCTCAGTTTGGATTGATGGGTATGAATGTGTTCAATATTTTATGTGGATTGCTTTCTGCTTATTTATGTTTTCGAATTGCAGTATTTTTCAATGCCCAATATCCTATACTCGTTATTATTTGTCTTAGTTTCTCGGCCATTTATTTTCCTACTCTCAATAGTGGCCTCACCGAACCATTCTTCGGCCTCGTACTTACTTTTTCGCTCTTTCTTTTCGTTAAAGAGTATTTTATCCTGAGTTTTGTTGTCATTTCCTTTTTGCCTTTTGTTCGTTCCGAAGGTTATTTAGTGCTCATGCTTATTGCCTTTGCACTTATTATCAATCGTACACCCATCGAAATCATTTACCTTACCGTTGGTACCATAATTTATTCTATTATAGGTGGTCGTCATTTTCACGATTATTTATGGCTCATTCACAAAAATCCATATAATGGATCGGGCCAAGATGTATATGGACATGGAAGTATTTGGCACTTTGTAAGTGAATACAATCATATATGGGGCGCTACACTTGCATTATTATTTGTAGTAGGTACTGTCAGAATTTTGTCGATGGTTAAAGATAATATAAACAATAGTGAAGGAACAGTAAAAGTGCCCTCCAATGAACTCATAGCAAATTTAATTATCTATTTTGGCTCCTTCTTTATTTATTTCATTGCTCATTCTTTCTTCTGGTCGGGGGGCATTGTAGGGTCGTTAGGTTTGATAAGGGTGATGGCCGCGGTAATGCCTATTTCAGCGATATTGTGTGTGTTTGGTATTCAAGATTTATTGGCGTTCGCATTCCTAAACGAGCGGTCGCGAAACATTATTATCACCATCATTCTCATCCTAATCATCATCACACCTTTTACACAAAACTACTTTCCTTACAAACAAGATGGCGAACAACAATTGGTTTCGCAGGCGGCTGCTTGGTACAATACTTCGCCTTATAAGCAAAAGGATATTTATTTCGCACATCCTTATTTGGTTCACAAAATCAATGTCGACCGATTCGATACTGCACATATACACGATCTCGGATGCCTTTTCCAAACCGCCCCTTCGAAATCGATTAAGGATAGCGCTATTATCTTTTGGGATGGACATTTTGGACCAAACGAAAGCAGAATGCCATTGCAAAAACTAATGAACGATTCCAATTATTGTTTGCTCAAATCATTTGTGCCCAATACCGAAATAAAAGGACTTAACGATTCGCCTTTTGCTATCTATGTCTTTGCCCGACTCCATACCCCAGCTACTACCAAGGTAAAGCTTGATTCGATGGGATACGATTTTGAATTGCCTGCTAGCTCAATTTCAGGTAGTCAATCGTTTGAGGCGAGGGAGGAAGGTAATAAGTTTCTTCGGCTTTTGCCTAGTGATGAGTATGGACCTACTATTAGCCTTGCGCCTTTGGTGCTGAAGAATGCTTACGATATTAGGCATTTGCAAGTGGAGGTGGATGTAAAAAACAATTCGACTCTTGAGGTAGAACCCAAACTTGTGGTTTCGGTGGTAAGGAGTGATGGCACAACGGCTTATTGGCAAAAAATTGATTTCCCTAAGGTGAAGAAGGATGTGGCTTGGCAAAGGTTTTCGCAGGGTTTGGACTTTAGCCCGGCCCAATTTAATGCAACGGATGTGGTTCTTATTTATTTCTGGAATACGAGAAAGAATTCCTTTTCGATTGACAACTTTAGATTGAATTTCTTCGGACAGCGACCTTAGGATTTGCTTTTAAAGTGTAACGCAATGAATGTATGTTAGTTGACAAGGTTTAAAACTTTGTTAGCAATGGGGTTAAGTTTGTTAGTAATGCTTGTCATATTGTTGTCAATGGCCATGATATTGTTGTCAATGGTAATGATGTTGTTGTCAATGATAATGATGTTGCTGTCAATGGTAATGATGTTGCTGTCAATGGTAATGATGTTGCTGTCAATGGTAATGATGTTGTTGTCAATGGCCATGATGTTGCTGTCAATGGTAATGATGTTGTTGTCAATGGCCATGATATTGTTGTCAATGCCCATCATGTGGTTGTCAATGGAGTTGACTTTGTAAGAAATGGTAGGGAAGCAAGCTGAAATGAATATAGGTATTTGATTATTAATGCTTTTTATGTATTAAAAAGGAAAAAAGTTGCTGGTTGGTGAGATGGTTGGGTATACATATATATATAAAGCACCTCTCTCTGCAGGCGCACGAGCTGGCTCAAACAGCCACTGGCTGTTTGCCCTCCTCTGGGCAAGAGAGGGGAGAAGCGTGACGGTTGGAGGAATTTTACGAATTGTTGGGTAACGAAGAGTGATGGGCTGACTAAATGCACCTGATTGTAGTGGAAATCCTTTTTCTTTGTCCTTTTCGGGCAAAGAAAAAGATTGAAACGAAAAGCAGGAGGAAGGGGAACGAAGAGTGATGAACTGCCTGCCCAAAATCTAGTTGTTGGTTGTTGGTTGTTGGGGTGCTTTACGAAATACGAATGGTAGGAATTTACGAATAGCTACTTTGTGTTTTAACGGAAATAAAGTCTCAAATCTTACATCTCAAATCGCGATTCTTTGAACCTTATCCTCGTCCATCTGTTTATTTTTGATAAATTTGCGTCCCTTTGGGTAATAAAATACGAAAATGAATAAAAACAAACCACATCTTCCGTTGATACGCACTACTGCCGAGGTGGCAGTGCGGTTTAGCGAGGTGGATGCGTTGGGCATCGTTTGGCATGGGCATTATGTAAAGTTTATGGAAGATGGCCGTGAGGCTTTCGGTAAGGCGCATGGTTTGGGCTATTTGGATGTGTATGCTCATGGGTTTGCTACGCCTATTGTGAGCTTGGCGTTGGATTATAAAAAAACGGTGAAGTATGGCGATAGTTTGTTGGTAGAAACGACTTATGTGGATACGCAGGCTGCCAAAATAATATTTGATTATAAATTGAGTCGTGTGTCGGATGGAGCGATGGTGGCTACTGGGCGCACGGTGCAGGTGTTTATTGATTTGAAACATGAATTGCACATTACGATTCCTCCTTTTTTTGAAGAATGGAAAAAGAAACATGGATTGATGGTATGATGATGAAAGGAAAGGTATATGTGGCGGGCGACAATGTGGTGTCGTCATTGGGGTTTACGAGTGAGGAGAATTTTGCACATCTGAAGAAGATGGAGACGGGTGTGAAACGGTATAATGATGCAAGTTTATGGATGGAGCCGTTGATGGCTTCGCGGGTGGATGATGTGCGGTTGGAGCGTGAGTTTGCCAAATTGGGCAGTAGCGCTGGGTTTACGAGGTTAGAAAAAATGATGCTGGTGTCGGCAACTGCTGCGCTGAGCGAGAATAAGAAAATAGATATTAGCAGCTCGCGCACTTTAATAATAGTGTCGAGTACGAAGGGCAATATAGAATTGCTAGATAAGGAAGAGGGTAAGCGATTTGAGAAAAAGCGTTTGTACTTGTGGGAAACGGCAGCACAGGTAGCTCGTTTTATGGGTAACCCGAACAAACCGCTGGTGGTGTCGAACGCGTGTATATCGGGTGTGTTGGCCATTATACTTGCCAAACGATTGCTTGATGAGGGTAAGTACGATACGATGGTGGTGATAGGTGCTGATAGTTTGACCAAGTTTGTGGTGTCGGGGTTTCAATCGTTTAAGGCGGTGAGCAATGAGGTGGCAAAACCTTACGATGCAAAGCGCGCGGGCATTTCGCTTGGCGAAGGTTGTGGTACGATGGTATTGACCAATGACGAAACGAAGCTGAACGATGCGGAACGAATACTAGTGATGGGAGGAGCTAGCAGCAATGATGCCAACCATATTTCGGGGCCATCGCGCACGGGAGATGGTTTGCAAATGGCGATAGAGAAAACGTTGAGCGAAGCAATGATATCAGCCGAGGAGGTAGATTATATCTCGGGCCATGGTACGGCTACACAATTTAATGATGATATGGAATCGTTGGCAGTGGCCAATACGCAGCTTGGGGCTGTGCCAATGAATAGTTTGAAAAGTTATTTCGGGCATACCTTGGGAGCAGCAGGCATCATCGAGTCGGTGATGGGAGTGCACTCGATGCGTCAAAACACGTTGATAGGAACATATAATTTCGAGGAATTGGGAGTGCCTGCAACCGTCAACATCATTAAGGATACGCGAGCAGAGGAGGTGAACAATTGCTTGAAAACAGCAGCCGGATTTGGGGGTTGCAATGCAGCAGTATTGTTCGAGAAACTAACTAGCAGAGCAAGAGCGTAATGGAAAACACAACTAAAATAACAGCCGCCTGTGTGATAGAAAACGGAAAGGTGTATGTGAATTCCAAATTGGATTTTACGGCCGAGGGTAGTGCTAGTTCGCTCGATTTTTTGAAGGCGGCTTATACGCATTATCAATTGAATTATCCGAAGTTTTACAAGATGGATAGCTTGTGCAAACTTGCTATGGTGGCTTCGGAGCTATTGATGCGCACCAATAGGATAAATGAGAAATATGCCTCCGAAGATATTGCGCTGATTATTGCCAATGGAGCATCGTCATTAGAAATAGATACCGAACACCAAGTGTCGATAGCCGATGAAGCTAATTTTTTTCCAAGCCCTGCAGTGTTTGTATACACCTTGCCAAATATATTGATAGGCGAAATAGCGATTCGAAATAAAATAAAAGGTGAAAACACCTTCTTTATTTTTGATACATTTGACGAAGATTTCATACATTCGTACACCGACTCGCTGATGAACAATGATAAAGCGAAATGTGTGATAGCCGGTTGGGTAGATTTTTATGAAGATAAATATCGTGCATTTTTGTACACGGTGGAGCGAACCAATGAAGGCGAAGCGCATACCACAACGAATATAAATAAACTAATAGATAATAAATTAAATTTCGAAAGGAATTAGAATTAAAAAAAGAAGAAGCAATGGAAGCGTTAATAGAACAATTGAAACAAGAAATTATTGAACAACTTAATTTGGATGGATTGAAAACAGAAGACATCAATCCAGATACCCCTTTGTTTGGCGAGGGATTAGGGCTCGATTCGATAGATGCCCTCGAGCTGATAGTCTTGCTTGATAAGAATTATGGTTTGAAAATATTGAACCCTGCCGATGGAAAAAAGATATTTCAATCGGTAAGAAGCATGGCAGAGTTTATATCAGAAAACAAAAAGTAAATACAATCCTCCCTTCGAAAAAGAGTAGGGATAATCGTCAATAAATTGATGAGCCAAAAGATTTATGTCACCGGTATAGGAATTATCTCGGCAATAGGAGATAATGTGGAGCAAACCCTCGACTCGCTAACGCGAGGAAAGACGGGTATTGGCGAGCTTGAGCTTATTGATACCATTCATAAAACTAGAATAAAGGTTGGTGAGGTAAAACATACCAACGAAGAATTAATAAAGCGTGTGGGCTTACCTGCCGACACAAAAATAACACGTACCTCCTTGCTCGGAATGATTGCTGCAAAAGAAGCAATGGTGTGGGCAGGAATAAAGGATACGAACGATTTCAGAACAGGAATTGTATCGGCCACCAGTGTAGGAGGAATGGCCATTACCGAAAATAATTTTAATGATTATTTGAATGTTGAAAAAACAGGCGATTTCCTCGACTATATTCTTACACACGATTGTGGTGATAGTACCGAAGTGATGGCAAAGTATCTACACATTAAAGATTATGTGTCGACCATTAGCACAGCATGTTCTTCGTCAGCAAACTCCATAATGCTTGGTGCACGATTGATTAAAAACAATATGGTAGATAGGGTAGTGGTAGGCGGAAGCGATTCGTTGTCGAAGTTTACCATCAATGGTTTTATGACGTTGATGATACTAGACAAAGAGCAATGCAAACCTTTTGATAAAGACCGCAAAGGTTTGAACCTAGGAGAAGGAGCAGGGTTCATTGTATTGGAAAGCGAACGAGCAGCAGCAGGAAAAGAGATTTTGTGCGAATTGACTGGATATGGCAATTCGAATGATGCCTATCATCAAACTGCATCATCGCCCACAGGAGATGGAGCATTTCTTGCCATAGAAAAGGCGCTTCGATTAAGTGGATTGAAACCAAAAGATATTGATTACATCAATGCACATGGCACAGGTACTGAAGTGAATGATTTGTCGGAAGGCACTGCTATACACCGAATATTTGGAGATGCTGTGCCGATGATAAGTTCTACCAAAGCATTTACAGGGCATACACTTGGTGCATGTGGAGGAATAGAAGCGGTACTTTCGGTATTGGCCATCAAATACAATTTAGTTTTTCCAAGTTTGAATTTTACCAATCAAATGAATGAGTTGAAGTTTAGACCAAGCACCGTGCTCGAAACCGAACATCCGATTAATCATGTATTGTCCAATTCGTTTGGGTTTGGTGGTAATTCATCAGCATTAATTTTTTCACGACATTAATCAATGGTAGCCTACATCAAAGGAATAGGAATTGTTTCGCCACAAAAGACGTTCAATACAAAAACGTTTTTAACGGAAATCGTGGAGCATACCACCAATTCGCTGAGGTGTATTGAACCTTATTATCCAGAGTTCATCAACCCTGTGTTGGCTCGAAGAATGTCGAGAACCATAAAGATGGGAATAGCTGCAGCAATGGTTAGTTTGAGAGATGCTAAGGTGGAGATGCCCGATGCAATTATCACAGGAACAGCATTGGGCTGTTGGGAGGATACCGAAAAGTTTTTGGTGGCGATGATTGAAAATTCGGAGCAACTATTAACTCCAACGGCATTCATGCAATCGACACATAACACCGTGAGTTCGCAGATTGCCTTGTTGCTAAAATGTATGAATTATAATTTCACATACGTGAATAAGGGCTTTTCGTTCGAAAGCGCAGTGTTGGATGCAATGATGATGTTGGGTGATTCGGATGCGAAAAACATCTTGGTGGGTGCGCATGACGAAATGACTGAAAAGTATTTTAATATTACCAAGCGTGTAGGGTTTTGGAAAGAAGAAGCCGTTGCGACTTCGGATGTGTTGAGAAGCACAACAAATGGAAGTGTTTCGGGAGAAGGTGCAGCGTTTTTTGTATTAGGAAAAGAAAAAGGTGAAGACGATTACGCTCAACTTCGTTCGCTGAAAATGATATTTGAGCCAGAAAGCGAATACGAAGTAGAAGAAAAAATAAACGAATTGTTGAGTGAAAATGGTTTGAAATGTGCGGACATCGATGTTGTGGTGTACGGTAAAAGTGGAGATGTGAGGTATGATAAGATTTACAATCATCTTGAAGATGCCTTGTTTAAAAATAGTGCATCTGTGAGTTTTAAACCACTCTGTGGAGAATATCAAACATCGAGTAGTTTTGCCTTGTGGGAAGCCGCAATGATGCTGAAAACACAAACCATTCCAACAGCTATTCAGGTAAATAAACAGCCGAAGTCGGAGATAAAAAATGTGCTTATTTACAACCATTTTATGAATACGTATCACACTGCGTTTTTGCTCTCGCAATGTTAGAATTGAAAACGCGAGCATGAATTTCAAAACAACTTCTATTTCTTTTTTAATAAGTGTTTGCCTTGTTGTTCTGCTGAATTATTTCAATCAAATTAGTTTGGTTTGGCTTCTTCTTCCTTTTGTGGTTTACAATGCTCTCATCATTTATGGTTCAGCCACTATTCAATCTGGTTTTTTTGTAAAGGCAATTTGTTGTGCAGAAACGAATGAGAAGATAATTGCGTTAACATTTGATGACGGCCCTCATAAAGAATACACGGCTCAGGTGCTTTCTGCACTGAAAGAGTTCGAAGCAAAAGCAACGTTTTTTGTGATTGGAAAAAACATTAGAGAAAACGAACACATCATTCGACAGATAGATGCAGAAGGACATACAATAGGGAATCATACTTATTCGCATTCTTTTTTTATTGATTTTAAAAGCAAAAAACAATTTAAGGAAGAAGTAAATCGTACCTCTGATGAGGTGAGCAAAATAACTGGAAAACGATTGAGCCTATTTAGACCGCCATACGGGGTTACCACACCCAACCTTGCAAGCGCATCGAAAGATTTGGATTATGTGATTATTGGTTGGAATGTAAGGACGATGGATACGACCAAGGATACTGAAGAAAAGATTTTCGAAAGAGTGCAACAACAAATGAAATCGGGAGCAATTATCTTGTTTCATGATACATCTGAGAAAACGGTTAGAGTTTTAAAACGTACGCTTCAGTTAGCAAAAGAAAATGGATACAAAGTTGTAGGTGTTGACAAGATCATAGAATTGAATACAAATAAAAAGTCGTAAAGTAGTTACCTTATTATGAGAAAAATAGTTTTAGTTGTTTTATTATCATTTCCTGTTGTCTTGTTTTCGCAAGTGCCCAAAGGCTTTTCCTTAGTGAAAGATACAGCAGCATTCAAGCAGAAAATGGATATGCAGTCCAAAATAATCAACTCCATCGAAAGTGATTTTTCGCAAGAAAAATACCTTTCCGTGATGTCAGAAAAGATAATCAGCAAGGGTCATTTTTGTTTTAAAAAGGCCAATATGTTGCGTTGGGAGTATTTTGATCCTTACAAGTACATCATTGCCATTAATAAGGATAAGATGTACATAAAGGATAATGGAAAAGTAAATAAATATGATATTAATTCGAACAAAATGTTCAAGAGCATCAATGAGATGATGATGAATACCGTTCAAGGAAACCTTCTAAATAATAAGGATTATAAGGCGAGAATTTATGAGAGTGAGAAACAGTACTTACTAGAACTTTCGCCATTACAAAAAGGAGCAAAAGATTTCTTAAAGGTGATACAGCTCTATATCGACAAGGCAGACTATGCAGTTGTTCAAGTGAAAATGATAGAGCCAAGCGATGATTACACGAGTATTGAATTCACCAACAGAAAGAACAATCAATCGATTGATGAAACGAAATTTATTCTTAAGTAGTTTTTTGTTTGTTTTACTAGCGGGGTGTTCATTGGGGCACTACAGTCGGTTGAAAGAAGTAAGTCCTCCTGCTGAAGTACTGAAACCCATTTTTGGAGACAATTTCACTTCTTTTCTATTTAAAACCAATATCAGTATTTATAATAAAGAGATAAGTGGATTACTCTTGACCAAACAAATGTCGTCAGGAGATTATCGGATTATTTTCACCACTGAATTAGGAATGAAAATGTTTGATTTTGAATTCAAGGATACATCATTTACTCTACAGTATTGCGTTCCTCAGTTCAATAGACCAACTTTGTTGAAGACCCTCAAAAATGATATTGAAATGTTGTTGATGAATAATATTTCGTCAATGCATAGAAGTTATTATTCAAACAAGGATGAAACCGAAATGATTCATCGGGTTCGAATGGAAAAACTATCAACATATTATTTTGTAGAAAAGGCAACTCAGCAAATTTATAAAATAGAGCGTTCAAGTAAGGTATTCAAAAAAGTAACAATCTCGTTGAATGATTATAAGGAGGGTGTTCCAACCAATATTGTCATTCAGCATAATGATATCAAATTGAAGATTGAATTGAATTTGTTAAAAAGATAACGTGTTGATTTTATCCTTAAGTATAATTTAGACAAACTTAACAGTATTTAAACTTTCCATATAATCGTAATACAAGGGCTTTCGTATCTTTGTACTTTAAAGAAAATTCTATGCCAGATATAATACAACTTTTACCGGATTCGGTAGCAAATCAGATTGCTGCAGGGGAAGTTGTTCAACGTCCTGCATCAGCAGTGAAAGAATTGTTGGAAAACGCCTTGGATGCGGGAAGTTCTTTTATTAAGTTGGTGGTAAAAGATGCGGGCAAAACTTTGATTCAGATTATCGACAATGGTTGTGGAATGAGCGAAACTGATGCAAGGATGAGTTTTGAGCGTCATGCGACATCGAAAATAAAAAAGGCGGAAGATTTGTTTGCAATACGCACGATGGGATTTCGTGGTGAAGCATTAGCATCAATTGCAGCTATTGCACAGGTGGAGCTTCGAACCAAACGCATTGGGGATGAGATAGGAGTGAAGATAGATATTGAAGGAAGTGAAATAAAGAGCCAAGAAGCGTTCAATTGTCCTGAAGGAACAAGCATCTCCGTTAAGAATTTGTTTTTTAATGTGCCTGCTCGCAGGAATTTTTTAAAATCAGATACAGTTGAATTGCGCCATATTATTGAGGAGTTTCAAAGGGTTGCAATTCCGAATCCTCAGATAGCATTTTCATTTCATCATAATAATACTGAAATATTCAACTTGCCAATTGGTAATTTGAAACAACGGCTGATGGCTGTTTTTGGTAGTTCATATAATAACCGTTTGATTCCTGTTGAAGAAAGTACAGGGATTGTGATAATTAAGGGTTACGTTGTGAAGCCTGATTTTGCTAAGAAAACGCGAGGTGAACAATTCTTCTTTCTGAATAAGAGATTCATCAAATCGGCTTATTTGCATCATGCGGTTCAGTCGGCATTTGAACAATTGCTTCCAGCTGATAGCTATGCATCTTATTTTCTTATGTTGGATGTTAATCCAAAATCAATAGACATCAATATCCACCCTACCAAAACGGAAGTGAAGTTTGAAGATGAAAAAGCCATTTATGCTTTTTTGCGATCGGCAATTAAAAAATCATTGGGGCAATTCAATATTGCACCAAGTATCGATTTTAATCAAGAGGCTCATCTTTACAATATGCCAGTGAAGCCTATTGATGGCGTTTATAAAATACCTACTATAAAGGTTGACCCTGATTATAATCCGTTTAATTCAAGCACAGCTACATCGAACCAACCAACAGAAAGAGAGTTGTCGAATCGTGCGAATTGGGAGAAAATGTACAGTAGGCATTCCAATAATCAATTGGAATTTGAAATAAAGAAAGAGGAAGAAAATAAGGAAACAGTTTTTACCGATTGGGACAATGAATTGAAAGAGTCGAATTTGAAATCTTCATACCAACTCCACAACAAGTACATTCTCTCGCATATAAAAACTGGATTTATAATTATCGACCAACAAAGTGCTCACGAACGTATTTTGTACGAACGGATTCTTGATAATTTTGAAAGAAATAAAGCGAGTTCGCAACAAGAGTTGTTTCCAAAAACAATTGAACTGTCAACTACCGATTTTACTTTAATGAAAGAATTGCAATCGGAATTGTATCTTTTGGGATTCGAAATAAATGAATTTGGAAAAAATACATTTGTGATACACGGGGTTCCGGCAGATACTTTAGAAACAGATTCGGTGGCACTGTTGGAACAATTATTGGAAAATTACAAACTCAACTTACAAGAATTGAAACTTGAAAGAAGAGAAAATTTGGCGCGTTCTATAGCACGAAGTACTTCGATTAAATCGGGAAAAGTATTGACTCAAGAAGAAATGAATTTAATTATTGATGAACTATTTGCTTGTCGTATGCCATACAGTTCACCAAATGGGAAACCAACAATCACTACCTTCTCGAGTGAAGAATTAGACAAGAGATTTAAAAAATAAGAAACACTATGAGTTATCAGCAATATCGTCCATCGAGTTTTAGCATTTTGCCACCTGTCGTCAAAAATCTTTTGATTTTAAACGGATTATTTTATCTTGCAACTATGGCCTTGGAAAGCCAATACAAGATGGATTTAGCAGATTTGCTTGGTTTACATTTTCCATTATCTGAAAAATTTCACCCTTATCAATTCATCACCTATATGTTTATGCATGGAAGTTTCATGCATCTTTTTTTCAATATGTTTGCGTTATGGATGTTTGGTAATGTGTTGGAAAATTATTGGGGGCCAAAGAAGTTTTTGATTTACTACCTCATTACGGGAATTGGAGCAGCTCTTATTCACTATACTGTTGTGTATTTTCAGAATCTATCAACTCTTGAATTTATTAATGCATACATCGCCAATCCATCTTTAGCCGACTTTCATGATTTTATTGCTTCAGATCATATCCGCGGTTTTTCACAAGAAATGGTAGACCATTACAATGCCATTATTCCTCGATCTTTCAATAATGCACTTATGGCGAATAACACCGAGGAAGCGTTGCGAATTTCGGTAGATTATATGCAGATTTACAAAACGGATTTTTTAAATGCCCCAGTTGTGATTGGCGCTTCGGGCTCGGTATTTGGAATACTTTTGGCGTTTGGCATGTTATTTCCAAATACTTTGTTGTATGTATATTTTGCCATTCCTATCAAAGCAAAATGGTTCGTAATGATTTATGGTGCAATGGAATTATTCTCAGGAATCCGAGGAGCTACTGACGACAATGTGGCTCATTTCGCTCATTTAGGTGGAATGCTATTCGGGTTTATTTTGATTAAGTATTGGCAAAAATCTAGAAATCGAGGGTTTTAAAATAATCATGGCAAATCAACTACTAGAAGACATACGGCAAAAAATTAAAAATGGTAATGTTATTACGCGTTTAATTTTAGTTAATGCCGCAGTGTTTCTCCTCATCAGTTTATTCCGCATCCTACTTTTGTTTTTAGGAAGCTCGAATGGTTTTACTCATTTTGTCAATGGTTTTATTGCCAACCTTACTCTTCCATTAAGTTTTCAAGGTTTACTTTATAAACCATGGACGCTCATTACCTATATGTTTGTTCATATAGAATTAATGCATTTGTTTTGGAACATGATTACGCTTTTTTGGTTTGGTCAAATTTTAATAAACTTTACCGATTCAAAAAAAATCATTCCACTTTATATACTTGGAGGATTGATGGGTGGCATCATCACCGTTGTTTTAATAAATACAATTCCAATGTTCAGTGTTTATATTGGTTTGCCTTTGCTTGGAGCATCTGCTGGAGTAACAGCAATCATCATCGCTGCTGCCACTTTGGTTCCTAATTTTCAAATGAATTTGATGTTCGTTGGGCCAGTGAAATTAATTTATGTTGCTTTGTTTGTGCTCTTTATTGATGTGTTGAGTGTGGCTTCGTATTCCAATGTTGGCGGCAATTTAGCTCACCTTGGAGGTGCTTTGATGGGATATCTGTTTATTCTTCAGCTCAAAAAAGGAAAGGATTTATCGAAAGGAATGAATCAGTTTTTTGATTGGGTGCTACAGTTTTTTACTTCGAAGCCTAAGAGCAAACTGCACGTGGTGCATAAGCGCCCGATATCTGATGAAGAATATAACTACAACAGAAAAGTAACGCAACAACAAATAGATGCGATACTTGATAAGATTTCGAAATCAGGATATGATAGTTTGACTAATTCGGAAAAAGACATACTTTTCAAGGCAAGTAAAAAATAGCGGATGAAATGAAACCTGTTTAAACTATAGATACACGATAATTGGTAAACGAAACAAATACATTACGCAAGGGGAAACGTTATTATTTTAATAAACTCATCCTACTAGGTAACCACCTTGCGGTATTGAGTTTACTCATCTCATACCTTGCTCCTTATGTGAGCCCGGAGAATTTTTCTTTTATTGCTTTTTTCGGAATATCCTATCCATTTTTAGTTCTTGTGAATTTACTTTTTGTGGTGTATTGGATTGTTTTATTCAAACGCAAAGCTTTTTATTCACTGGTGATAATTCTTGCTGGTTTTGGAATGGCACATCGTTATGTTCAATTTAGTTTTAGAGGTTCTCCTGATAAATCGAAAAAGTTGATGAAGGTAATGTCTTACAATGTTAAGGTTTTTGATTTGTACAATTGGAGCCATAATGTGGAAACTCGTGCAAAAATGTTTAACCTTATTAATGACGAAAGTCCCGATATAATGTGTTTTCAAGAGTTCTTTTCGCGCGATAGTAGTAAGTTTAATAATTTGGATACACTACTTAAGTTTCAAAAAGCAAAGTATAGCCATGTGGAGTATACCACCAATTTAAAAGCTTCGCGTCAACATTTTGGTATCGCTACTTTTAGCGCTTACCCTATTGTTTCGAAAGGAAAGATAAACTTTGGATACCTTGGAAATAACGTTTGTATTTACTCGGATATTAAAATGGGCAACGATACGATACGTGTTTACAATATGCATTTGCAGTCGATTGCATTCAGCAAAAGCGATTATAAATATGCGGAAGAATTGCAGAAAGATATCGAATCGGAAGACATGACACAGTCGAAAAATATTGTTAGAAGATTGAAAAAAGCATTCATAAAACGCGCTAAACAAGCTGATTTGATTGCAGCCAGCATAGCTACGAGCCCCTATCCAGTTCTTGTTTGTGGCGATTTTAACGACACTCCTGCTTCGTATTCATACAGTACCATATCCAAAAATCTTTCGGATGCATTTATTGAGAGTGGCAATGGGTTCGGGAAATCTTATATTGGTATCTTCCCGTCATTTCGTATTGATTATATACTTCATAACAACAAGTTCAAAGCGTATAATTTCAAAACCATTAGAGAAGAATTGTCAGACCATTTCCCAATTGTTACTTATCTCGAACTTCAATCGACTAATAAGTAAATCTGTCAGAAACGATTGCTCACTAATCAATAGAGTTGTTCGATAAGTGAGCAAAACTAGCTTGGTGTGTACCCAACCCAAAACTATCCTTTTTTTACCTTTTTTAGATTTAGTAAATTGAGTGAATTAATATGCAATCCGGAAATATTGTTTTGAATAAGTCTCACCGCTTCGTCATAATATAAAACTAGAACCGGAGCTTCGTTCATTATTAGACTATCCATTTTTCGGTAATTTTTTAATCGAATAGAATCAACGGTTTCTTCTTCTGATTTTTCGTATAAACTGTCGAACTCTTTATTTTTGAAATGCGTATAATTAAATCCCTTTGGACTCCAGTTTTTCGAATAGAACAAAGAAAGGAAATTCTCCTCGTTAGCATAATCAGCTACCCAAGATTTTCTAAAAAAATTGATTTTCCCATTTGCTGCTGCTTCGGCCAATACAGAAGATTTCTGGACATCAATTTTAACTCGAATTCCAAATTCGCTCAACTGCGATTGAACATATTCGGCCAATTCCAAATATTGTTCGCTAGTAGCCAGCGTTATTTCGGGAAGTCCTTTACCATTGGGATAGCCAGCATTGTTCAATAATTTTCTTACCATCTCGGGATTGTAATCGTATCCAATCAAGTTCGAGCTATCGAAAGAAGGTAATCCAGGAGGGATAAAGCCAGCAGTGCCTGCTATCCCTAGGTTTTTGCGAAGGTAACTCACCATCTTTTTCCGGTCGATACCGTAATTCATTGCCTGTCGCACGTCTCGCAATTTTAGTGGTGAGGTTTTCACCACTGTCATACCTTCGTCAATCACAAAACCAAGATAATCTGTTTTCAAAAAAGGAGTGCATTGCATCGCGAAGCTATTTTTGTACTTATCATTTATTTTTCCTTCAGGCGTAAGCACTTCATCCGTATTGATGGCATCTATCCCCGAAATCATATCCGTCTTTTTGTTCAAAAAATTGAGGAACGCAGTTTCTTTATCTTTGATGAATGAAACAGAAACAGCATCTAAATAGGGCAATTGGTTTTGTTGTTCATGTTCGAAATAATTTTCATTTCTTAGCAATACAATTTTCGAATCATTCTCCCACAGCTTGAACTTGAAAGGTCCTGTACCTACAGGGTTTCTTCTGAATTCTTCACCATACATATCGATGGCTTCGCGAGGTACAACCGAAAAGTATTTCATACATAGAATTCCAAGAAAAGGTTGAAAAGGTTTTTTAAGATGAATCATAAACGTGCTGTCGTTAGGTGCTTCAAATGCCTTTCCATTTCCATTCTCTATATAACTCAGCAATGTGGTAGCACTCGAAAGTTTTGCATCAAACAGTCGGTTGAACGAATACACAAAGTCATTGGCAGTCACCTTTCTTCCTGTATTGCCCATGAAACAAGGATTGTTGTGAAAAACCACATCGCTTCGCAAACTAAACGTATAGTTTATTTTGTCGTCCGACAAACTCCAACTCTTCGCAAGCGAAGGTTTTATATGTAACGAATCGTCCAACTCAACCAATCCGTTGAACAATTGATTAACAATACTGATGTTCTCGAAACTTACCGCAGCGGCTGGGTCAAGAGACGTTACCGTTCCAATCTCATTGTATCTGAAAACGGTTCGCTTGTCTTTTTGTTTTTCATCAACATTGCACGCAAGTAGGCAAAGAAGGGGTAATAAATGGCTTATTTTTCTTAGCATTCGATTAATAAAATTTCTTCTTCCCAAATGTATGAAATAAAGCATACCAAGAAAATGGTGAAGTGAAAGAATATCTTAACTATCAATTGTGAAGAAATAAATTTGAGTTTCTTCATTTGTAGAAATAGTATTTCGAAAAACTATTAATAAAATAGTGTTTAAAATCGCGTAAATTAAAAACACAGAACTTGATTTAGTGGTTTAAGCGATTATTCTCAAGAATTGGATTATCCTTTCATTTTTTTAAAATGCGTAATTAGAGTTAAGATTAATTTTTACTCTTTATATATAGGTACGAATCCTTAAATTTCCTTTCGCTATAGCTTTGACCCCTTTCGCTATAGCGGTGACCCCTTTCGCTATAGCGGTGACCTCTTTCGCTATAGCGATGACACCTTTCGCTATAGCGATGACACCTTCCGCTATAGCTTTGACCTCTTTCGCTATAGCGATGACCCCTTTCGCTATAGCTTTGACCCCTTTCGCTATAGCGGTGACCCCTTTCGCTATAGCTTTGACCCCTTTCGCTATAGCGGTGACCCCTTTCGCTATAGCTTTGACCTCTTTCGCTATAGCGATGACCCCTTTCGCTATAGCGATGACTCCTTTCGCTACAGCGGAACGATTTTTCGCTGAGTCGATGGCTTTCTTCTCTCCTTATTTTAAAAATTTATAAGAACGTTTGCATCTTTTCTCGCTTGCGATGAATAGCAACCGAGTTCGGATTGCGAGAACAAACGTAGAGAGAAACCAAAACGCTACTAATAGAAATGCCACGAGCATAAGTATTTTACTGAGGGCGTATAAAATACTCGATGAATGAAACGAGAATGGCAATTAGGCTTGAATGAAACGTGTGGTGTTAATCGGGCGAGATGGAATACTACCAAATTTTAAATGCCTCGGCCTCGCAAAACACCACTTTGAATGGAGTGTCGTATAAAGTTCGGGTCTTTTTTTAGAATTTTAGATTTTTTGAGTGCTCTAATTTTGGAATGCACTTAATTAATTATAAATGTGCAATACATTTCCATCAAAAGTAGTTTGATATGCTTTCAAAGGAAGCGAAGCAGGGCCTTGAGTTACACTTCCATCGTAAATTGAGAATTTAGAGTGACAACAAGTATCTACCGCTAATATATGTGTTTGATCAACCACCACTGTTGCGCATGGCTGTGTAGATTGATAAGTACAATTTCGGTCGTAAGCCATTATTTCACTATTCGATTTCCGGTACAACAATATTCCTCTCACACCACCAGTGATGTAAACATATCCACCAACAGCGGTAAGATTAATAAAACTTGGGTTATTCGAATAAAGATAAATATCTACGGCTGTGATAGGAACGCCATTGTCCGACTGCTTTTTACAGCTCAGTGCGAAAGAGAAAATAAATATCAAAACGATAAAGGAAAAATATTTCATATTTAAATGTAAGTGAAACAAAGTTAGGCAATATTATTAAACCACCTTGAATATAAATCTTTTTTTTAGCTTTGTTTGTTTAAATTAATAAATGAAGACACTCATAATACGATTAATCGTCATTCTAATTTCGTTCTTTCCTCTTTTAGCTAATGCTCAAACTGTGAAAGAATCAAAAGAACAAACTAGCAAAGGAGCTGTGTCTGCAAGGGTTCAACGCCAAGCAGCTAAGCAGAAATGGAAAGAACAAAGGAGGGTTGAACGTGCACAGAAAGCAGAAATTCGTGACCATGATAAACGACTACAAACAAAAAAAACATTAAAGCGAATGAGCGAAACTCGCAAAAAAAGCGAAAAATTAAGAACAAATAAGAGAGAATCGTTCTTCGTTCGACTTTTTAAATACAAGCATTGATGGGCTTTTTAGAGGTTTTTTGCAATAATTGCAATATTTTTATGAAAAAAAGTCATTGCCATGTAAAAATATTGATTTACATTTGTGCCATAATAAACAACATCCCCGCTGTTTAAAAATAAAATACCTAGTTTCTTGGGTATTGATTTGCTTCAATTATTTTACTGATTATACAACAAAAAATGTTTGGAAATTCACATTGTTTAACATTGTTGACACTTAGCGTTTTAAATGACTTAGAAGGAAAAACTTGAAAAGAATCGGATAAATTATTTGTTTGTGAAAATTAAATATTCCTATATTTACGCACTTCAAAATTTTGCACGAGGTTATTAAGTACTAAATAAAATAATAATACATATATAATATGCTACGAAAATTACTATCTACAATTTGTGTATTTGCTGCATCGGCTAGCTTGGTGCTTGCACAAAACGAATCTGCTGTCAAGGTTAAGTTAACCGATAAGTCCAATCATGAAATAATTCCTTTTGCGAATGTGGTAGTAGAAATGGGTGGTATTCAGGTTGGTGTTGCTACTACTAATATAGAGGGAGAAGCTACCATAAAGCCATTGAATGCTGGTAAGTATAATGTAAAAACAACATTCGTTGGATATCAAACTGTAGAAATTACAGGTGTGAATGTGGCTGTTGGTAAAACAGTATACCTTAATATAGAGATGACATCAAGCATTCAGCAATTAGGACCAGTTGAGATTGTTGAATATGCTGAACCCTTAATTGATCCAGATACAAAATCAGGAGGAACTGTAACTCGTGAGGAATATCAGAATATGGCAACCAAAAATATTAATTCAGTTGCATCAACAACCGCTGGAGTTTATCAAGCTGACGAAGGTGGTGGATTAAATATTCGTGGCTCAAGAGATAATGGTACAGCATATTATGTGGATGGCCAACGTGTAATAGGTAGTCCTAATGTTCCACAAGGTGCTGTTGAACAAGTAACGACCATTGTAGGTGGTACCCCAGCCGAGTACGGAGATGAAACAGGTGGAATTGTTTCAATAACAACAAGAGGACCTGCAAGTACTTACAACGCAAGTGTTGAATTGGTAACTTCAGGAGCAGGAGAGAAAAAAGGGTTAGATGCTTATGGTTATAATTTTATTGGATTTAATGTTGGAGGGCCGATTTTAACCAAAAAGGATTCAGTAAGCAAAAAATCAGTCTTGGGATTCTTTGTTTCTGGACAAGCGGTAACTGAGAAGGATCCTAACCCGTCCGCAATAGGCTTCTATAAAGTGAATAGTGATAAACTTTCACAACTCGAAAGTACCCCATTAAGAAGATCGGAAGCAGGCGGATTCATTCCCAATTCTGAATTTGTGACCGCAAGTGATTTGGAAAAAATAAAGGCAAAATCAAATGTTGCTTCAAACACCTTGGATTTACAAGGGAAACTTCAATACCAACCAACAGCCAATATGAGTATAACAGTTGGTGGATCGGTTGATTATAACAAAAGGCATGATTTTGTTTATGAATACGCTTTATTTAACCCAAGTAATAATCCTCAAACAATTGAAAGTACTTGGAGAACTTATGCAAAATTAACTCAAAAATTTAATACTTCTAATGCAAAAGAGGAGGAAAAATCTTCTTCAATAATTAAAAACGCTTACTTCTCTTTGCAAGTAAATTACACTAAAACTAATTCCAAAACCCAAGATGATGATCACAAGGATAAAATATTCGACTACGGTTATATCGGGAAATTTGTTCAGACAAAACAAAAAGGGTATGCTTTCAAAAACGAGACCCCTATATACATTCGTGATGCAAATGGAAATGTAAAACTTGATACTATCACCGGTATGGTTATGTATGGTTATAACGATGTAAGTTTATCTTTTACACCATCAGATGTTAATGTTAATGGTGCTGCATATACTTCTGAATATTATGCAAACACCAATCCTTCTCAAATTTTTAACTTAATTGACGTTCAGGGAGGCCTAGGGTTAATGAATGGGGATAGACCAACAAACGCATATTCTTTGTGGTATAATACAGGTCGTCAATATAATGGATATGGCTACAGCAATAGATCAAAATTTAGTGTTGATGCAACTTTTTCAGCAGATATTAAGAAACATGCTATTCAAGTTGGGTTTTCTTATGAACAAAGGACTGAAAGATCTTATAATTTAAATCCAATCGGATTATGGACTTTAATGCGTCAGTTAGCAAATTATCACCTAAAGAATATTGACAATGTTGCGACTTTAAACCCTCAATTATCAACCCCCGGACTTCCTTTTTATGATTACAATAGACTAAATGATGGAACTCAAAAACAATTCGATAGAAGTTTGAGACAATCTTTAGGATTAGATCCCAATGGTTTAGACTATATTGACATAGATTCTTATGACCCTTCGACTTTCAATATTAATATGTTTAGCGCAGACGACTTGTTGAATAATGGAAGTGCTTATGTTGGTTATTACGGATATGACCACACTGGAAAAAAGTTAACTGGTAAACCAAGTTTGGATGATTTCTTTACTGCTAAGGACGAAAATGGAAACTATTTGCGTCAAATTGGCGCATATCAACCTATCTATATTGCTGGTTATATTAGAGATCGCTTCGACTTTAAGGATTTGAAATTTAATGTTGGTCTTCGAATTGATCGTTTTGATGCAAATCAAAAAGTACTAAAGGATAAGTATCTATTATATGAGGCAAAAACAGCAGGCGAGGTTACTTCAATCGGAGGAAATAGTGTATCACATCCATCAAATATTGGAGATAATTATGTAGTTTATGTTGATAATAAGGATAATCCAACAAAAATTGTTGGTTATAGAGATGGTGATACTTGGTACAATGCACAAGGAACTAATGTCACTGACCCTTCTTCATTAACAATCAATACTGTGAATAATGCAATTAATCCTTATTTAGTTGACCCCGCCTCAGCAAAGAAAAAACTAATTTCTACATCCGTTTTTCAAGATTATAAACCGCAAATTAATTATTCTCCTCGTATAGCATTCTCTTTCCCTATATCCGATGTTGCAAGTTTTAATGCGCATTATGAGATATTGACTCAGCGTCCACCTGAATTTAACCGTCTTGATCCAAATGCTTATTTGCAAATGGAAAATCTTAGTGGGGGGTTCATAAATAATCCTGATTTAAAATCAGAATCTACTACCAATTACGAACTCGGATTTTCTCAAGTGTTGACAGAAAAGAAAAACTCGGTATTAACAATTTCAGCATTTTATCATCAATTAAGAAATCAAATCCAAGCGGTTCAAGTTTATCAAGCATACCCAGCAACATATAATACTTTCAGTAATATTGATTTTGGTACTGTTAAAGGTTTATCACTTTCTTATGATTTAAGGAGAAATGCTTCTGGTGTTTCGTTAACCGCGAGTTATACCCTTCAATTTGCTGATGGAACAGGATCTAGTACTTCTGATGGTGTTAACTTAGCTTCTTCTGGAGAGCCCAATTTGAGAACGATACATCCTATGAATTTCGATCAACGTCACACCATTGTGATGAATGTTGATTACCGTTTCGGTAATGGGAAAGACTATAAAGGTCCTATTTGGAATAGAAAAAAGGGTGATACAGAGAAGGCAATTAAAGTGTTGGAAAATGTTGGGGCTAATGTTGTATTAAGAGCGGGTTCTGGAACACCATATAGCAAACAAGCAAATGTAACTCAAGACGGAGCAATTGGTATAGCTGACAGAAGATTATTGTCAGGCGATATCAATGGTTCTAACCTTCCTTGGAATTTTAAGATTGATTTAAAAATTGATAAGAGTATTGAATTGAAATGGGGCGGAAAGAAAGAAGGGGAAGAGAAGAAAAAGGCAAATTTAAATGTATATTTACAAGTATTGAATGTATTGAATACCAAAAATATTCTAGCTGTTTATAAAGCTACTGGAAATCCTGATGATGATGGATACTTGGCTTCTGCGAATGGTCAAGCATCTTTAGCTTCTAGAAACGATGTTCAGTCTTTTATTGATTTATATAATGCTAAAATTAATAATCCAAGCAATTATAGTCGCCCTCGAGTAATTCGTTTAGGATTACTACTTGATTTTTAAAAATGAAAGATAATAAGAATTTGAATATTACATCCCCTATAACGATAAAAAATAAAAAAATGGAAAAGAATTGTATCAAACTAATCGTTTCAACTGCATTTTTTGCATTATCATTGAATATGATTGCAAGAGAGAATATAGGAAGTCCTGCAGGAATGAATACCCCAAACCCTAACCAAAATCGTTCGGTTAATTCCCAATGTGTCAATGCCACGGCCCAAATTGATTTGGACATTAATAATGTTCGTGCTAAAATTTTAAATGGTGGAGATATGTGGTGGGATATTTTTGGTTCTACCAATGCTAGATACCAAATCCCTAAACCTTCAAGTAGTTCTACTATAGGGCCAAGTTCTCAGTTCGCTAGCTCCGTTTGGGTCGGTGGCTATGATGCAGGAGGGCAACTTAAGGTAGCTGCTCAAACCTATCGTCAAACAGGTAATGATTATTGGCCTGGACCATTGCGACCAGACGCAACTACAGATGCAACAAGGTGTTTGGCTTGGGACAAATTCTGGAAAATTAATAAAGCAGATGTTCAGGCGCACTATAATTGGGTTGCTAATGGAATGCAAGGAGCTGACCCTATTACTGTGACACCTACTTTACCTGATGCTGTAGATCAGTTAACAAATTGGCCAGCTTTTGGCCCAGAGGGGCAACCATTAGCCCCATTCTATGATTATAACGGAGACGGAGCCTATGACTTTTCGGCTGGTGACGTTCCCGATTTTGATGTTACAGGCAATAAAGGATGTAGCGCTCAATTATTTGGAGATCAAAATATTTTTTGGGTTTTTAACGATAAAGGGAATATTCATACAGAAACGGGCGGAGAAGCAATTGGGCTCGAGATTCAAGCTCAAGCTTTCGCTTTCCAAACCCATGATGAATTGAATAACGCGACCTTTCTTAAATATAAAATCATAAATAAATCTTCTTTCCGATTAGATAGTACATTTTTTGGGCTTTGGGATGATGCGGATTTAGGCTATGCTTTTGACGATTTTGTTGGTTGTGATGTAGGTCTTGGATTAGGAATCTTATATAATGGTACGGCAGTGGATGGTAGTGGACAGACCACTTCTTATGGAGCAAATCCTCCTGCGGTGGGAGTCGATTTTTTTGAAGGGCCATTTAAGGATCCAAATGGTCTCGATGATTCAGCATCTACGGTACCTGCTAGTTTTTTGTATTATGGAGATGGCATAATTGACAATGAACGTTTAGGAATGTGTAAATTTCTATATTTTAATAATGATTGGACACCTAATGGAAATCCTCAAGCAACAGACGATTATTATCAGTATTTAACTTCTACTTGGAAGGACGCGCAACATGTAACTTATGGGGGAAATGGACGAACAGGTGGTTCAGTTTATTGCGACTACATGTTCCCTGGCACATCAGATCCTACCGGTTTTGGAACAAATCATGTAATTCAAGCTCCTTGGGACGAAACGACTTCTCATAATACCCCTGCAGATAGGAGGTTTGTTGAAAGTTCAGGTCCGTTTAAACTTCAACCGGGTGCAGTAAACTACATAACTATTGGTGTGCCTTGGGCAAGAGCAACACAGGGGGGGAACTTAGCTTCGGTTGCCTTGTTGAAAGGGGCTGATATCAAGGCTCAGGAACTTTTTAACAACTGTTTTTCAACTTTAAATGGTCCTACGTCACCAAATTTATACATTCAAGAACTTGACAAAGAGCTTATTTTGACTTGGTCAAATCCTAAAGGCTCCAATAATAATCCAAGAGATACCTCGGTACACCCTCCGCTTTCACCTGTTTTTCACAATGAAACATATTCAGAAGATTATAATAAATCTTCTGGAGCAGATTCAGCCTACCGCTTTCAAGGTTATATTGTATATCAGTTGAGGGACGGTTCAGTGGGTGCAACAGATTTATATAATGTAGACAAAGCAAGGATTGTATTTCAATGTGATAAAAAAGATGGTATCAAACAAATTGTAAATTACACTAGCGATGTTACATTGTCTGCCCTTGTACCTCAGGAGATGGTGAATGGTGCGGACAATGGAATTGTTCACTCCGTTTCTATAAAAGAAGACAAATTTGCAACTGGCGACAATCATTTGATTAATCACAAATCCTATTTTTATGCTATAGTGGCTTACGGATATAGCCCTACTCAAAATCCTGTTAACCTAAATACTCTTACTGATTACAAGCCTTTTATTGCAGGTAATTATTATTCTGATCCTACATTTTATCATACAGGAATTCCTCATAATCCTTCACCAGAAGCTGGTGGTACTGTTGCTCAATCAACCTATGGAGAAGGGCCCAAAATTACTCGTCTTGAAGGACAAGGAAATGGAGGAAGGATATTAGAACTTACCTCATCTACAATTGATGAAATTATGAGTGCATCCAATGGATATCGAACACTCCATCCAATTTACGAAAATTCCTATGGACCAGTGAAGGTTCAAGTAATAGATCCATTGAATGTTCCCGAAAATAATGAATTCAGATTGTACATTGAGACAGATGCATTGTCAAGTAACTTGGTTGTCGACACTAATTCTAGGTGGACATTAAAAAATATTTCAACTGGAGAATCAGTAGCGTCAGAAACCACTATAAGGCTGCCGAACGAACAAATAATTAATGGACAAAAAACTGGGTCAGTTGATGTGATTCCTCGTTGGGGGATTTCTGTTAGTGTCGTTATTGCTTATGATCCGAGTAATTCAAAAGCTGCAGACAATGGTTTCTTAGAGGCAACGATGACATTTGCTGACCCCACAAAACAATGGTTGTCAGGGATACCTGACGGGGAAGCAGAGGATCAAACAAACTGGATTAGATCTGGAACTTATGTCGATAAAGCAGATGGTTCATACAGCGATTATCTTGGACTAGATGATGGACAAGTTTATGAAAAATTACTTGGAGGTACATGGGCACCTTATCGATTGTGTGCTACTACTAATCCTGCAACAACCGCAAAATATAGAGGAGGTCCGGCTTGGAATAGCACGATTGCTATGTCTTTAAATAAATTAAAAAATCTTGCTAGTGTTGATGTGGTCATTACCTCAGATAAGAGCAAATGGACTAGATGTCCAGTTTTGGAAATGGGAGAAGAATCAACTTTATCGGTAGGAGGAGCAAAAAAAATGACCCTTCGAGATACATTATCAGTTGATAAAAATGGTTTGAATTCTAGACAGTTAGGTTATAATCCGGCAGAAGGTGATTTGAATGGAACAAAAGGAATGGGGTGGTTTCCTGGATACGCTATTAATCTTGAGACAGGAGAGCGTTTAAATATGGCGTTTGGCGAAGATTCATGGTTAGTGAATGACAATGGGTCTGATATGAAATGGAACCCCACCTCATCTGATTTGAATTATAATTTCGCAGCCGGGGTAATTACACCAATTTTTGGTGGTAAACATTACATATATATTTTTGGACATAATGCTGACCAAACTTTTGCGTCAAATGATCCTCACTTTCCTAATCAACCAAAAAATGTTCCTCGTTACGATGGGGGGAAATTTATTCATGATGTATTAGGATTTGCAGATGTAACTAACTTACAAAATGTTTATGCTCGTCAGGTTTATGAAGATGCAATGTGGGTGAACATCCCTCTTTTGGCTCGAGGTCATTCATTGTTGGAAACGGATGTGAAAATTAGATTGAGGGTAAGTAAATCATACCAAAGAGGTTTCAGTACTACTGGTTATTCTTCCTATTCTCCAATTGACACTTCTGCAAATCCATTAAATCATGATTTGCCTCTTTATGGCTTTAATACAAATGATATTGGGACCAAAACGGCTAATGCTGACGCTGCAGTAAAAGCTTTAGATTTGATTAGTATTGTTCCTAATCCTTATTATGCCTACTCTGGATACGAAATGAAAACAGGTGACAATATTGTGAAGATTACAAATCTTCCTGAGAATTGTACTGTGACTATCTATACTTTAAATGGTGCATTGGTAAGAACATTTAAAGTTGATCAACCTGCTACTGCGAAAAACACAATGGGTATTGCTGTTACTTCAGTTGATTGGGATTTGAAAAACCAAATGAGAATTCCTATTGCAAGTGGTTTGTATCTTATTCATATTGACGTTCCAAATGTTGGAGAAAAAACGTTGAAATGGTTTGGTGTGATGAGACCAGTAGATTTGGATGCATATTAATAGATAGATAATAAAGATTTTAAAAATATAGATATGAAACACTTTTATAAATATTTAATGCCATTTGCCTTTATTGGTTTGATTTCTTTGCAAATAAATAATTTGATGGCTGGTAATCCTGATCGTGTTGGTCAAGAAGGGGCAACAGAACTTTTGATTAATCCTTGGGCAAGAAGTTCTGGTTGGGCTGGTTCAAATGTATCAGGTACAAGAGGACTAGAATCCATGTTCACCAATGTTGCTGGGACAGCATTTACGAAAAAAACAGAATTGTTGTTTGCTCATACTCAATGGTTGAAAGGCTCTGATATAAACATTAATTCTTTTGGACTTACTCAACACGTTGGAGAGACGGGAGCTATTGGACTTTCAATCATGTCGTTGAAGTTTGGTGATATTCCTATCACCACTACAGATGTTCCAGAGGAAATAAATGGAACTTTTTCTCCACAATTTATCAATATTTCTTTGTCTTATGCAAAGGGGTTTTCGGATAATATCTATGGTGGATTAGCTGTGAAAGTTATTACCGAAAAGATTGCGAATCTCAGTACAAGAGGTGTTGCTTTGGATGCAGGTATTCAATACGTAACTGGTAAACAACGCCAATTGCATTTTGGGATAGCGCTTAAGAATGTAGGACCTAGAATGAAATATTCTGGTAATGGGGTGTCATTCAAAACTCCAGTTCCTGCAAGTACTTCTACTCAAACCATGACTGTTGATCAACGTACGGCTCAATTTGAGTTGCCTTCATTGCTTAGCATTGGTGGTGGATACGATTTCTATTTGTTGAAAGATACAGCAACAATAAAAACTCACAGGGTTACTCTTATGGGAACGTTTACTTCGAATTCATTCGAAAAAGATCAGTTCCTTTTAGGGTTAGAATATGGTTGGAAAAACATGTTGATGTTACGTGCAGGTTATGCTTTTGAGAAAGGTATTACCAAAGTTGATACTCGTACTTCAGTATTTACTGGTCCTAGTGCTGGTTTTACCATCGAAATGCCTTTCGGAAAGAACAAATCTACCTTCGGTATCGATTACTCGTATAGAGCAACCAACCCGTTTAATGGTACCCATTCGATTGGCGCAAGAATAAATTTATAATACATATTTTAACAGTTTTATATAGAAAGAGAGAGTCCTGTAGTAATACTGGATTCTCTTTATCTTTTATAACTAATTTCCTAATTTTAATAATGGCTCAAATATCTTATTTTACTGAAGAAGGATTGAAAAAATTACAAGACGAATTGCATCAGTTGAAGGCGTATGAACGTCCTTCTATTTCAAAACAAATTGCCGAAGCACGAGATAAAGGTGATTTGTCAGAAAATGCAGAGTATGATGCTGCCAAAGAAGCTCAAGGTTTGTTGGAAATGAGAATTTCAAAATTGGAAGCTGTACTTAATAACGCACGACTTATTGACGAATCGACTTTGGACTTGTCAAAAGTGTTGATACTTTCGAAAGTGAAAATAAAAAATTCGGCTACTGGTGCTACAATGACGTATACCTTAGTTGCCGAGAATGAGGCAGATTTTAAAGCTGGGAAAATTTCTGTCGAATCGCCAATTGGCAAAGGTTTATTGGGAAAGAAGATAGGAGAAATAGCCGATATTCAAGTTCCTTCTGGAATCATGAAATTCGAAATAATAGAAATTTCGCGTTAAGATGGCAAGCATTTTTTCGAAAATAGTAGCTGGTGAAATACCGTGCCACAAAATTGCTGAGAATAATGAGTTCCTGGCTTTTTTAGACGTCTTTCCGCTAGTTCACGGGCATGTGTTGGTAATACCGAAAACTGAAACCGATTATATTTTCGATATTAATGATGATGATTTGGCTAAAATGATTGTGTTTTCGAAAATTGTTGCAAAGGCTATTAAATCGGCTGTACCTTGCAAAAGGATTGGCTTAGCTGTTATTGGGCTTGAGGTGCCTCACGCTCACATTCACCTTGTTCCGATGAATTCGGTGAATGACATTAATTTTACACGAGTCAAACTAGAACCTTCAAACGAACAATTGACGGAAATGGCGGTTCTTATCCGTTCGAATTTAGCTTGAGCTATTCACTAATTAAATTCTTAAGTGTCCTCTTTGATAAACACAAAACAATTAAAATAGGTAGTTATATTTTTTTCTTCGGATTATCTGCCAAAAAAGCTTTCCAGCCTGAATATGATTTGGAGGTTGTTTCTGGTGTTCGTTGAAAATAATGACATACTGCCGCAGCCAATCCATCTGTAGCATCCAGAAATTCAGGAGTTTCTTTGAAATTCAATAAGGATTTCAGCATTGATGCTACTTGTTCCTTTGAAGCATTTCCGTTTCCTGTGATTGATTGTTTTATTTTTTTGGGCGAATATTCTTGAAAAGGAATGTTTCGCGATAAAGCAGCAGCTATAGCCACACCCTGAGCTCGACCTAGTTTAAGCATCGATTGTATGTTTTTTCCAAAAAAAGGAGCTTCTATAGATAGCTCGTCAGGTTTATATTCGTCAATCAACTGAACAGTGCGGTCGAATATTTTCTTTAATTTCAAAGGGTGGTTTTCCATTTTTTCAAGCCGCAATACACCCATCACGATCAACTCCAATTTGTTCCCTTTGATGTGAATCAACCCATAACCTAAAATATTTGTACCAGGGTCGATGCCAAGAATTATTTTATCTTTAGTCATTCAAATTATTGATGTCGCTTTTTTTACTATCATTGTTTCGATTATGATAATTAATTCTCAGAAATGTTTTCGCAAAGGTATAAGTCTTTTGATAAAGATTACCGTTTTTGTGTTTTCATTTTGTTTCATCGGTTACAAAATTAATTCGGCTAGTGACACTTTCAATTTTTCGCAAGCCTTTGAACACACCACCATTTCATACCTTGTGCTTACATCTGTGTTAATGTTTGTTAATTGGGCATTAGAGCCAATTAAATGGAAATTGCTGATTTCGAAATTCGAACTGATTAGTTTGTCAAAATCAAAGATTTCCGTTTTATCAGGTATTACTATAGGTATTTTTACACCAAATAGATTAAGTGAGTTTGCAGGACGAATTTTTTATTTGGAGAAAGCCGATAAAATAAAAGCAACTATTTCAAGTGCCATAGGGAGTTCATTTCAATTGTTTCTAACAGTTTTGGCAGGCATTTCTGGATATTATGTGCTTGAGATGATTTATGAAGATTATTTTCAAATAACACCTTTTATTTCAACCTCATCAGTTGTAATTATTTTTTCTCTGGCTCTGCTTTCCTTGTTTTTTCTTGCGTTTGTCTTCCTCAGCCGAAACAAAAGGCTTTTAAAATACGAAGAATACATAGAAGTGGTATCTCAATTTTCGTTTGCTCAATTGCTTTTTGTTTTCCTTTTGTCATTTCTCAGATATTCTGTTTTTTCGTTTCAGTATTACCTCATTCTCAAGTTTGTTGGCATGAATGCAAGTGCCCCGATTTTCTTTTCATTAATAGCACTGACCTTGTCAGTCACTTCAGTTATTCCTACCTTCGCACTATCCGAAATCATAGTGCGGAGTGCTGCAGCAGTTTATTTTTGCGGGCCGATTTTTCCCAATTCTGCTGCAATACTTATAGCTTCTTTGCTTTTATGGTTTGTAAATCTAGCCATACCTGCAATGTTTGGTACCGTTTTTATTTGGAATTAAAGTTTTTTAAAGATTAAATTAGTGGTTATAGTTCTCGAAATACTTGTGTTAGTTGCTTTATTGTTAGCAATGCTTTATTCTATCATCATCCTATTATGCAGCTATGGTTGGTACAAAATTGGTTCCAAAAGTTTTAATACAGGGAAGCGAGAAACCATTGTAAGCGTTATTGTTGCAGCAAGAAATGAAAGCGAAAATATGATGCAAATTCTCACCGCACTGGTTTCACAAAATTATCCAAAACAAAAATTCGAAATCATTTTAATTGACGATCATTCCACCGATGACACATTATCTAAAGCTCACAAATTCTGTATTCAACATCCTCATCAGGTTCGTGTAATTATTCAAACTCTTACATTACATCAACAAGGTAAGAAGGCAGCTATCACGCAAGGTGTCTGTTTAGCAAATGGCGAACTCATTATTACAACTGATGCCGATTGTACTATGGGCCAAGATTGGATTGCAAGCATTGTTGATTTTTTTGAATTTTCATCTGCCAAAATGATTGTCGCACCAGTTTGCTTTCATAACACGCGTTCATTTTTTAATAAAATGCAGCAACTCGAATTCTTAGCTTTGATGGCGACAACTGGAGGTTCGCTCTATTTCAATAAAGCGATAATGTGCAATGGCGCCAATTTAGCATACACAAAAAATGTATTTCTTGAACAAAAAGGTTTCGAAGGGGCTTCGAATTCAGCAAGTGGCGATGATGTGTTACTTATGTATAAGATTAAAAAAGCGTACCCAAAAGAAGTCTTATTTTTGAAAAACAAAAAGGTAATTGTTTATACAGAAGCCAAACCCACACTATCAGCTTTCATGAATCAACGGAAACGATGGGCTTCCAAAAAATTTATTGAATTTAATTCTTACACAAAAACGGTGTCACTCATCGTTTATTTTTTCAATTTATTTCTATTCTTGATTGCCGTCACCTCCATTTTTCAATCTCAACTTTGTATATTCTCTATTCCTTTAATAACTTTTTTGATAATTTTGTTTTTAATTAAATCATTTGTTGACTTTTTACTACTATTTTTATCTGTCTCTTTTTTTAATGGCAAGAACTTACTCATATTCTTTTTACCAGAGCAGGTATTATACATAATCTACATTGTAATATCAGGGGCGGCAGCGCTTGGTAGAAAATATGAATGGAAAGGAAGAATAATAAATGAAAAACGAAAAGGATAAATCTTCGCATTCAGTTACGCGCGTGGCATGGCAACGATTCAGGAAAAATCGTTTATCTATGTTAGGATTGATATTAATTTTATTTTTCATTGTTCTTGCTGTACTCGGTTATCTCATTACACCAGATAGTACTCCAGATGCGAATCAACAACTACTGGAAATATCGAAAAATCCTCCCGGTTTCGAAGTGCAGATACTCATGTTCAAAAAGAACGAAACAACACACTACACTTACTTTTTATCAAAAATGTTGTTTGGCGAAATAAGCGATTATCGATCTATTCCCATCATATCCTATCGTTTCGAAGGAGAAAACATCTTCTATAAAGAATTTTCAGGAGAAAACAAACATGTTGATTTTGAAAAAAAAATTTGTATTGCCGATGTGGTTTTTGCTCTCAAAGAAAGTGCGAAAAACAAAATTAAAGTAAAAAATCACGAAATTACATTTTACGAATTGGAAAAAGAACAACCGACTACTAAAACAATTGCAGAACTTCAATACGAAATTGCTAATCACAACATTATTAGAAGGAAATTTTGGCTCGGTACCGATCCGTCTGGACGTGACCTCCTCAGTCGCTTAATCCTTGGTACACGTGTTTCTTTTTCGGTTGGTTTTATTTCCGTATTTATTTCTCTCTTTATCGGTTTATTTATAGGAGCGATTGCAGGGTATTATCGTGGTAAATTAGATAATGCGATTATTTGGATCATCAATGTTGTTTGGTCAATACCCACTTTGTTACTGGTTATCGCCATTACATTGGCATTAGGAAAAGGACTCTGGCAAGTTTTTATAGCTGTTGGAATGACAATGTGGGTGGATGTGGCACGAGTAATTCGAGGTCAAGTGATTAGTATTCGTGAAAAAGATTTTGTGGAAGCTGCAAGAGCACTAGGATTCTCCGATTTTAGAATTATTTTCCGTCAAATATTACCGAATGTCATGGGGCCAGTCATTGTAATTTCGGCAGCAAATTTTGCTTCCGCTATTTTAATAGAAGCAGGGTTGAGTTTCCTAGGTATAGGAGCACAGCCTCCTACAGCTTCATGGGGCGAAATGATTAATTCTCATCGTGAATTTATTATGGGGCAATCTCCTTTTTTGGCCATATTGCCAGGAGTCGCGATCGTGTTAATAGTACTTTCATTTGTTTTGTTGGGTAATGGTTTGCGTGATGCTCTCGATACAAAGATGAAGGAACAGTCAGTAATTTAATCAGGTTTTATGTTTTAGTTCATCGTAAATCAATTTTACTATTTTTGTACCCAATTTAAAGCAAAGTAAATGACTATACACAGAGAAGGTTACCCATCTATCATTATAACAATTCTTTTTTTAGCCTTATTAAACTTCACAACTCATTTTTTTTTCGCTCAATATCCTATCGTTCTTTGGTTAGGGTATGTTTTGTCTGCATTCTTACTTATCATCATCTTACAATTTTTCCGTAGCCCTAAAAGAACAGTTGTTATAAATGCAAACAATATTATTGCACCTGCCGATGGCAAAGTCGTGGTTATTGAACAAGTGATGGAGAATGAGTATTTCAAAGATAAACGCTTACAGATCTCCATATTTATGTCACCTCTGAATGTTCATATTAATCGCTTTCCAATAAGTGGGATTGTGAAATATGTAAAATATCATCCAGGATTGTATCTTGTGGCTTGGCATCCAAAATCTTCAACAGAAAACGAAAGAACCACTTTAGTAGTAAAGCACGCCAATGGACAAGAGGTGTTGTTTCGCCAAATTGCAGGAGCTATGGCGAGGAGAATTGTGTATTATCCAATGGAGGAAGAGAAAGCTTTGCAAGGCAATGAATTTGGTTTCATCAAGTTTGGTTCAAGAGTGGATTTGTTTTTACCTCCTGCGGTAAAAGTGAAAGTAAATCTTCAGGAAAAGGTTAGAGGAGCTGAAACAGTAATAGCCACTTTTGAGTAAGTTATTAACGATTGTTAACAGAAATAGTTATGCCAAATCACATTTTTGGTATCTTTGTTGCAATCATAAAATATTAATTAATTAAACTCAATTTAAAATGAAAAAATTATTTTTATTACTTGCGTTCACAGGTATTGTTGGAGCAGCGTCAGCAAACAGTTTATTATCATTGTCAAAAACTACAGTTATAGTTCTTGGTGATGACAAAAAAGGCAGTGACAAGAAGAAAGACGAAAAATCGTGTAACCACGAAGGTAAATCTTGTTGCAAAAAAGGAGAAGGAAAATCGTGTAACCATGATGGGAAATCAGAAGCGAAATCAGATTCCAAGGCTACTGAAAGTAAAACTGGTGCAGAAACTCCTGCTAAGAAGTAATTTTAGCAATTTGTTTTGTAAAAACCCCATCTTTTTCAATAAGGTGGGGTTTTTCTTTGATTTCAATTACATGTAAAGTGATTAAAATATAATTTTAGTATTCAACACTCTACCTCAAAAATAGATCAAAGATTTATTTCGTATCCTTTGTCAATTCAATTCCCTTTTCTGTTAACTTTATGAGCCGTTCGCGATAAAGCGCGCCTATTGCTTTTTTAAAGGCCTTTTTGCTTATATGTAATTTTGCTTTTATTTCTTCTGGAGTTGAGTTATCGCCAAGCGATAATAGACCATCTCCTTCCTTCATCATTTTTAAAATATTCCATTTCACTTCATCTACTAGTTCGAATCCGCTTTTTTGAAGTCTTAAATCAATTTTATTGTCTTCGCGTATTCTATTGACAAAACCTTTTACATTGTCCCCAATCCGAATGGTTTCAAAAATTTCATTTTTGTAAATCAATCCACTGAAATGGTTATTAATAATTGCATTGAAACCTAATGGGGTCTCAGAGAAAATCAATAAATCAACTTTATCTCCTTCCCTTATGGTTAGGTCATTGCCTTCAATAAACTTATTAAGTCTTGTTGAAGCAGCTAATCGGTTTGTTTTTTCATCAACATATACATAAACCACATAACTACTTCCTGGATCCATTTTTATTTGTTGTTCACGGAAGGGAACCATTAAGTCCTTGTCCATACCCCAATCTAAAAAAGCCCCAATTGAATTAGTTTGCTTCACTTCTAAAAAAGCAAAAGTGTTCGCGGTAGCTAAAGGGGCTGCTGTCGTAGCAATCAAACGATCATCCGAATCTCTGAAGATAAAAACATTCAATAAGTCACCAATTCGGGTACCAACTGGTATCCACTTGGTAGGCATCAAAATTTCTATATCGTCTGCACGTAAGTAAATGCCAAATTCTAACTGTTTTACGACTTCTAACTCATTATATTCTCCTATATTTATCATATTGATTGTTAATTTAAGGTATTATTGGAATTTGTTTTTGTTTTCGTCATTCTTCTGTATGTTTTGTAGAACTGAAGTCACAAGTGATAAGATAAGACTAAATAGCAATGCCCACCAAAAGCCGTCAACCTTGAACCCTTCAACTAATTTGGCTGTTATCAAAATAATTATAGCATTAATTACTAATAAGAATAAGCCGAGAGAGATAATGGTAACAGGAATTGTTAAGACTATCATGATTGGTTTGATGACATTGTTTAGGAATGATAGCACTGCTGCTACAATTAATGCCGTGAGGAAACTATTGTTGGCAATATGTACACCGGGTAAAACGTAAGATGTAATAAGAACGGCAAGGGTCGAAATTATTATTTGAATTATGAAATTCATAAGAAATTGTTTTTTTGTTCCACAAAGGTAAAATTAAATGGTGACGAATCTTGAAATTGCTTTAGCGCACTTTTGTCCATCAATTGCCGCTGATACAATTCCTCCTGCATAACCGGCCCCTTCTCCACAAGGATATAATCCTCGAATCTGAGGGTGCTGCATAGTCTCTCGATCTCGAGGGATACGAATAGGAGACGATGTGCGTGATTCGACTCCAACAATTAC
>Ga0194047_10000223_pt1 | contig 38211 bp, 23 predicted proteins | sample JunL225m_MetaG_2_FD_160070 | JGI IMG/M metagenome (GOLD analysis project Ga0194047, IMG submission 160070) | Anoxic zone freshwater microbial communities from boreal shield lake in IISD Experimental Lakes Area, Ontario, Canada - Jun2016-L221-5m | ecosystem: Environmental > Aquatic > Freshwater... | reverse complement strand
AAATACTACAATCATGAAAGGTATCAATGGGAACACAAAAAGATGACTCCCGTTGAATACAGAAATCATCTTTTAGTATGTGCTAGCTAGCTTTTTATTTCGTGTCTACTTTAGAGGGTACGGTTCAGTGAACTTTGTTTTTATTTGTGAGTTTGGTGATTGTTGCGTTAGCTTTTACTGCAGGGCTTCAACATTGACCGTTCCTGATTGCCAGTTTACCTCAGTGTAGCTATGTAGAAGTGCATTTAAATATTTTTTTAATTCACAGTATCTTTCCTCCGTTTGCGCCTCAAATTTGATTGTCAAATATGGCCCATTTTGTGAATATCGGACTACAAACATGGAGTCATTTAGATTGAGTCTGACGCCATCACCAGCTCTTTCATCGCTGATAACTTCAGCTTGGGGGAAATCAATTTCCAAAACTTGGCTGATTTTTTCTATCAATAAAACTTTTTTGTCATCGGGGCAAGCAAGTTTTATTTCTGGACTGGAGATATATTTTGGCAGCTTAGCAACAACCTGGGAAAGGGTTTGATCGGTGTCGGCTAAATATCGCAGCAGTCGAAAAGTTGAATATGTTCCATCATCATGATTATAAAAATCTGCAGAAAAGAAAAAATGACCAGAAAGTTCACCAATGAAAGCGGCACCAACTTCTTGGTTTTTCTTTTTCAAAAATGAGTGACCTGTTCGCCACATGAATGGAACGCCGCCGTTTTCTTTGATGGTGTCTTCAACCACTTTTGAACAAAGTGTGTTGTACATTATTTTTTCGCCTGGATGATCGCGCAAAACATCGGCGGCGAAAATTGCCACCAACACGTCATTCCAAATGATGCCGCCTTTTTCATCAACAATCCCAATGCGGTCGCCATCCGCATCATAGGTAAATCCAAGGTCGGCGCCTTCTTCCAAAACTTCTTTTTTGACTCTTTCTGCCACTGCTGTTTCGGTTGGGTCTGGAGTTCCAAGGGGAAAAGTTGGATCAATTGTGCAGTTTCTTTCAATCACTTCGCAGCCAGCGCCTCGCAGCATTTCTGGAACAATCACGCCAGCAGTTGTGTTTCCAGAATCAATCAGCACTTTGAATTTCTTCTTAATAGGAAGTCTTTTGCTGATATCTTCAAAATAGGCTTTTGAAACATCTATTTTTTCAATCTTACCTGGTTGTGCGCCTTGTTCATAATCTTCTTCCTGCACCATTTTGCAAAGTGCTTGCATGCCATCACTGACCAATGTTTCAGAAAAATCAATTGCAAATTTAAAACCATTATATTCCGGAGGATTGTGTGAGGCCGTCACAAAAGCGCCGCCCTTGATGCTCAGATAATATTGCGACCAATAAAAAGTTCCTACCATAGTAAGTCCAATGTCGACAGTATCAATACCAGCCCAAACAAAGCCGCGAATCAGCGCATCGCTGTATGCCTGGCTAGTTGCTCTACAATCTCTGCCAACAACTGCTTTGGTGATGCCGTGTCTTTTCATGTAGGTTCCATGGGCGCGTCCGATGTGTTCCACGATTGCTGGATTAAGATCTTGCTCGACGATGCCACGAAGGTCGTAGCCGCGAAACATGGAGGGGTTTATTTTCATAGGGTTTTTTGAGCTTATAGTTATTAGTACATGATTAGACTAGCAAAAATTGATGTTTTATTCAAGGTGCACATTGGTGGCGAATTTTTCCAGTTCTTTTTTCAGGAGCGGATACCTTGAAAGTGTTGGGCTGTTTTTCAAAAGTTCGAGCGCCTTTTGGCGAGAAATTTCGATGAGTTTCACGTTGCCAAGATGCTGCATAGCAATATCAGGTAGCCCCGATTGGCGCACGCCAAGAAATTCTCCCGGGCCTCGCAATTTCAAATCGGCTTCGGCAATTTCAAAACCGTTGTTGGTTTTTTCCATTGTGGCCAGACGCGATCTTGATTTGACAGTGCTCCTGGAAGCGAGTAAAAAGCAATATGATTGCAATTGACTGCGACCGACGCGCCCTCTGAATTGATGAAGCTGCGAAAGTCCAAAACGGTCAGCATCTTCAATGATAATCACGGTTGCATTTGGAACATCGATACCAACTTCAACGACAGAAGTGGCGACCAAAATGTCATATTTTTTATTTTTGTAATCTGCCATAACGGCCTCTTTTTCTTTCGCTTTGAGTTTGCCATGCAGCAGCCCCAATGAAAGTTCTGGAAAAATATCGCGAGAAAGTCGCTCGTGTTCCTGAGTGGCAGCCTTGAGTTCTGCAAGTTTTTCAGATTCTTCGACCAGGGGGAAGATTATAAAAACTTGATGACCTTTAGCGACTTGGCTTCTGACAAAAGCATAAACCTCTTTGCGTTTGCTCGGCAGAATTATTTTGGTGATGATGGGTTTGCGATTTTTTGGCATCTCATCCAGCAAAGACAAATCAAGATTGCCAAAAAAGGCCATGGTCAAAGTGCGCGGAATCGGCGTGGCAGTCATGGTTAAAAGATGAGGGATTTTGCCTGGCAAGCCGTCATTGATAGTTTCTATTTTTTGTTGCAAAAAGGCTCGCTGCGAAACGCCGAAGCGATGTTGTTCATCAATCACAACCAGAGCCAAATTTTTAAACCGCACATCCTTTTGAATAAGGGCATGCGTACCTATTAAAATATCTATGCGACCTTCTTTAATTTCACTTAGTAGCTCGTCTCTTTTTAATATTGCATTTTTATCCTTTAATATTTTTGTATTTTGTTTGCTGGTTTGTAGGTTGGATGTTGTTTGTATTTTGTTTATTGTATTTTGTATGTTGTTTAGCTCTCGATATGAATTTGTCAGCAGTGCTATTTTTAGCTCATTATTTTTGAATAGTGCACAAAATGTGTCATAGTGTTGCTTGGCCAAAACTTCGGTTGGCGCCATGAGGGCTGTTTGAAATTTTGCCTGAGCTGTTTGCAGGCTGGCCAGCGCAGCCACAATAGTTTTTCCGGAGCCAACATCGCCATTAAGCAGGCGGTTCATGGGGCGGTTTTTCCCCAGGTCTTTGAGGATTTCAAAAGAAGCTTTGCGCTGAGCATTGGTGAGGGCAAAGGGCAAGGAGGTTGTGAACTTTGAAATGAGTTTTTCTTCAAAAGGAATTTTGACGCAGGCTTCTTTTTCCCAATTGGCTTTGACTTTCAGGGATGCAAGCTGAACCGTCAGCATATTTTGAAAAGCAAATCTTTTTTGAGCCATTAAATATTGATGTTCATTTTGGGGAAAATGAACATATTGCAGGGCAGTTTTGATTGAAGGCAGATGGAGCTCCTGCAAAATATCCTCAGGAATAGGATCTTGAATTTCCAAATTAAGTTTGAAAATGTTCTGCATTTGCCAGCGAATCCACTTGGAAGTCAGTCCTTCAGTTTCGGGATAAATCGGAACCAGGCGGCCAGTGTTGGTCGGCTCGCGCGAGGAAAGTTCCCAGGCTGGGTTGGAAAAATAGAAACCATTTTTGTCTTCCAAGACTTTGCCGGAAAGGCGCACACCCTTGCCGATTGTCAGAGAATCGCTGACATATGGTTGATTGAACCATATTGCCCGCACACTACCAGTATCATCAGTAACATAGCACTCCGTGATCATTATTTTTTTCTTCCAAGTGCGGACGAGTTTGCTCGTTGAAATTTCTCCCATAATAGTCGCACTTTGACCAGCAATAATACAGTCAATCTCAATGCGCTCGCTATAGTCTTCATAGCGAAAAGGGAAATGGAAAAGAAAATCACCCACCGTTGTGACGTTGATTTTTTTCAAAATCTCGCCATATTTCTGATTAATGCGCGGGATTGTTTGGATTTTTGCATTGAAGATGTCCATGGTTTAATTATACGGTATAAAAGACGAAGGAGAAAGATGGGTGTTTTTGTTTTAAAAATTATTTAGCACAGAATTGACCAAACCCCTAAAAAGGCGTAGGATAGACTATACAGAAGGAAATGAAATTATGACTAAAAAAAGCCAAAAAATCGAACTCCTGGCGCCGGCGGGGAGCTTGGAAAAACTCAAATACGCCATTGAATATGGAGCGGATGCGGTTTATTGCGGTCTGCCAAGTGTTTCGATGCGGGCTCGCATCAATGCTTTTTCGGAAGCTGATTTGAGTCAGGCTGCCGATTTTGTTCACGCTCATGGAAAAAAGATTTATGTGACGCTCAACATCTATTCGCACAACTATCATCTGCCAATCATTGAAAAACATTTGAAATTTTTGAAAACTATTTCCATTGACGCACTGATTGTTTCTGATCCTGGCATTATTATGTTGGTGCGCAAACATCTGCCGAAGATGCCGATTCATCTCAGCACCCAAGCTAACACAACTAATTGGTTGGCTGCCAAATTCTGGTTTGAACAAGGGGTTGAGAGGGTTGTGCTTGCTCGCGAAACAACCTTGGAAGATATTATTGAAATCAAGAAAAGAGTTCCAAAATTGGAATTGGAATATTTTGTGCATGGCGCGATGTGTATGAGTTATTCCGGGCGCTGTATTTTGAGCAAATGGATGAACAACAAAAGCGCTAACTTGGGTGATTGCACACAACCATGCAGATGGGGTTATCGTGAAACGCAAAACGTGGAACGTAGAACGTGTAATTTAGAACTTGGAACGCAAAATGTAAAATGTGAAATTCAAAATTCCAAACAAATTCTAAATTCTGAAATCAAAAATCTAGAATCTTCTCAATATAAAACCATGGAAATTGCAGAGGTTCAGAGTGGTCGACCGGTCATTTTGGAAGAGGATTCGCATGGGACTTATTTTTTCAATAGTAAAGATTTGAATTTGCTTGCGCATTTGCAGGAGCTTAAAAATGCCGGTGTCACTTCATTTAAAGTCGAGGGTCGCAACAAGAGTGTGTTTTATGTTGCCAATGTTATGCGAGCTTATCGAAAAGTTTTAGATGCACTTGAAAATAAAGGTTCTGCTTTGGCAACCAAGAAGGCTTTTAAATGGGCCAATGACGAACTTGATAAAACGGTTAACCGTGGATATACTAAAGGTTTTCTGCTTGGTAATGAACCGGAACATAATTTTGCCGGGGAAATGGTGGGTAAAAATTCTCAATCAGTTGGAGAAATTATCAGTGTGGATGGTAAAATTTTGAAAGTGAAAGTGCACAACGCACTTTATCCTACTGATTTGGTAGAGATTATGGCTAGAGATAAAAATATTCCAGTTAAAATTTTGGAGATTAGAAATGAATTAGGCGAATTGGTAACTTCGGCGCATGGCGGACACGGAAGTTTGTATTTCATTACGATTAACAAGAAAGATATTGAGGCTTATTCGCTACTGAGAAAAGTGGCTGAGAAATAATTTCACAGAATTTTCTCAGGCTCTTTTTCGCTCACATACATTTTTCTTTTTATCCCAGTGAAAGAGTTTTCTAATTATTGGACTTTTTGACGCCAAAGTAAAACACTTTCAAGTGAAAAATGAAAAAGTATGCTTCGCTCAAGAATTATCAAGTTAAAGTAACTAATAAATTAATTATCTAAAAAATTATGAATATTCAAGAAATATATAAATTAGCTATTGAAATTGGAATCAAAAATGATTTTCGTTCTAAAGATCAGATTGAAAAAATGCTAAAAATGCAAAAAGAAAAATATGCTAAACTTTCCAAGGATGAGAAGGAGCTTTTTGATGTAGAGAAAATGATTAATCCATATTTGGATAGTCGGATTCACTTTGCCGGGGGCGCTAAAGTTATCAAGCGAGTGATGGCAGGCATTGATATCGACACTTCAGAATTGATGATGGCTAGATATCTTTCCAATCATAATCCGAAAACTCCAATCGATTTGGTTATTGGGCATCATCCGGAAGGTAAAGCCTTGGCAGATCTTTCAGATGTGATGCATTTGCAAGCCGACATATATTCTCAGTATGGCGTGCCAATCAATGTTGCAGAAAGTTTAATGAAAATAAGAATCGGGGAGGTTAGTCGAGGAGTGAGCGCTTCGAATCACTTTAAGGAGGTTGATGCGGCTAGACTTTTGAGTTTGAACTTCATGAATATTCACACGCCTGCGGATAATCTGGTAGCAAAATTTATTGAAAAGAAAATCATGGATGATAAGCCTGAATATGTTGGGGATATCCTTAAAACCTTATTGAAAATTCCTGAATATCGAGAAGGTGAACTTCGTGGGGCTGGACCAAGACTTTTTACTGGAAGCCCAGAAAATCGTTGCGGAAAAATAGCTATCGTTGAAATTACCGGCGGAACTTCCGGCAGTCCAAAGATGTATGAAAAACTTTCGCAGGCCGGCGTGGGAACAATTCTTTCCATGCATCAGAGTGAAGAATTTCGCAAGCAAGCTGAAGAAGCTCATATTAATGTGATTATTGCTGGGCATATTTCTTCTGATTCAATCGGCATGAATCTTTTCTTGGATGAGTTGGAAAAGAAGGGAATTGAAATCGTGCCATGTTCAGGTTTGATTAGAATTAGTCGTGTTAAAAAAGAAAAAAGCGTGAAGAAATAATTTCTGCTTGATGGATAGTTTTCAAATTTGAAATTTATAATTTGAAATCAAATCTTAATGAAAAAATGTTTAAAAATTTATCATTGAAAATTTAAAATTGATTAAAAATTATAAATTTCAAATTAAGACTTAATTAAATATTTATATCTATGAAATATCGAAAAATAACTCTCAAAAATGGCCTGCGAATTTTGACAGTGCCGATGGAGGGCACTCAGACTGCTACGGTGATGGTGATGGTGGGCGTGGGTTCGCGCTATGAAAGCGAAAAACAGGCTGGACTTTCTCATTTCATTGAGCATATGTTTTTCAAAGGCACCCAAAAGCGTCCAACGGCGCAATCTATTTCGGAAGAGCTTGATGGCATCGGCGGAGAATTCAACGCCTTTACCTCGAAAGACAAGACGGCGTATTATGCCAAAGTTGATGGCAGGCATGTCGACAAAGCTCTGGCGGTGATTGCGGATATTTTTCTCAATTCGAAACTGGAACAGGCGGAAATTGATCGCGAACGCGGGCCGATTTTGCAGGAACTGAGCATGTATGAAGATGATCCGCGTCGCAGTGTCGGGGAAGAATTTGAAAAACTTTTGTATGGTGAGCATCAGATGGGCAGAAATATCGTTGGCTATAAAGAGACAATCAAAAATTTTGCTCGCAAGGATTTTGCGGCGTATTTGAAAAAATATTACGTGGCCAATGAAACTGTTGTTTGCATTTCTGGAAAGTTTGACGAAAAGGCAGTAATTAAGCAGTTGCAAGCATACTTTGGCGGATTTGAAAAAGGCGCGCAGGCGAAATTCAAAAAAGTTTCTGACAAGCAAACCGCTGCCGGCGTGCATCTTAAATTCAAAAAAACCGATCAAACTCATTTCATCTTAGGCGCTCGGGCTTATCCTCAAAATCACAAAGATCGTTGGGCGCTTTCCTTGCTGTCGGTGATTTTGGGTGGCAATATGAGCAGTCGACTTTTCATTGAAGTTCGTGAACGCAGAGGTTTGGCATATTTTGTGCACACCAGCGTGGACACCTATCAAGATTGCGGTTACATCGGAACGCAGGCCGGCATTGAGCACAAGAATCTCGGACAAGTCATTGAAATTATTTTGAATGAATACAAAAAAATTGCCACCCAAAAAGTTTCTGAAAAGGAATTGCAAAAAGCTAAGGATTATATTCGCGGACGCTCTGTGATGGGTTTTGAAGCTTCGGATGATGTGGCAATGTTCTTCATCGATCAAGAAATGCACAAAGAAAAAATCCTTTTGCCAAAAGAAGTTTTTGCCAAACTTGACGCAGTGACAAGCGGCGATGTTTTGCGAGTAGCCAAAGACATTTTCCGCAAAGAAAAACTCAATTTGGCAATTGTTGGGCCGCACAAAAATGACCAGAAAATTGCCCAGTTGATGAAATTTTAATCTTTCTCGTCTACTACTAATCGCTTGTATACCTTTTTATTTTTATCCCAGTAAAATCTGCTAATTTTAAGTGAAAAAATAAAAAGTATACTCGCTCAATTTTGGTAAATCCATATACTTATGGAAAATTGATTATTGAAAACTATTTGATTTATATGAACAAAAGACAAATCGACATTTCAACTGGCGTCATTATCCGCACCATCGCAATTTTGCTGGGACTTTGGTTTTTATATTTAGTTAGAGATGTGATGGCCCTTTTCTTTTTGTCTATCATTCTTGCCGCTACTTTTGATTCAGCCATTGACTGGATGGGAAGAAAAAGAGTTCCAAGGTCATTTGCCATAACTATTATCTATGTGTTGCTTTTCTCTTCGATTGGGATTTTGGGCACAATTATTGTTCCGCCATTAGTGGGTCAATTTAAGGAATTTACTGCCAATATCCCTGTTTATACTGAAAGACTTACAGCAACTTTTAGTGGCCTTGAGCAGTATGCGCAGCTGTATGGTTTTTCTTTTAATAGTCATGAATTTTTGCAAAACACAATTGGTAGTTTTTCTCAATCTTCAGGGAAAATCTTTTCAACAACTGTCAGTGTGATGACTTTCTTTATTTCAGTTTTGGTTGTGTTGGCGCTTACATTTTATATGTCAGTAAAAGAAGATGTGATGAATACGTTTTTAGTTTCAATAACTCCCAAGGCGCATCATGATTATATTGTTTCACTGGCGAATCGTATCAAAAGCAAAATAGGGAAATGGTTGGGCGGACAATTGCTTTTGATGTTGATTATTTTTTTGCTAGATTTGACTGTGCTTTCCATTTTCAATGTTCCATATGCGCTGGTGCTAGCTTTGCTGGCTGGAATTTTGGAAATAGTGCCCTATCTCGGACCAATTGTTTCAACTGCCCTGGCTTCAGCGATTGGTTTTCTGATATCGCCAATGACAGGCATTGTTGTCCTATGCTTGCTCACGGTCATTCAGCAAATTGAAAGTCATATCATAGTTCCGCAAGTTATGAAAAAAGTTGTCGGGCTTAATCCAATTGTTGTTATTTTGTCGTTGCTCATTGGCGCCAAGCTCGGCGGCTCCTTTGGGGCAATTCTTTCCATCCCAATTGCAACTTCACTGAGTGTTTTTGTGGGCGATTTGATTGAAAATAAAAACAAAAATGAGGAGGAAATAGACAGTATTTAAGCTTTGGTAAACTGAATTTTCAAATTTGAAGGACATCTTTATCACGCCACAAAACAAGCTCTTACGGAAGATGACAATCTAGCAGTGCATTGATACAATGGAGATACGCATCCGGTAGTGAGAATTTGAAATAGCAAGGTCGGTGTTTTTTAGTCGGATGGTTAAGTTTTTGTTTAAGGATTTAGATAATTGAGATTTTTCGGGCAAGGCCCATTTGAATTTCTACTACCGGATGACAGAAAAACATTCAAAATTGCGTAAATATATTTTGGCAACAGTTGCTTATTACGATGGTTTTTCATATCCATTGACAGCTTTTGAGGTGTGGAGGTATTTAATTAGAACGGATTATTCTTCTGATTCTGAAAGAGTGGAGATTGAATTGGCCGACACTATCAGTGCGTTGCAAAGCGATGTGTTTTCGAAATTTTTGGAAAATTTCAGTGGCTTTTATTTTCTCAAGGGACGACGTGAGATTGTTGATTTCCGAATCAAAAATCAAAAAATTTCTGCTGGTAAGTTGAGACGCCTTAGGCGAGTTGTTTTTTGGCTCAGGTTTATTCCATTTGTTCGCATGGTTGGAGCCACTGGCGGACTAGCTATGAAAAATGCTCACTGGAAAAGTGATTGGGATTTGCTAATAGTCACCGCAGCTGGTCATATTTGGACAGGCAGAACCTTGGTAACTTTGTTTTCTCAAATAATTGGGAAAAGAAGATATGATCAAAAAATAGTCAACAGGCTTTGTCTTAATTATTTTTTGACTGAGCAGTCACTAGAGGTTATTACTAAAGATTTGTTTTCGGCGAATGAATATATGTTCATGATTCCATTGTTTGGGGGCGATGTTTATCATCGATTTCAAATTAAAAATCAATGGATTAAAAATATAAAACCAACCTATAATCTTCAAGAACTTCCTCATTTAAAAATAATTACAGATAATATTTTTTCGAAAACATTTCGAAATATTGGAGAGTTTGTGTTGGGTGGAGTTTGGCTGGAAAAAGGACTAAGGAACATAGAAAAAAGAAAAATCTTAGAAAATCCAAAAACCCATCAAGAGGGAAGCTTGGTTTATGCTGAAAATGATGCGTTGGTTTTTTTGCCAGTTCCTCATGGCCCTGTCATTTTTGAAAGGTTTAAGGAAAAAATTGAAGATTTTGGGCTTAGTAGTTGACCATCTCCGCATTATTAGCCCTATTTTAAGCCATAAATGGTGAGTATTCCTTGACTTTAGTGGTGATTTTTGATAAATTAAAGTCTGAATGGGCTCAAGCTATAAATGCATTAAAATATATTATTATGAAGTTTATCACTATCGCACAGGTCGTCGTTTCGGTTCTATTGATGGTTTCTATTTTGCTTCAAAACAGAGGCAGTGGGCTTAGTGCAGCCTTTGGTGGAGATTTTGGTGGCTACTACACTAAGCGAGGAGTGGAAAAATTTTTATTCTTTTCCTCGGTATTTTTGGGTACTTGCTTTATTGGACTTGCTATTGTCCTGGTAGTTTTACAGAATAAATAGCTCAGTAATCTTTTCACTACAATCAATATTAGTATTAATAAAGAAAAGAAAATAAAATATCTTATGCCAAGAAACTGGCGCAATATTGGGCGTCTGCTTTCTTTTAAGGATAAGTTGGTTGTGGCGGCACTGCTGCTTATCAGTGGCCTTGCTTTGCTGATTTGGTTAGCAACTTTTTATCTGAATTTAACCAAACCTATTGCCAAGTTCGGAGGAGAATATGTTGAAGGTGCGGTCGGGCAACCTTTTTATGTTAATCCTCTTTTGTCACAAACGAGTGAAGCTGACAGTGATTTAACTCAGCTAGTTTATAGTGGCCTTTTCAAATATGACAATAGCGGCAGTGCTGCAGTTGATTTGGCTGAAAGTTATGTCGTTTCGCAAGATCAACGCGAATACACCGTAAATCTCAGAAAAAATGCTTTCTGGCAAGATGGAAAAGCAATCACATCGGATGATATATTTTTTACGTTTAATATCTTGCAAGATCCTGCCTACAAAAGCCCACTCAGGCAAAGTTGGCAAGGTGTTGATGTGAAGGTCGTCGACAACTACACCGTTATCTTCATCCTGAAAAATCCATACGTTGGATTTCTGGAAAATCTTACTGTTGGAATCTTGCCAAAACATATTTGGGAAAATATTGCGCCTGAAAAGTTTGCCCTTGCAGATTATAATCTTCATCCAATTGGATCGGGACCATTTATGTTTGTTGATTTTCAAAAAGATTCTCAGGGTAGCATTTTGACCTACCACCTGAAGGCTTTTAAAGATTTTTATACAGGTAGTCCATATATTTCAAATTTTACTTTTAACTTTTATCCCGATGATGATGCCCTTATTGCTGCCTATAATAAAAAAGAAGTGATGGGGATGAGTAGTATTGCTCCGGAGAAAGTCACTGCAATTAAGAATGTCAAAAGCACCGATATTCACGAGCTAATTATCCCGAGATATTTTTCAGTTTTTTTAAATCAAACTAAAAGCTTAGTGCTTGCAGATGACAACGTAAGAGCTGCCCTAAATTTAAGCGTTGATCGAAAAGAGATAATTGAAAAAGTTTTGCATGGCAAGGGTGATGCGCTTTCATCGCCGTTTTTTTCAGAAATGAAGAGCTATGATAGGCAGGCTCAAGTCAGCAAGGATCTCGATCGAGCAAACAAAATTCTTGAAGACAATGGCTGGAAAAAAGAAGCAGGCAGTGACATCAGAAAGAAAAACGGCACTGCTCTTGAATTTGAATTGGTAACCACTGACTGGCCTGAACTTTCTCAAACAACTGATTTGCTTGCCAAACAGTGGCAGAAAATAGGAGCAAAGTTAAACATAAAAATTTTGGCTATGTCTGATTTGCAACAAAACTATATCAGAACTCGTGAATATGATAGTCTTCTTTTTGGCCAAGCAATTACCTTTAATCCTGATTTATATTCATTTTGGCACTCAAGTCAGAAAAGAGATCCCGGACTTAATCTTTCTTTGTTTGACAACAGTGATGCGGACAAGATTCTCGAGGGCGTTCGCCAACAGCCTGATGAAAGCAAGCGAATCGAAGCATTCAAGAGTTTTCAGGAAATCTTAGCAAAGGAAGCTCCAGCGATATTTTTGTATGGACCGTATTATTTATATCCAACCAGCACCGCAGTGCATGGCATGACCATTCAAAATATCAATGCTCCAGCTAGTCGTTTTATTGATGTGAATAAATGGTATGTAAAAACCAGGAGAGTCTTTAAATAGTTTCTTGGTTTTAGCTTTTTTAGAAAATATAAAATCATTATAATAAATAGTAATAAAACGTTATGAACATTGATTTTACAAACGTGCCAAAACATTATGCAGCTAGAACTCAGGAGAAAATGCGCGAGGTTTTGATGAAACCAGCAGGTGAGGGACCCGCTGTTCATTATTATATGCTTAGAGGTGGAGTGGATCAAAAAAATACCACAGTTTGGGAGCCAGGCACAATTTCGGGAGAATATATCAAAACGTACGGTCATTACCATGTGGGAAATTTAAGTGAGAACTATTTTGTCGCTTTTGGACAAGGGGTTGCGCTGCTTCAGAAATTAGCTGAAGATGAAAGCGGTCAATTGATTGCTGATCAGGTTGAACAATTCAAGGCAATTGTGGTTAAGACTGGAGATAGTGTTTTTATGCCGCTGAAATTTGGTCATTTGGTAGCTAACACTGGTCAGACGTATCTGGTGACAATTGATGACAGTCCAGTGGACTTTGACGATCGAGATCCCTCGAGTTTTCCAGGACATGCTGATTATGAATTGGTCAAGCAGATGCGCGGTTTTGCTTACTATGTTGTTGAGGGTGAAAATGGTCAGCCTGCCCTGAAAAGAAACTCACTTTATAAGTCTATTGCTGAGGAGGACCTGGGTGGTCTGAGCGTGATTGAATAATGCTGTGGCATGAATTTATATTTTTTTAATAATGCATTTTTATTTATATTTCGCAAAGCATATTTCTATGTATTTCCAATAACTTTCTTTGCAGTTTAATTTTATAGACTTTATAACTTTTAATTCTAAAAATTAATAACTTATTTATGTATTCCATTATCCTTTGTGGTGGCAGTGGTACACGACTTTGGCCGCTGTCACGAAAAAATTTTCCAAAACAGTTTCTGAAACTTTATAGTGACTTTTCTCTTTTGCAAGAAACATTTTTGCGAATGGAAAAAATCATGCCAGCCAAAAATATTTTTCTGATTACTAACAGTGAAAACTATTTTAATGTTTATAATCAAATCAGAGATATTTATCCTCAAGTTGTTAAAGAACAAATAGTTACTGAACCAGCTTCGCTAAACACTGCGCCGGCAATTGCATTGGGAATGAAATACTTGGTAGAAAAAATAAAGGTCAGCAAGAATGACCCGGTAATAATTTTGCCAGCAGATCACTATATTGCAAAGCCCAAGATTTTCATTAGAATCGTGAAGCAGGCAATGCTACGCGTTGGCGGAAATATCGGCACAATTGGCATCACGCCACTTGGGCCTGAAACTGGCTTTGGTTATATCAAGAAAGGGAAAAAGGAAAATGGCTATTTCGCAGTTGATTCTTTCAAGGAAAAGCCTAGCAAAGAAGTTGCTCAGCAATATTTGCAATCTGGGCAATATGTCTGGAATTCCGGAATGTATATTTTTAGTGCTAAGACATTTGCAAGTGAACTCAAAAAATATTGTCCGACGCTTTCTAGCGCTTACGAAAAAAAATATGCTGATTTTGCGGCAGAGTTTGCAAGGCTTGAAGCCGAGGCGATTGACACAGCAATTTCTGAAAAATCCAAGAAAGTGATTGTTTTTGAGGGTGCTTTCGGTTGGAGTGATATTGGTTCTTTTGACGCTTTGGCAGATGTTTTGGCCGAAAAAAATTCACTTCAAGAAAGACATATCTTGATTGATAGCAAGAATGTTTTTGTGCATTCTTCAACGAAGCGGCTGATTACAACAATTGGAGTCAGTGATTTGGTGGTTGTGGAAAACAATGATTGCATCTTGATTCACAAGCGGGGCCGAAGTGAAGATGTGAAAAAAATTGTCAGTCATCTCAAGGAGCATAGCTACAAAGAGATTGAGCATAATGTTGAGGTGCAGCGGCCTTGGGGAAAATATGAAGTTCTTATTGAAGATCAAAACCACAAAGTTAAAAAAATTACGGTTTATCCAAACTCTTCATTGAGTTTGCAGTCGCATGCTCATCGTTCGGAGCACTGGGTGATCGTGAAAGGCACGGCGCAAGTCATTAATGGGGAAAATTTGTTAATTTTGCACGAAAATGAAAGCACCTTTATTTCACCGACAGCCAAACATCGCCTGTCAAATCCTGGTAAGACAAATCTTGAAATTATCGAGGTGCAAACAGGTGATTATTTGGAAGAGGATGACATCATCCACTATGAAGATGATTATGGGCGAAAATAATCTCGAATGATTTAAGCGTTGCGAATTGAGACTTAAAACTAGCTGGCTGACAGCTAGTTTTAAAATATTCAAAAAGGGTGTATACTTAAAATATACGATTCATCAAAATGGGATGAGAATTTTTAATAACGCTTCGTGCCTAAAATAAAATAAGAAATAATACCAAAAATCACTGGGGTGAGGATTGTTTGAGCTGATGAAAGCTGTTAGCAAGCAAAAATTTTGCAGCAAGAAAAAGCGTAGTCCTGCAAAAAAAATAATTACCCAAAAAAAGACATTATTAGGGGGGAATACTTTTTTTACAAAGGTTTTTTTGTCTAGCAAAAAAACCAAAAAAAACACTGAAAAAATCTTCATCAGAAATGCGGGTTTTTTCTGTTGGGCATTATTCAGCTTCAAAAAAGATTTTGATAATGCGAAATATTGAAAAGCGCCTTGATTTTAAAGAAATTAGCCTGAGCTTAAAGTTTTTTTCAAAGCATCTTTTTTCAATAACAAATAAATCAATTTTTTTGGCACATAAATTTGCTGATTTTCTTCTTAGGTTAATATTTCCGAAAAATGAAATTAAGAAAACAAGAAAGCGCGTCATTGTTAGTCAAAAAACCCTGAAGGAGTTTATTTTCAAGCATGAGGCAAAAAATGAAAGTCATGGCGAGAAATATTGGAAGCGATATTATCTTTCTGTTTTGCTAAAAAAGATGCATAAGGCAGCTGGGGATGCGCTTAAGGTCATTGGCGGTGCTTCTTGGCGTTTTTCAGTTTCATTGGGGGCGCTGCTGATTATTTTTTCAGTTTTGCCTTCAGTCCTCAGTGCGCCTCGTTCAATTTCAGTTTCAACTAGGGCTCAATGGGAAGCCGGAACACAATCAAACACCAACGCATTAAGCTCAAGTGACGCTATTCAATTGAGTTCAGTTGGCAGCTGGAATGCTCGTGTTTGGTCGCCAACACCTGAGCCCATAAACGCAGGACATTCTTCGGTTTCAATTGGAAATTACACCTATATTACCAGGGGACAAGCTGACAAGGCTTTTTGGCGATATGACAATAGTAAAAACAAATGGGAAACAATGCCAGATCTTCCTCAACCTGCCTACTTGGGTGCTGATATGACTTATTTATCTTCAACGGGAGATATTTATATGATTTTTGGAGGATATTCTTTGAAGTTTTACAAATTTTCAACAACCTCTCAAACTTGGACAAAATTAACTGAGTTGTTAGATGCTCCATATTCTGGAGCTGCAATTGAAAATGACGGAACTAATATATATTTTGCTAGAGGAAACAGTAGTACGGATTTTTATAAATATGATGTGGCTAGTGACCAATGGCTAAACAGGGCGCCCGTGACGGCAACTGTCAGTACGGGAGGAGATTTGGTTAATGGTCAGGATGGTTTTTTATATATTTTAAGAGGAAATCTGGGTGCTCAAATGTATCGCTATAACATGGCGAGCAATCTTTGGGAAAATCGTACAGCTATAACAGCTGCCATTGCTGGAGATCAACGAGGTGCATACGCAAATGGATATTTATATTTTTTGAGATCCGGAAGTACGAATACTTTTTATCGTTTTGATATAGCTGGCAATAGTTGGCTTGCACTTGCTGGGACAAATGAATTTGCTCCAATGGCAACAAATTCTTCTTCACTTTCTTATAACAGTAGTGAAAATAGAATTTATGGTTTTAGAAGTGTCGGCACGACAGATTTTTGGAAATTTAATCCTGCGCAAGGAACAAACGGTGAATGGATAAATCCCAAGCAACTTATGGATGGAACCCTTGGTTTTGGTACGGGAGGAGATTTGATCTGGAACGGTCAGGTTGGGGTCTCAGCTTATCTTTATGCTACAAGGGGAGCATCTAATGGATTTAATCGTTATGATGTTGCCACGAATTCTTGGTCAACTAAAGCTAACTTGCCGTATAGCTTAAGCACTGACACAAAGGGTGTTTTGTGCGGTGGAAATGTATATTTTCTACAACCCGGAGCAACAACGTTTTACAGTTATACAGAAGATATTTGGACAACATTTTCGACTTCGCCAAATATTTTACCAGCCGCCGCCGGCGCTGGTAGTTCCATGGCTTGTACCTCTGATAATGCAATTTATGCAATCAGGGGCGGAGGGACAAGTTCTTTTTACAAGTATGTTGTTGGCACTGGTTGGAGTACTCTTCCTGCAACTATTATTGGAACTGTGACCTATAATGCAAATATTGGTGCACGCGTTGTGGCAATTGGTACTAATGTTTACGCAATGATGGGTAATGGAGAAACGGCCTTTTTGAAATACAATGGAACAGTTTGGAGCTCGCTTAAGGCCACGCCCTTTTCCCAATATTACGGAACGGATATGACGACCTATGGCGGAAAGATTTATGCAATTGCGGGCTATTATAAAAATGAATTTTGGGAATATAACCCAACTTCTGATGCTTGGAGAATGCTGCCGGAAAATCAGAAATATCTTTTCGGCCGCGGGCCATATAACGGAGCATCGATTGAATATGCTGGGGGAACGTCATTTTATGCAACAACCGGTCAAGGCCTAGCAGATATGTGGAGCTATACCGGTTCTGCTACAAATTTTGTCTCTGCTGGAAATTACGTTAGTAAGACATTTGACCTTTCACATGTTGACAATTGGTTGTCATTTATTGCTACCGATGCAAAACCATCCAATACTGCTATTGCCTATGAAACCAGAACAAGTAGTGATCAAAGTTCCTGGTCAATTTGGCAAACAGTTTCAGGCACAAATATCCAATCACCAGTAAATAGATATATTCAAGTGCGAATTAATTTGAGTACAACTGATGGCGTCAGTACTCCAACAGTTAATAATTTTCAAATTTCCTATAATGCTGAAGAAAATTCTCCAAATAATCCGACCGTGATAAATGCTTTTTCTCAAAATGGTGGCGGACAAACACTTGCTTCTGGCAGCACGTATGCATATGACCATCCATATTTTCAATGGTCAGGAGCAACGGACGCAGGATCTGGCGTAACAGGTTACTATGTATATTTTGGCTCAGACAATCAGGCAGACCCGGCTGTTAGTGGAATTTATCAAACAGCTTTGAACTATTTGGTCAATGACCCGCTTGAACAAACAGCTCAAAACCAAGTAAACCCTTATTATCTACGGATTAAAACTAAAGATAACAATGGAAATATAAGTAGTGCCACTTGGCAAGCATTTACTTATGTTTATGGTGGAGCCTCGCCAATTCAGAGTCAAACAATTTCAACTAAAGACGATTTTGACAAGGGAACTTTTTCTAGTAGCGTTTCTCGCAAAAATTTACCAACAGATGATGGCTCAATTAATCTTACTGGGATAAGTGGCCTTTGGAATCAAAGCAGGCTTTCAGTTCTTCCAGGTGGAGTGAGTTATGGAGCTGAATTTGCCTTGGGAAACTGCCAAGGTAACAGTAATCACTGCATTTATACGGCTGCAGGTAACAATTCTAATGTTTTTTATCGTTATGAAATTGAAACGGACACCTGGTCAACTAAAGCTGTTATCCCAACATTAGCGGCAGCTGTTTATTATGGTGGTTCAATTGTGGAAGGACCTCCAGGATATTTATTTTTGGCAAAAGGATATGTGCAAGCATCATTTTTGCAATATGAAATCGCAACTGACACTTGGACAAGTGTTGATAGTGCGCCGAAGAATTTTGATTATGGAAGTAATCTTGCCTATGATGGCAGCCGATATATTTATGCAATGCCTGGTAATGATGACGCTGCCTATCGTTATGATACTTGCAACGGGCAAGCGGGTTGCACTAGGGGCTGGACAACTCTGGCCAACGCAAATTTTGGCAATCCAAACACCGTAGATGGCCAAAAAGTGTATGAAGGTTCTGACAGTGTTTATGATAATCGAAACAATATTTATGTGCTGCAAGGAAATTTGTTACCTTACTTTGCAAAATATTCCATCAGTGGAGACGCTTCTCATGGTGAAATTCACAACACCTGGACACCACTTGCTCCTGCGCCGGAAGGATTTTACGACGGCGGGAGTTTGGCTTTTGATGAAGCTTCCCAATCAATTTTTGCTGTTGGCGGAAACAACGCAGGCACAGCAAATACGATTCAGAATTTCTACAAATATGACATTGCCTCAAACACCTGGTCAGTATTGCCTAATGTCCCAGGGTTGGTGAGTTATGGAGGTTCAATGGTCAGCTATAATGGATATTTGTATTTGCAAAGAGGTGTTGGAACAACTAATTTTTATCGATTTAATATTTCAAAAAATACTTGGGAGTTGCCGAATAATGGATTTTTTGGTCCAGCCGTGCCAACCGGAAACGGAACTGGAGTGAATTCATTTTTTCCATATACCGCTGGAACCTTTATGGTTTCTGATGGAGTTCAAAATTTGTTTATAACGAGAGGGGGCCTGGATAATACCTTTGGAAAATACGATGTCAAGACTGGTACTTTTAATGAGCTTGCCAGGCTTCCGGTTGGAGCAACCACTGGCGCGAGCATTACATATGACAAAGATGATGGAAATATTTATTACGTTCCAGGAATTTTAAGTACTACTCGAACTGGATTTACAACGTATTTTTATAAATACAGTGTTACAAACAATGTTTGGAGTGAAATTACAACTGATAGACCGCCAGGACAAGTGACGACGGGATCAGCAATGACCTATGATGGAAGTCGCTACCTTTATTTAACTCAGGGTTCAAGCTATGTTTGGTGGCGTTATGATCCTCAGGGTGCCAGTGGATCTCGATGGTCTGTGATGACACCAATGACGGCTGGAGCCTGCGTGGGAACAGCTGGAGATGGTTCAAAAATTATTTATAAAGGCGGTTATATTTATGTGACCAGAGGCGGAACTACAACATCTGCATGTCGTTTCCAAATCGGAGGAGCATGGGCGGCAATGGGAGCTCTTCCTGCCACGGTTGCTGGCGGATCGGGAATTGCAGATTCAGGTGATGGATATTTGTATGTCACCAGGGGTGGCAACACAAATGATTATTATCGATATGATACAACACAGTCTTTGCCTGGCGTTTGGCAAACAGTAAGTTCAACTGTTGACATGAAAGTTCCTGCCCTAGTGACAACTGGCGGTGTACAAGCTTTTGCCGACAATAAAAATTGGATTATTTCAGGAGCTGGTACGAACTCATATGCTGATGGTCTTTATAGTTATTTAATTGGTTCAACTGGAAATGGAACTGGTTTTATGAAGAATGGTACTTACACCTCTCCTGTGCTGGATCTAGTCTCGGTTTATCATTGGGCAAATTTAACGGTTAATTATACCAAACCACTCAACACTTTTGTGAGTTTTGAAACACGAAGTTCTGCGGACGGTGTTAGTTGGTCCGCTTGGACTGTAACACTCAATGATAATGTTTCAGCAACGAAGCACATAATGACAATAAGCTCGCCGACTGCAACTTTTCTGCAAATCAGAGCTTCATTTTCTTCGTCAGATCAAGTTTATTCTCCAAATATTACTGACATGAAAGTAAATTATTATCAAGACACTGTTGCGCCAAACAATCCTTCGTCAGTGACTGCCTATAGTGATGCTTCTCGAGTAACTCAAATTCTGGAAGGCACTTGGGATAAACATCCAAATCCGAGTTTTGTTTGGCCTGAGGCAGCAGCTACCGGAGGAGCAATGGATAATCCTGGCGGATCTGGAATTGCGGGATACTATGTTTATTTTGGTAATGATTCTAATGCTGACCCATTTACGCTTGGAACATTTCAAACTTCCAATGTGTACAATGCTGCCAATCTTATTTCTGGCAAGGCATATTATTTGAGAATAAAAGCTATTGATAATGCAAATATGATACCGGCAGAAAGTTACAGTGGCTTTGTGTATCAATATGATACGATTTCTCCTACGAATCCAACTGCAATCTCCGTAACCCCAACAGGTTACACTGCAATAGATAAATATGATTTTCTGTGGACTCCTGACGCAACGGATGATTATTCTGGAGTTGCCAAATTTCAATATCGAACTGATGGGGACGTTGCGAATGTCTGGAATGATATAGGTGACACTAGTCTTTTCCAATTAACTATTCCCAATGCGAATCACGCAGCCGGTGCGTATCAATCAGGAAAAAACAAGTTTTATTTGCGAACTGTTGATAATGCTGGCAATTTTTCCGAACCAATTGTGCAAGAATATTATTATAGCGCCAGCGCGCCGACCCCACCCCAAAATTTGGTAGTTGCACCACAAACTTCTCAAGTAAATTTCTTCTCTTTTTCTTGGGATCAGCCAGCTTCGTTTGTGGGCGAGTCTGGCAAGCTCACATACTATTACTCAATAAATGTTTTACCAACTCCGAACAATGTGGTGGCAACAAATTTGCAATCCGCAGGACCTGGAGCGTTTGCAACTCAGCGAGGACAAAACACCTTCTTCGTAGTGGCAGCTGATCAAGCTGGGAATGTTGAGTTTAACAATTATGCCTCGGTAAATTTCTTTGCAGAAACTTCGGCTCCAGGAGTTCCTGGGAATATTCAAATCTTTGACACATCTGATCGTGAGAATGCAGAATATAGCATTGCTGTTAAGTGGGTCAAGCCTGATGAACTTAGTTTGGGAAATTTTGATGGATATGTGATTTATCGCAGTGAAGACAATGTGAATTTTTCTGAAATCGCCAAAACAACCGGCAGCGCTTATGTGGACACGAAATTGGAAAGTAAGCTCTACTATTACTATATTAAGTCAAAAGATAAAACAAACAACTATTCAATTGCTTCAACCACTGTCAGCATTATTCCAACGGGAAGATTTACTACCCCTCCTAAATTAGTCGGAACTCCAACAAGCAAAATGCAGGCATTTCAGGGGGAAATAGCTTGGGTCACTGATCGCGCGGCCAGTTCATTTGTGGAATATGGCAAGTCAATTGCACTTGGTCAAACAACCGGACAAGTTGATTCGCTGACAAATCACATTGTTTTAGTTAAGGGACTAGACGCTGGTACAAAATATTTCTATCGAGTTAAATACATTGATCCAGATGGAAACATTGGTACTTCGGAAATAGATACCCTTACGACCTTGCCGCCGCCAACAATTTCAGAAGTTGTCGTAAGTGACATTCAACTTAGCACCGCTTATGTTTCTTGGAAAACAAACACCAGCGCAACCTGCATCCTTGACTATGGCAGTGGCTCTTCGATGAGCATCAAGGAGGAATCTGGTGGATCAAGTCATGTGCAGAAAATTGACAAGCTTATGCCGGCAAATGACTACAAAATTCAAATCAGTTGCCTAGATAGTGATGCTAATAATTTTAAGTCTGATGAATATTTGTTTTCAACTCCCGAGGAGCCAACCGTTTCGAATATCACTATTGATAATAAGGAAAATGTTGATTTGCCAACAATTGTAATAGCCTATAAGACAAATGTTCCAACTACAACCTATATTTTGTTTAAGGGAGCTCAAGAATCAGGTCAACACACTTATCTTATCAGTGATCGCACCCTCGATCATAGCGCAGAAATAACAGGTCTGGATCCCTCAATTGAATATACCCTGCAAATCTCTGGCGTGGATGAGCATTCTATTGCTGCCAAGAGTGTGGAGCAAAAAATCACAACCCGTTTTGACTCGCGTCCTCCGGTGATTGTCACAAGTCGGGCTATTGGAAAAGTTATGGGTCGTGGCAAGAGCGCACAAGCAAATGTTTACATTCGGGTAGAAACAGACGAACCAACAAAAATAAAAATTGGTTATGCTAAGGGTATTGTTACAAAATCTTTTGAGCAAACAGCAGCCGATGATGCCTTCAATACATATCATCTAATCACTATCCCAGCAGAAACAGGTCAGGTGTATAGTTATCAAATAAGTGCCTTTGATGAGGCGGAAAATGTTACAAACTCTGAGGCAATGACGATTGCGGTTGATCAATCGCGTGCTAATGCAACTGAAGTTATCACAAGCACTTTCCTCAATCAATTCGGTTGGATCTCTAAATTAGGTGGAAATTAAATGTAAATTAAACACGAATTATGTCAGAAATTCAAACTGAAACAGCTATCAAGGTGAGGGGAATAAAAAAGAGTTTTGTTGTGGGTGGACGAGAAATCCCCATTCTACATGGCATTGATTTTGAAATAAAAAAGGGCGAATTTGTTCTACTTGTTGGTCCTTCTGGTTGCGGAAAATCAACCTTACTTCACATTATTTATGGATTGGAAGCGCCGACTGAAGGTAGTGTGGATATTGGAGGTGAGGATGAATGGTCACACACAAAAAATTGGCGCGCAAATTTTCGAAATGATAATATTGGCTTTATCCCGCAGCAACCTTTTTGGATAAAATCTTTAACTGTTATTGAAAATATTGCAATTCCTGCAGTGATTGCGGGAAAAACTTTTCATGAGGGTATTGGAATTGCGGCAAAACTTATTGAGCTTGTAGGTATGGGCGAATGGTCGAATCATCGACCCTATGATCTTTCCGGTGGTCAGCAGCAGCGAGTTGCACTTGCTAGATCCCTTTTACTTGATCCAAAATTTGTAATTGCTGATGAACCGACAGGAAATCTTGATCAAAAAGCTGGTGAACAATTGATGGAACTTCTTCAAAACATCAGTGAACAATTTCAAATTACAATTTTGATGGTTACTCATAATACTGATCAATATAAATTTGGAACAAGAATTATTCAGATGGTTGATGGGAAAATAACATCCGATATACCTAATAAACATAGTCTACGGGCGCTGAAAGAAGAAATTAGTTTAGTAAAAAAGAAATCAATTAGCAAACCAATAAAATGAAAGATTCTAAAATCCCTCCAAAAAATAAAAAGCATTACTTTGGAAAGCGTGAAAAAGTTAAGCACATGAGAATGTCGTCGGTTCTTTTAATTGGGTATCGTAATATAGCTATAAACAAAACCAGATCATTTTTGACTATTGGTGGGGTTAGTATTGGAATTGGAATTATAACCTTTTTGATTTCAATTGGTTTTGGTGTGCAGGCGATGGTGATTCGTGAGGTGACAAAAAATAATCCCACGGAAATAATCGATGTTAGTAACGAAAACTTGGAAAATTTTGTTGTGCTCAACAAGGAAACTATCGATAAAATTCAAAAATTTCCAGACGTTAGGAGTGTCGAAATTAATTCAAATATTGGCGGAAAGTTTATCAATGGTGAGGCCCAAACGGATGCCATCCTTTATGGCGTGACGCCTGGATATTTAAAATTATCAAACATAAGCATAGAAAATATTTCATTTGAAAATTTTTCAACCTCTGATGGGATTATTGTCACTCCGAAACTTGCGACTTTGCTTGGTTTTGAAAAAGCTCAAGATGCTGTTGGCAAAGAGGTTGAATATAACGCTGTTGTTGCAAAAGAAATTTTGGACACCACTATTGATAACAGTGAGGATGGACAAGCTGAAAAAAAATTCAAAATTTTGGGCATAGTCAATGATCAATCGAAATCCGATGCTGTTTATGCATATACGATGTTTGAAACACTAAAAAACAATTATCATATTAACGCCGGACAACGCGGAAAGATTTTAATCGGTAACATTGAAAAAATTGATTTCGTTCGTTCGCAAATTGAACAGCTCGGGTTTGTAACTGAGAGCGTGATAGACACAGTGACGGACATAAATTCATTTTTTTCGATAGTTCGAATAGTGTTAATTGTTTTTGGAACAATCATTATGTCTATTTCAGCAATGGGCATGATGAACACGCTCAGTGTGTCACTTTTGCAACGCACAAAAGAAGTTGGAATTCTTAAGGCTCTTGGTGCCAAGCGGACGGACATTTTCAAAATGTTTATTTTTGAAGCAATTTTGATTAGTTTTTCTGGTGGAGCTATTGGTTTATTGGGTGGTTATGGCGTGGCCAAGGGTCTGAATATTCTCATTAACTTTATTTCGAAGCGATATGGAATTCCTGCTGCTGATTTTGTCATGGTGCCAAACGTTTTCATTGTGGCAATTGTGACTTTTATCGTTGTGTTGGGAATCTCAACCGGACTTTTTCCAGCGCGCCGCGCCTCAAAAATCCATGCCTTGGAGGCTTTGCGCTACGAATAATATTATTATGAAATTCTACTTGAAGTTTTGTTGGTTGCTAAAATGCTAATAAATTTATTTTTTTATTATCTAGCGAAGTGAGCGTCCCGATGTGTATCGGGACTGATTCAATGGAGGCAGCAAAAGGTGATTTGCCTACGAGGCTTGACACGTAAGTTCGTATTGTCTATGGCTTGCCCCCCCCCACAGGGGTATTAATACTATTTATTTGGAATTCATATTTCACGCATTTTCTATTGATAAAATAGTCTAAATGTGGGTATAATGAACATATGAAGAGCCAAATACAACAAATCATAAAAAATGCCTTGATTGAGGCAAAAAAAGTTAATGATTGGCCTGCCTTTCCGGCAGACGGATCGGATTTTGAGTTGTCTGAAATCATTATTGACTATCCGAAAAATGAGCAATTCGGGGATTATTCTTCGAATATTGCTATGGTTTTGGCAAGAAAGCTTGGAAAAAGTCCCATGGAGATTGCAAACCAAATTGCTGAATTGCTGAATTGTGACATTGCTGAAAGTTGTCATCCTGAACTTGTTTCAGGATCTGCGTTGCAGGAAAATACTGGCGAAACAAATCCGAAGATGCTGAAACAAGTTCAGCCTGATATTTATGGTGCTTTTGAGAAAGTTGAAGTTGCTGCGCCGGGGTATCTCAATTTTCATTTGTCGAAAAAATATTTACAGAGTGTGGTTGAAAAAATTACCAAAGAAAAAAATGCTTTTGGGAACTCAAATTTCGGTAAAGGTATCAGTGTTAACAATGAATTTATTTCTGCAAATCCAACGGGCCCACTTACGGTTGGCAATGGTCGCGGAGGATTTTATGGCGACTCTTTGGCTCGTATTTTGCGTAAGGCCGGATTTGAAGTGGTGAACGAATACTACATTAACGATGCTGGGGGACAAATTGTTAAGCTTGGCCATAGCGTGCTGAAAGATGAGGAAGCTATTTATAGCGGAGAATATATTGATAAGCTTGGTGAAAAATATGCAAAGTTTGGGGATGCGGCTGCGATTGGAAAAATTTCAGCTGATGACATTTTGGAAAATATCATCAAAAAAACTGTTTCGGAAAAAATGCAAATAAAATTCAATGTTTGGATGAGCGAAAAAAAACTCAATGATGATGGATACAATCAGCGAGCAATTGAGATGCTGAAAGAAAAAGGTTTAACCTTTGAAGAAGCGGGAGCTGTTTGGCTCAAGACTTCTGCTTTTGGTGATGATAAAGACCGAGTTTTGATCAAGAAGGATGGAAAAAATGCCTATATTGCTGGTGATTGTGGATATATGCTTAATAAAATCGAAAGAGGTTTCAATTGCCTCATTGTGTGTTTGGGTGCCGATCATCATGGATATGTTTCGCGATTATCTGCTGTTGCAAAAGCCTTGGGATTTGCTGGACAGTTCAAGGTTTCTATTTCGCAACTTGTTAGAATCACAAAAGATGGCAAAGAAGTTCGCATGAGTAAGCGAGCTGGCAATGTTGTGTACATGGATGAATTAATTGAAGAGATTGGGCACGATGTTGCAAGATTCTTTTTTTTGCTATATTCACCTGACACTCACATGAATTTTGATTTAGCTTTAGCGAAAGAGCATAGTTCAAAGAATCCGGTTTTTTATGTGCAATATGCGCATGCCAGAATCTGCAGTATTCTGAGCAAGGCAAGTCATGGAACATGGAACATGGAGCATGGAGCAAAAGAAAAACAAGAATGTCTTTGCGAGGGTGTAATCACCCGAAGCAATTCAGGATGTTGCCAAGCCCTGGATCGCCACGAATTTTCGAGTACAAAAATTCTCGCGATAACAGAGTCTACTCAAATTTCAAATTTGAAATTGTTGGTGGCTGAGAGTGAATTTTCTTTAGTTAGGGAATTAAACAAATTTCCGGCGTTGATCGAGGAAATTGCAAATGACTATGGGGTGCATAAATTAGGACACTATGCTATAAAGTTGGCTGATAAATTCCATGCATTTTATGGCGCATGCAAGGTAATTGATATTGACAATCAAGACTTGACAGGTGCTAGACTTTGTTTGATAAATTCTGCTAGAATAGTGTTAGCTGAAGTCTTGGCTTTGATTGGTGTGGATGCGCCAGAGAAAATGTAAGAATTAAGTTTGTAAAGTTATAAAGTTGAAAGTTTGTAAAGTTTAATTGAGTCGCTCTGCGGAACTGTTTGACTTTATGGACTTTAAGAACTTTAAAAACTTTCAACTAAAATATATGAAAATAGGAATTGATGCAAGATCTATTTTGAATCCGGCCAAGGGCGATGCAATTGGAGTGGGTCACTACACCTATCAGCTTTTGCGACATTTGTTGGAAATCGACACGGAAAATGAATATGTGCTTTTCTTCGATTTTCGGGTGCGAGAAAAAGATGTGAAGAAATTTTCCAAGCCAAATGTTCAAATAAGATTTTATCCTTTTTCTGATTATAAAAAATATTTGCCAGGAGCATATAGCGAAATCTTAGGAACTGCCACCCTGCAGAAAGAAAATCTGGACGTGCTGCACTCAACTTCGGCGCTTAATCGCATTCCAATGGGTTATCAAGGTAAAACCATCGTGACTTTTCATGATATGGCTGCCTTTGAGATTCCACAATATTTGTCAGCAGTAGGTAGAGTCAGAGATAAGGCAATTTCAAATATGATGGCTGGCAAGGCGGTTAAGATTATTGCAGTTTCAAATTCAGTTAAGGATGGATTGAAAAAAAATCTTAAGATTGCAGATGAAAAAATGCAAGTTATTTATAGCGGTCTGGATAAACGTTTTTTTCAAGAGCCGGAAATTGATAGCTCGAAAATCTTGAGCAAATATGACATTAGCAAAAAGTACATTTTATTTTTGGGAACCTTGGAACCTTCCAAAAACATTTCCAAGCTGCTGGAGGCATTTGCGAAATTCAAAGATCAGCAGAAGCAGAAAAATGGTGGAAAATTTGACTATCAGCTTGTTTTGGCTGGCAAAAGAGGTTGGCTGTCTGATGAATATCCTCAAATGATTAAAGATTTAGGCCTAATGAAAGACATCATTTTTACAGGTTATATTATCGGTGACGAATTGGTACCACTTTTCAGGGGGGCGCAATTTTTCATTATGCCATCTTTTCATGAGGGTTTTGGCATGACTGTGTTGGAAGCTTTTGCCACGCAGACCCCGGCGATTATTTCCAATGTTGCTTCGCTGCCAGAAATTGCCGATGGAGCTGCATATTTTGTCAGTCCCGCGAGTGTTGATGAAATCACAATGGCGATGAATACATTTGCCAATGATTCTGCTTTACGTGAGCAGTATCGCATCAAGGGTTTGGAGCAAGCCAAAAAGTTTGACTGGGAAAAGACCGCTAGGCAGACATTGGAGATTTACAAAAGTTTAAAATAGGAATAAAATAGATTTAAAGGCAATGAGGGAGTTATCACTCTCTCGTCCAGGTGAAATCTTTGCTTTGCGAATTTCACTGGGCAAGCTATGCGAAGAAACTCGCCGATGAGGCGAAGAGTAGAACGCATCGGGTAGGCCCGTAATAGCTTTAAAGAGGGTATGATGTATTTTGTATGATGTATATAATGTATCCAATACTTTATACATAATACTTTTATACATAATACTGAACTAAGGTGGTACCACGCCATGATCACAGTCGCTCTCGAGCGACGTGACACGCGTCCTTATGCATTTTTTGCGTAGGGATTTTTGTTTATTTAAATCGCTAATCAATCGCTAATTTTAATCACTAAAAAACACGAATAAAAATGCATTAGAGATAATTCGAGATGGCATTCGTGTGGATTGGAGATTTATATCATCTATGTTTAAAAAAGTTGACGCCGGACAAAGTTTTCCAAAGATGGAGGAGGAAATTTTGAAATTTTGGGAGGAGGAAAAGATTTTTGAAAAATCTTTGGAAAAAAACAAGAGTGGGAAACCGTACACTTTTTATGATGGGCCACCTTTTGCAACGGGAACGCCGCATCATGGGCACATCGTGGGCAGTGTTATGAAAGACGTGGTGCCGAGATTTTGGACAATGAAAGGACGCCATGTGGAAAGAAAATGGGGTTGGGATTGCCATGGACTTCCAATTGAAACATTAGTGGAAAAGGAATTGGGTTTCAAACATAAGAAAGATATCGAAGAATATGGCGTTGATAAGTTTAATGAGTTTTGTCGGAGCAAAGTGTTGAGCTATGTAGATGAATGGAAAAAAGTGATCAACCGATTGGGCCGTTGGGCAGACATGGAAAATGCCTACAAGACAATGGATTTGAAGTATATGGAATCAGTTTGGTGGGTTTTTAAAGAATTGTGGGACAAGGGCTTGATTTATGAAGGCTATCGCTCCATGCACATCTGCACACGCTGCGAAACCACGCTTTCTCAACAGGAAGTTTCCGAAGGATACAAAGATATCAAGGATTTATCTGTGGTTGCGAAGTTTGAGTTGCTCTCTACGAATTACGAAAAAGATACGAATGTACAAAAAGTAGATGAATCTAAAACGTATATTTTAGCGTGGACGACAACGCCTTGGACTTTGATTGGAAATGTGGCATTGGCAGTTGGGAAGGATATTGAGTATGTGAAAGTTAAAACATTAAATGTTGCAAAGCAGGCAACTGGAATTACAGAATATGAAAATATAATAATTGCAAAAAATGTTTTTGATTTGTTGGATAAAAAAGATTCAAATGATCCTTTGAAAATAGCTTTTAATATGAGTTTTGCTCATTCAATAAAAGAAGGAGAAGAATTTATATCCGGACCTTTGGTTATCGAAACTTTTAAAGGTGCCGATTTAATTGGCAAATCCTACAAGCCGCTTTTTGACTATTATCAAACTCCTGATTTGGAAAATGCGGGAAACGGTTGGAAAATTTATGCTGGGGATTTTGTGACCACGGAAGATGGAGTGGGTGTGGTGCACATTGCGCCGGCTTTTGGGGAAGAGGATATGAATTTGGGCAAACAATATTCTTTGCCATTTATTCAACACGTGAGAATGGATGGAACAATCAAAGAACAAGCTGTTGATTTTGCTGGCATGAATGTGAAATCCTTGGAAGATCATATGCAGACTGACGTTGAAATCATTAAATATTTGGCAAAACATGGCACGCTTTTTTCCAAAGAAAAATATGAGCACAGTTATCCTCATTGCTGGCGCTGCGACACACCATTGATAAATTATGCAACAACTTCGTGGTTTGTTAGTGTTGGAAAAGTGAAGCAGCGCGCGCTTGAGCTGGCTAAGGAAATTACTTGGTTTCCGGCGCACATCAAGGATGGACGTTTTGGAAAGTGGTTGGAAGGTGCGCGTGATTGGTCAATTTCCCGTCAGCGTTTTTGGGCTTCAGTCATGCCGATTTGGCGCTGTGAATGCGGCGAGCTGAAAGTCTTTGGCTGTGTAGCTGACCTGGAAAAAGTTTCAGGTGAAAAAATATCAGACCTGCATAAACACATTGTTGACAAAATAACTGTGCCATGCGAAAAGTGTGGAAAACAAATGCACCGCGTACCTGATGTTTTGGACACGTGGTTTGACTCCGGTTCGATGCCATATGCTCAGCAACATTATCCATTTGAAAATCAAGAAAAATTTGAAAGCGGTTTTCCGGCCGAGTTCATTGCGGAGGGTGTGGATCAAACTCGCGCTTGGTTTTATTATTTGCATTTGATTGCCACAGCCATCAAAGACAAAAACGCTTTCAATCACGTGATTGTTAATGGCATCGTGTTGGCGGAAGATGGTAAAAAAATGTCCAAGCGTTTGCAAAATTATCCAGACCCGACTTATCTTTTTGATAAATATGGCGCTGATGCGCTGAGATTTTATTTGATGTCATCGCCAGTGGTGGCTGCGGACAATTTGAATTTCAAAGAAAGTGACGTTTCTGATTTGGTGCGCGGGATGTTCCGTATGCTTTGGAATTCGTATTCCTTCTTTGCTCTCTATGCAAACATTGATGGCTTTGACCCAAAAAAGAAAAAGGAAAAATCCGAAAATCTTTTGGACAAGTGGATTCTGTCGGAACTCAATATTCTCATCAAAGAAGTTAATGAAAATATGGAAAAATATGATTTGGCACGCACTGCCAGACTCTTTCCAAAATTTATTGATAATCTTTCGAACTGGTATATACGTCGAAGTAGAAAGCGATTTTGGAAGAGTGAAAATGACTCTGATAAGGATTTTGCTTATCAAACCCTGCACACGGTTTTAGTTGAACTTTCCAAATTGATGGCACCTTTTACGCCATTTATGTCGGAGGAAATTTACAAGAATTTGACTGGTGAAACTTCAGTTCATTTGGCTGAGTTTCCAATGGCGGATGAAAGTTTGATTGATGAGAAGTTGAATAAAGATATGCAAGAAACGAGAATTTTAATTAGTCTTGGTTTGCAGTTAAGGGCGGATGCCAAAGTTAAAGTTAGACAACCACTTGGTGAGTTATTAATTGAAGGTTATCAGCCAAATGAGGAATTAATAGATATTGTAAAAGAAGAAATTAATGTTAAGAAAATAACTGTAAAAGAACTTAGCCCTCTTAGGTCTAATGATGATAAATGGAACGGTGTTTCAAAATCGGTAGAATATCATATTTATCTTGATAAAGAAATTACCCCAGAATTAAAGCTCGAAGGTCAGGCTCGGGAAATTGTGCGGTTTATTCAGGATATGCGTAAGGAGGCAGGATATGAGGTTGAAAATCACATCAGCGTGCAATTTGAAGGCATGGAAGAAGTCTTTGAAAAGTTTTCCGACTTGATTGCCAGGGAAACCTTGGCGGATTCTATTGAAAAAGGCAATGGGGAGGGTTTTGATTTGAAAAAAGAATTGGAAGCGGAGGGGGAAAAGGTTTCTATTTCAATTAAGAAGTAATTTCGGGAATAAAGGGTTAACTTTTCTTTTAATGGAAAAGTTACAAAAGAAATCCCGCACGTGCTTGTTGCTGGGGCAAAGACTTCGCTCTTCGCTAAAATTTCCACTCCGTTCGGCCTGCTGACCTCACTGCGTTTTAAAATTTTTCAACGCTCATCGTTCGTCTTTTACCTACGCACTGCGCAATGTGCGGAAAAAGAATGCGGAATGCAAAATCTAGAATCAATCCGCCAGTCGGCGTGCTAAAATCTGCCTTAAAAAAATGGAATACAAATACACGGCAATTATTTTGAACAAGTGGGATGTGGGGGAAACGGATCGCATTTGCACGATGTACTCTCTTGAAGGTGGAAAAATAAAGTCGGTGGCCAAGGGCGTGCGGAAACCGCAGGCGAAGTTGGCATCGTCACTGGAGAGTATCACGCTAGCGGATATTACGATTGTGCGCAGTCGCGGGCTGGGAAAAATCACGGGTTCAATTGTGGAAAACAATTTCACAGCCATCAAAAAAGATGAACAAGCTTTGCTAAATGTTTTTGCGGTTTTTCATTTGTTTGACAAGTTGGTTGATTTTGAAAATCCTGATCAAAATGTTTTTCAGTTGTTGCAAAAATATCTCGAAAGCACGGAAAAATGTGTCGGTGGTGGAGACGAACAAAAGTTTCTGGTTTTTCGCTATGGCTTTATGGTGAAATTGTTGGATGCTCTTGGTTACGCCATTGGGGTTGATGTTTGCGTTGCCTGCGGCTGCGAACTGATTCCTGCTAAGGTTTGTTTTTCTTCGCAGCAGGGTGGAGTTTTGTGCGAGCAGTGTGCCCAACAAGACAAAGATGCAATTTTGGTCAGTGTTAATGCGGTCAAAATGCTGCGACTTTTTTTGAAAAATGACCTGCCAACTTTTGCAAAAATCCAAGCTTTCCAGCAGGATTTTGACAGCATGCGACTAGCGGTAGATGATTTTCTGAGGTGGAACTTGTAAAAAAATTTAAAATTTGAAATTAAATCCTAAATATCCAATGATTGAATTTTTTTAAACTCTAAAAAATGAACTTAATTTGCATTCTTAGTTTTAAAATTAAAACATTTGATATTGATTTAAAATTTAAAATTAAAAATTTCGTTTTAGAATTAGCCGAGTTAATTGATAGCGGAAAGCTCTTTTATTTAGGAGCTCTTTGCTTTATAATGAATCTATGCGTACAAGCATTGTGCATGAGGGGGCTGACGAACTGACTTATGAAATCCGGGGGATCGTTCGCGTAGCCGAACAACTAAAAAAACTGGGCGTGGAAATTGTTTGGGAAAATATTGGCGATCCGATTGCAAAGGGGGAAACAGTCCCGCAGTGGATCAAAGATATTATCGCTAGCGCGATGCGCGACGACAAGTCTTTTGGCTATTCTCCAACAAAGGGAGTTGTTAGCGCGAGAGAATTTATTTCAAGAGAAAGGCTGAGTCAGTCAAAGGTCTCTTTGAGTTCTGAAGATATTCTTTTTTTCAATGGTTTGGGCGATGCGATTTCCAAGGTTTACACATACTTGCGTCACAGTGCGCGAGTGATTGGACCTTGTCCAGCTTATCCGACTCATTCTTCTGCGGAAGCGGCTCATGCTGGTGCACCGCACATAACTTACACGCTAGATTATCGTAAGAATTGGTATCCGAATCTTGAGGATATCCGAAACAAAGTAAAATACAATCCGCTAGTTGCAGGAATTTTGATTATTAATCCTGATAATCCAACAGGTATGGTTTATCCCAAGCAAGTACTTAAAGAAATTGTTTCTATCGCTAGGGAATATGGACTTTTTTTAGTTGCTGATGAAACCTATGCACTCCTTTCTTATGGTCGCGAGCAAATGACGCCGCTTTATGAAGTGATTGGAACTGATGTGCCAGCAATTGTAATGCGCGGACTTTCCAAGGAAGTTCCGTGGCCAGGTTCGAGATGTGGATGGATTGAAGTTTACAACAAAGACAAGGATCCCGCTTTTGCTCGCTACGTTAAAACGTTAGTCGACGCAAAAATGTTGGAAGTTTGCTCAACGACTTTGCCGCAATTGGCACTTCCTCAAATCATAGGGGATGTGCGTTTTGCTGAGCATGTTCGTTTGCGTACAGAGAATTATCGAAAAAAGGCTGATATTGCTCGAGCCATCTTTTCTGGTATTAATGGGGTGATTGCACCTTGTCCGGAAAGTTCATTTTATTATTCCGTCGTTTTTGAAGAGGGAGCTTTAAGCAGTCAGCAAGCTTTGCCAATTGCCGACCAAGCCATTCGGGAATATCTCGAAAAAGAAGTTGAAGGTGTTTCTCCGGACAAAAGATTTGTGCTTTATCTGATGGCAGCCACAGGTGTCTGTGTGGTGCCACTTTCAGGCTTCAATACTGATTTGCCAGGTTTCCGCATGACTCTGCTTGAGCCAGATCAGAAAAAATTTAAGGAAATGGTCACAAAAATTGCCGAATCAATTGAGAGATACATAAGAAGCTAAAAAATTTTTAATTTAAAAGTGCGCAGTTTTTCTTGATTGCTAGTTGCTGAATTTTTTGAATCTGGCAACTTTTGTGCTATGCTAAAAGCAAACATAAAAATAAAATAAACAAAAATATGCCTCTCGAAGATATGAATAAAGATTTGTATAGTTTTAATAAGGAAAAGGATTCCTTTCACCCGCATGAGAAGAGTCAATATGATCCAACTTATGGTGGGGTGCCAGTGGTTAGCCCTTTTGATGAAAAAGTGCAGTGGGAGAAGGCACGTAGGCAACTGAATCCTTTTCAAAAAAGAATTTTAAGAATTGCTTTAGCGGTGTTGTTTTTGATTATCCTTATTGTTGGCAGCTTTGTGTATTCTACTTGGTGGCAAAATAATGCTTTTCATCAAGATCGGGTAGCAATTTCTTTTGAAGGTCCGAGTTCAGCGGATAGTACACAAACTGTGAAGTACATCATTCACTACAAGAATGACAATCAGGTCACACTGAACAATTCTGAAATAATATTGAGTTATTCTGAAAATTTTCAACCTATTAATAACTTAAATTTGAAGTTTTTGAACTCAACCTCAAGTCGTATATTCATTGGCAACATCAAGCCCAAGAGTGAGGGTTCAGTTGAGGTGACCGGCATTTTTTATGCACCGAAAGATGCTCCGGTTTATTTGCGTGGAGCGATTAATTTTGTTCCCTCAAACGGCAAAAAACAGCTTTCAATGGAAACTCAGACAAGTGTTAACATAACAACTGCACCAGTTATTTTGGATGTTAGCGCCCCAGCTCAAGTTATGGACGGGGATAGACTGGAATACGTCATTGATTATAAAAATCTGGATTTGAGACGTTTGAGTAATGTGCAAATTAGGGTTGATTTTCCTGAAGGTTTTCAAATGAGTGATTCTCAGCCGACACCTTCGCAAAATGGATCCTATTGGACGATTGGTGATCTAGATTCGACCCAGGGTGGAAAAATAAGGATTAGTGGAATGATGCATGGCACAGATGGCCAAAGCAAGAAGATTACAGTTTCCCTGGGACAACTCGAAGACAATGGTCAGTTGGCATTGTTCAACAAGCGCGAAATGAGCATGCAAATTGTTTTGCCGATTTTGACAGTCGGCCAAAGTTTGGACAATTCAGTTAGTGATGTTGTTAATGCTGGCGATGTGCTCAAATATACCGTTACTTATCACAACAGCAGCACAGTTGCCTTAAGAAACGCCATTGTGGCTGTTGAGCTCCAGGGAAAGGTTTTGGATTTTTCCGAAATTAAGGTTGAAAATGGTTCTTTCGATGGTTTAAAAAATACAATCACCTGGAAAGCTTCCGACTTGCCTGCTCTCATTAGTATAAACCCAAATGATACCGGAAAGCTTCATTTTTCAATTCCTGTTAAATCAATAATACCAGTGGAGAGTAGTAATGATAAAAATTTTGTTATCAAAACAATCGCTCAAATTGATAGTCCGGATATTCCTACTCCAATTAATGCAAATAAAATAATCGGAAGAAATACGCTTCAATTGAAACTGGCATCTAAGGTTATCTTAAGTACATTAGGATTTTTCACTGATGTGCAAATCAAAAATTATGGACTTATTCCAATACGAGTTGGGAAAGAAACCTTGTTTGCAATTCATTGGTCACTGGTTAATATTTCAAATGACATGGTCAATACCAGAGTTGTTTCATCTCTTCCTTCTGGTACGCGATGGACCGGAGTGACGTATCCAAGTAATGAAAAAGTCTCATATAATCCTCAAGCTAACCAATTAATTTGGGATGCTGGTAATATTGCTGCTGGCACTGGCACGATTTTGCCTCCTAGGGAGGTTGAATTCCAAGTTGGGGTTACTCCTCAGGAAAATCAGGTTGATCAAGCAGTCAAATTAATAAATAATTCCATTTTCACGGGTAGCGATGCTTTTACGGGGAAAGATGTGATCGTTGAGAATCCAGAAAAAAATACTCAACTTCGTGAAGATCCAACAGTTGGCTATCTTGGCGGAAAAGCCGTAAAATAGACACTTGATTATCTAAGTATTAAAGCATTCAAACAACTTGATTGTATGCTTGCATGTTTGTGTGTTTGATTGTATGCTTCTATAATTGCATGTTGGCATGTTTGCGTGGTTGCATGATTTTGTGTTTATATGATTTTATGGCTTTTGAATTGATTAAAAAACAAAATAATGGGCGTGCCGGAATATTGCACACAAAAAGCGGAGAAATTAATACTCCGTTTTTTATGCCTATTGCGACGAAGGGAGCAGTGAAAAATGTTTCGCCAGCTGATCTTGAGAAGTTGGGTTCTGAAATTGTGCTTGGCAATACCTATCACCTTTGGCTTCGTCCTGGCGATGAGCTTATCGCTCGTGCGGGAGGACTTGGAAAATTTATGAACTGGAAGAAATCGATTTTGACCGATTCTGGTGGTTATCAGGTTTTTTCACTTGGCGCTCGTGCAAAAGAAAAATATGGCACAAGCGGAGTGAAGATTTCGCACGCTGGTGTTAGCTTCGTCGATCCAATTGATGGTAAAAAATATTTTATGTCTCCAGAAAAATCAATTGAGATCCAGCTCAATCTTGGCTCAGATATGATTATGGTACTGGATGAATGCCCACCTTTTCCTTGTTCATATGAGCAGGCAAAGGAGTCGATGGAGCTCACCTTGAAATGGGCAAAAAGATGCAAAGAATACTTTGAGAAAAAAGTCATCAGTCATCAGTCATTAGTAAGCAGTGAGGAAAAAGCTAATGGCCGACTGCCGACTGCCGCTGGCAATAATTTTGTTTCTCGGCCACTTCTTTTTGGCATTGTGCAGGGTAGCATTTATGAAGATTTGAGAAAAGAGTGCGCACAGCGTTTGATTGAAATTGGCTTTGATGGCTACGCGATTGGTGGAGTTGCAGTTGGGGAACCACGTGAGCACTTATATGAAATTTTGGATTGGGTTGTGCCGCTTTTACCCGAGGAAAAACCTCGCTACTTGATGGGCCTTGGAAGACCTGAAGAACTGGTTAGGGCTGTTGCAGCTGGAATGGATATGTTTGATTGTGTTATTCCAACTCGCGAGGGAAGGCATGGCCGTCTTTTTTGCAAGCTCAAAAAAGACAATTTCCAATCTCAAATTTCAAATTCCAAAGATGGCGATATGAAGAAAACTAGTGATGGCGCGCAAAATGCTCCATGTTCTATGTTCCATGATTCATCAGTAGATTTCTATGAAACAATTAATATCGCTAATGAAAAGTTCAAGGAAGATTTTACTCCAATTGAAGCTGGTTGTCAGTGCGACACTTGTCAGCAATTTACGCGCGCCTATTTGCATCACTTGCTTAAAACAAGTGAGCCGCTTTATTTGAAACTTTCTTCTGTGCATAATCTCCATTATTATCTTTCCTTAATGAGATCAATGAGGGAAAATTTGTTAAAGTAAAAAAAGAATTATCGAAAGAATGAATATCTTAGAGTGTATTATGTATGAGGTTTATTTTTTTGTGGTGATTTTGCTGCGAGGTGTTTCAATAAGCAGTAAAATATGGCGCACCCATATGAATGAGAAAAAATTAATAATAACTAAAAAGGGCAAGCTTAAAGAAATTAACAAGGATGATAAAATGGTTCAAACTTTTTTAACGGTGGTTGCAGACAGAAATCGCATGAAAATTATTCGTCTTTTGAGGGGTCAGATTTTAACTGCAACTCAAATAAATTTGAAACTTAAACTTTCTCAAAATCTTACTTCTTATCATATTTCAAAATTAAAAAAAATTAGTTTTTTAAAAGAAAGAAAAGAAGGAACTTTTCGTTTTTATACGGTTAATCTACCTAAAATTAGAGAATATAACAAACTTTTCAGGAAGCAATTGGGTATATAAAATAGAAGAATTCGCTGGCCAGTCATATCTTTATACCTTGCGGGTTCAACGGACACAACCTTTCTAGCTGAAAAGGTGACATTGCGTATAATTTACGTGTCAAATCATTTAACTATGACACCGAAACTGCATTTTCCAACACATTTGAAAATGACGCTAAAGAAGGGCTTAATTGTTTAGTTAAATCAACATTCTCTAGACCTTTTTTCTTTTGATAAATT
>Ga0194047_10000222_pt1 | contig 38393 bp, 31 predicted proteins | sample JunL225m_MetaG_2_FD_160070 | JGI IMG/M metagenome (GOLD analysis project Ga0194047, IMG submission 160070) | Anoxic zone freshwater microbial communities from boreal shield lake in IISD Experimental Lakes Area, Ontario, Canada - Jun2016-L221-5m | ecosystem: Environmental > Aquatic > Freshwater... | reverse complement strand
GCTGGTTATTTCCCTTTTTGGGGTTTTGGCCGGTTGGTGGTGGTGGCGGAAGCTCTTGCCTAGCTCGAAAATCGAAAAATCAACATTATTTATTATTAACTTACTGAATATCAACAACCAATAACACAGAAACGGCTTTTCGGGGTCGGGTTTTGGTTACTCTTCTAGTAGGAACTTTTTAAAAATTCCCTACTAGAGAGGTCTGTCTAGCACAAAGTTTTAAAGAATTTCGTGGTAGAGAGGTTAATCAGGTACGAAGTTTTGAAGCAATTCGTGTTCGATTGATCAATCGGATAGGAAATTGTAAAAAATTTCGAACCAGAATGATTCGTCAGGCACGATTTTGTAAAGAAATCTCTGGTTGATTGGATATTTCGGGCCCGCTGGCGCAGGCGTGTTTCGCCTGTGCCAATAATTAGGTGGTGTCGTCACCACCACATCAAGTACTTAAAAAGCAAACCCAAAGAGAAGAATTTACTACCTGCACCTGATTGAAGTGGAAATCCTTTTTCTTTGACCTTTTCGGGCAAAGAAAAAGATTGAAACGAAAAGCAGGACGAAAGGAAACGAAGTGTGATGAACTGGCTGCCCTGATTTAGATTTGAGATATGAGATATGAGATTTAGTTGTTGGTTGTTAGTTGTTAGGTTGTTTGGGCAATCTGCAATTTTTAACTCTGCATTCTCAGCGATAAATAAGAAGCGGAAAATCCTTACCTCAATGTAAGAGGCTTTATTATTTAAAATAAATCAAACACTTTTAGTAACCCGCTTTGGCCGAACCAATGTTCTCGATAGGATGCCAAGTGGTTTTAATTTCTTGTAAATCGGAAATCAAATACGGATTAGGAGTAGTAATAGCGGTATGTACAAAAACACGTTTCACATTCGATGAAGCATTTTGTTGGATGGTTTTTATTTCATCCGGCTTGTTTTGATAGGTTACCACCGCATTCACATCCATGTGGGTGGAGAAATGAGCATGCAACTCTTGGCTACTGCCCGTAAGCAAATTCACCACACCAGCAGGCAAATCGGAGGTATTGAGTACCTCGGCAAAAGTGATGGCACAAAGCGGCATCAGCTCCGAAGCAAGCACCACACAGGTATTTCCGCCTGCTATGGCAGGAGCTATGGAAGTAACCAAACCGAGCAACGAATTGTTTTCGGGAGCCAAGATGGCCACCACACCGGTGGGTTCGGGCACCGAAAAATTGAAATGCGATGAAGCTACCGGATTAACAGCACTAAACAATTGTTGATACTTGTCGCACCATCCAGCATAATACACCATCGTGTCGATAGCCGTTTCGAGTTCGGTGGTAGCTGCTTTTGAACTAGCACCTTGTAGCATCAACTCGTCAATGAATTGTTGTTTCCTTCCTTCCATCATCTCGGCAATGCGATACAAAATTTGCGAACGGTTAAACGCTGCACGTGTGCTCCACGAAGCAAAAGCAGAACGAGCAGCCACCACTGCATTCCGAAAATCTTTGCGTGATGACAAACAAATGTTGGCAATGAGTTCGCCTTTTTTATTCTTCAGAGGATAATACCTTCCTGATTCGGTGCGAGGGAATTGCCCTCCAATAAAGAGTTTGTAGGTTTTTTGAATTTCTATTCTTGACATATTACATACCGCTATTCGATTAACAATGAGATTAAAATTTTAAATAAGGCATTAAGCCATGCAGTCCGCCCTCGCGTCCGAAACCACTTTCTTTGTATCCTCCAAAAGGAGAAGTAGGGTCGAACTTGTTGTAAGTATTGGCCCAAACCACACCAGCACGTAACTTAGAGGTAAGGTTAAAAATCTTCGAACCCTTGTCAGTCCATACTCCAGCCGAAAGACCGTATGGTATGTTGTTGGCTTTTTCAATCACCTCTTCAATGGTACGGAACGTTTGAATAGTAAGCACAGGCCCAAATATTTCTTCTTGCACAATGCGATGCGATTGAGAAGCATTAAGAAATAAAGTTGGCCTACAGAAATAACCTTTCGTTGGAAGTGCGCATGACGATTGGTACATCTCGGCACCTTCGTTTTTACCAATGGTGATGTATTTATTTATTTTTGATAATTGTTCTTTCGAGTTTATAGCACCGATGTCGGTGTTTTTATCCAATGGGTCACCCACAATAAGGGTTTCCATTCTATCCTTTAATTTACGAATAACCACATCGGCCACTCCTTCCTGAATAAACAAACGCGAACCCGCACAACAAACATGACCTTGATTGAAGAAGATACCGTTGATAATACCTTCTACCGCTTGATCGATAGGAGCATCATCAAAAATAATGTTCGCAGCCTTTCCACCAAGTTCAAGCGTTAATTTTTTACTTGTACCTGCAAGGGATTTCTGAATGAGTTTACCTACATCAGTAGAACCAGTAAATGCAATTTTGTTAATGTCAGGATGATTAACAATGGCTGCACCTGTGCTGCCAGCGCCAGTAACAATGTTCACCACCCCGTTTGGCAATCCGCTATCGCGAATAAGTTCGGCAAGTTTAAGTGCAGTGAGCGAAGTAGATTCGGCAGGTTTGAGCACTACTGTATTTCCTGTAGCCAATGCAGGAGCAATTTTCCATGCCGCCATGAGTAACGGAAAATTCCAAGGGATAATTTGACCCGCAACACCCAATGGCTTTGGATTTCGATTAGGGAAAGAATACTCAAGTTTGTCGGCCCATCCAGCATAATAGAAAAAATGATTGGCCGCAAGCGGAATATCAATATCGCGGCTTTCGCGAATTGGTTTTCCTCCATCCAATGTTTCAATCACCGAGAATTCGCGAGCACGCTCTTGCATCAGCCTTGCAATACGATAGATGTATTTACCACGTTCGCTAGCCGAAATTTTGCTCCATTTCTCGAATGCTTTTCGTGCAGCACTCACCGCCTTGTTCACATCCGTTTGGTCGGCTTCGGCAATGTCGGCAAGCTTTTGTTCAGTTGCTGGATTGTATGTTGCAAAATATTTTTTGCTATGTGGTTTCACAAATTCACCATCGATGAACAAATCATATTGCTTTTTCAAAGAGATGTGTTTGGTATCTTCCAAAGCAGGAGCGTAAGCCCAGTCGGTTTTAAAATCCAGTGAAGGTTGTTTTGTCTTTTTTGTCATAAAAATAAATTAATCTTTCGAAAAATAATCAATGCTTTGATACACTCCTGAGGCTTCTTTGGCAATTTGCATCAACACATCGTTTGCCAAACTGCTTGCCCCAAACCGAAACCATTCGTTCGACAACCATGCGCCACCAAGTGTTTCACGAACCATTACTAAATAATGTATAGCTGCTTTAGAAGTTGAAATACCGCCTGCTGGCTTCATACCAACCATTCTACCTGTTTTATAATAATAATCGCGAATGGCTTCTAGCATCACCAAAGTAACAGGCATAGTAGCAGCAGGAGAAATTTTCCCTGTTGATGTTTTTATAAAATCAGCACCAGCGGCCATTGCTATTTCACTTGCTCTTCGCACATTGTCCAAGGTAGAAAGTTCGCCCGTTTCAAAAATCACTTTTAAGCGAGCCGTGCCACAAGCTTCTTTGATAGAAGAAATTTCATCATATACAAAATTGTAATTCCCGCTTAAAAATTCACCTCGAGAAATAACCATATCAATTTCGTCAGCACCATTATCAACTGCAAACTTTGTATCTGCTATTTTTACATCATGGGTTGATTGTCCACTGGGAAAAGCAGTAGCAACCGAAGCTACTTTTACGGAAGAGCCTTTCAATGCATCCTTCGCAATTTTAACCATCGAAGGATAAACACAAACGGCTGCAACAGTTGGTAAATTAGGAATTACATCGTGAAGATGAACTGCTTTGTAACACATTTGTTTTACTTTCCCTTCGGTATCTTTACCTTCAAGGGTGGTAAGGTCAATCATGTTTAAAATCATTTTCAGCGCTTGTCCTTTCGATGATTTTTTGATGCTTCGTGTGGTGAATCGAGCTACACGCTCCTCCACTCCTACTTGGTCGATAACAGGTGTGTTTTTAAAATCGGGTAAGGTATTGGTTCTACTCATACTTATATATAAAGTGTATGAGCAAAGATATTTAAATAATCATTTTGTAGGCAAAGAAAAATAGAAGGATTAAAAATAACAATGAATTTAAGAAAGCACGCTTGGCATTTTTAGCATCTCTAAGTGAGGAATATTGTCTTCGAGATACTCATCACCTACAGTCACAAAACCTAAGTCGGTATAAAACTCTTTGAGGTACATTTGTGCACTAATACGGATGGGCACATTACCATAAATATTTTTTACTGAATCCAGCGTTTTTAGCATGAGTTCTTTCCCAATGCTTTTTCTTCTTAGTTTTTTAGGTATCACTACTCGGCCAATAGAAACTTCTTTATACGAAAGGCCAGCAGGGAGAATACGGGCATAAGCAATCAATTTATCAGCAGTATCGAACCCCATTAGATGAAAAGACTGAGCATCTTTTCCATCGGCATCTTGATAAATACACTTTTGCTCAATAACAAATACCTCAGCGCGCAAACTCATAATATTGTAGAGTTTAATCGGACTTAGTTCCTTAAATTTTTTTAATTGCCAGTCAATTGTCATTTGACACAAATGTATCAAAAATGAATTAATGAACAATTATTTTTTTGCATTTTGTATGAATGACCATCGAATTCGATGGAAAAACAATTAATGTACTAAAGTTTCTCGCAGTAACTCAAAAACAATTTCAATGCTTTTTGCTTTTCTGCATCGTAGTTGAATTTGATATGATGGTTGAGGTATTCGGCAATGTCGGTATGGTATACACTCAACTCTTTAAGTTCATTTATCAATTTAGTTCTATTGTCCAGACCAAATTTAAGGGCTTGGTTAAATGAATTGATAAAAGTTTCTGGTAGCGGCTTGTTGGCAACCCAACACGCAAAAACAAAAGGCAATTGTGTAAACTTTTGCCATTCCTCAGAGAGGTCGTAGGCATATTTGTATTTGTTTTCTAATCCAAATGTTCTATCGCCAATAATAACGGCTGCAGTAGTATCCTTTATGTTGTTTTCGAAATTAGCTTCCGCATTTATCCACGTTGGAGAAATCTTCCAATAATTATTTGCAAGAATCTTTACCAATGTCACTGAGGTTCTACTTTGATAATCGAGCAGAACGGTGGATATTTCTTGAAGAGGCACTTCGCTATAAAGCTTAACAGAAGTCACCTTTCCTTCGGCACCAATGCAATAATCGCTTATAATATAGTGTTCTTTCAATTTAGGAATGACAGCAACTGGAATTAGACCCAAATCCACCTCGCCATATATAAGTTTACGAGCACAATCAGATGGAATATCCAAACTTAGTTCGACATTATTAATAAGTTCGGAATGTTTCAAACCATAAATAAAAGGCTTTGAGTTAAGATAGGATACCACCGAGATTTTCACTTTCTCCATTACTTGCATGCTCGTTACAAAATTATGAGGGGCAAAAATAGATATTCCTGATTAATGCGCACGTATATTAATTTGCTATTGACATTTTTTATTACCTTTATCATCAATTAAAAAAATATTATGAGCATAACAAAAGAACAAATTTTAGACGCATTAAGAAATGTAGACGATCCTGATTTGAAAAAAGACCTTGTAACATTAGGTATGATTGAGGATTTGAATGTAGAAGGAAAGAATGTGAGTTTCACGGTAATGTTAACTACTCCAGCATGCCCAATGAAAGAAATGATTCACAAAGCGTGTGTGAATGCAGTTCTTCATTTTGTAGACAAAGAAGCAATTGTGAATGTAAAGATGAGTGCCAACGTGACAGCAAATAAGAATTCTGCACCAATGTTGCCTAATGTAAAAAACATAATAGCAGTAGCATCAGGAAAAGGAGGTGTTGGAAAATCAACCGTTGCGTCTAATCTTGCAGTAGCATTGGCAAAGCAAGGAGCATCTGTAGGCCTAGTGGATGCTGATATTTATGGACCATCACAAACAATAATGTTTGACGTGGTGCACGAAAAGCCCATGGTTAAAGAAATGGATGGTATAACAAAAATAATCCCTGTAGAAAATTACGGTGTAAAATTATTGTCCATTGGTTTCTTTGCTGATACAGCACAAGCAATTGTTTGGAGAGGGCCAATGGCAGCAAAAGCTTTGATGCAATTATTTTCGGATGCCGATTGGGGAGAATTGGATTATATGATAATCGATTTACCTCCAGGAACAGGAGATATTCAACTTTCGTTGGTTACTGACATAAAAGTAAATGGTGTTGTCATTGTAAGCACACCTCAGAATGTTGCATTGGCTGATGCACAAAAAGGTGTATCGATGTTTATGATGCCTAAAATAGATGTACCCGTATTGGGAATAGTAGAGAACATGTCCTACTTTACTCCAGCCGAATTGCCAAACAACAAGTATTATATCTTTGGAAAAGATGGTGCTAAAAAACTTGCCGAAAAGCTAAACATTCCCTTATTGGGCGAAATTCCGCTTGTTCAAAGCATTTGTGAATCAGGTGATGCAGGGCGTCCTGCAGTTCTTCAGGAAAACACTCCTCAAGCAATAGCATTCATGGAAATGGCTAAAAACATTGCGCAACAAGTATCCATAGTGAATGCAAGAAGAGAGGTTGTACTTTCATAGTGCAATTTCTAAAACCAAACTTACTTTAGATATTAAATGGAAACAATTACAAGAAGAGTAGAAGAAGCACTTGATCAGATTCGTCCCTTTTTAAAGGCAGACGGAGGAGATGTTTTATTGCTTGAGATAACTTCTGATTTTATTGTGAAACTAGAATTGGTTGGCGCATGTAAATCGTGCTCCATGAATGTTATGACTTTGAAGACAGGCATAGAAGAAAGCATAAAACGGGCGGTGCCTGAAATAAAAGCAATACAAGCAGTAAATGTTACGATAACAGCATAATTATTGGATGTATGAAAAGACAATTTATTCTTCCTTTGTTTGTTTTCAGTTTAATGTTTCTCCAATATTCATGTACCCCAGAGTTAAAAGTACCTGAACCATCAGCTGGAAATGCAAACTTTTCGAAATCCATTGCAATAGGAGGTGATTTCTTAACAGGCTATCAAGATGGGGCCTTGTATGCAAAAGGTCAAAGATTAAGTATACCTGCATTGCTTGCTGAACAATTCAAATTAGTTGGGGGCTCCAATTTTAACCAAGCTTTGATGCCGGATGAAAGTGGCTTAGGACTTGGAGGAGTTCCTTGGGGGCAGCCATTTTTCTCATCCTTCCATTTAGGTTATAAAACGGATTGTCAACATGTGACTTCATTGAATCCTTTAAACACAGTTATTACAATAGGGAACGCCACTCCTTACTTAACAGGAATAGCAGGCAATAGTATTCAAAATCTCGCTATTCCTTTTGCAAGTACTGCTAATTATTTTAATCCTGGTTTCGGAATGAGTTTTTCTTCCGGGAATAGAAATCCTTACTATAATCGCATAGCCAGCAATCCAGGTGTTTCAACATTATATTCTGACGCGAAAGCTCAAAATGCAACATTCATTACAGCATGGCTTGGGATGGAGGACATCTATAATTATGCCAGTAGTGGCGGTGCAGGAGCTCCCATTCCTTCTGCTGCAACATTAAGTTCTCGACTTGATTCTATAATTGGAGGGTTGACTGCAAAGGGTGCAAAGGGAGTACTAGCAACTATTCCCGATTTCAGAGATTTCCCATACTATACATTGGTTGCTTGGAATGCAGCAAACATGAGTCAAGTACAAGCCGATTCATTGAATGATGTTTGGAATAACATTGCTGGTTATATGCAGATTCATTTTAATGCTGGTAACAATGGGTTTATTATTCGCGATGCAAGTGTTAGTAATGGAGGATTACGCCAATTACACAGTGGGGAATACATCACCTTGTCGGTGCCTTTAGACTCCATGAAATGTTTTAAATATGGTTTAATCCAAAACCTAATCAATGATTATTATGCCCTAGATAGTAGCGAGGTGTTTACAATAGACCAAGCAATTAGTGCCTATAATTCAATCATTACGCAGAAGGCTGCACAATATGATTTTGCTTTGGCCGATATTTCATCATTTATGAAGTCGGTAAAAAAAGGAATTACTTGGGATGGTGTAGGTTTCAATGCAGAATTTGTTACAGGTGGATTTTTTAGTTTAGATGGCTATCACCCAAACCAAAAGGGATACGCCCTAATAGCAAATGAATTCATAAAGGCTATTAATACAAAATATCAAGCGGCCATTCCTTTAACCAATTGTGTTGAATGCGATGGGGTAAAATTCCCCTAGTTTATTTTCGTTAACATTAATGAAGATTCGAATACTTCAAAATTTCATATTTTTCTGGAGAACTAAAAAGAATAACTCAAGCCGAGCATCGCGCTGAAGCGTTGGCTAGGATAATTACTATATCGATAATAACGAACGTTTGCAATGTTATTAATATTGATGAAGAAGCCTAGTTTCTTTGTGTATCTATATTCTCCTCCAATATTTGCATCTAAAAACGATTTGAGCTGATTGGCCACTACTAATTGTTTACTTGTATTTTCGTTTTCAATTGTCTTGTAATATTGATTATCCAAATAAAATAATTCAATTTTTGCAACAATTTTGTCAGACAAATTATAGTTGCCAGTTAAGGTAAATTTCACTTGTGGAGTATACCATGCGCGCAATTCTGTTTTCATCTTGTAGTTATAGTAATCTCCTCTCAAACTGAAACGCAACTTTTCTCGCAATTGATACGCTACTTCACCATGAGCAGTCAACTCTTCAGCATCATCATAGATTACATTAAATCTATTACTAAGTAAGTCTTTCATATCATTCACATAAAGCATCATATTACCAATACTCGCATAGGAAACTTGTGTAGAATAGGAAACAGTGTTGGTAATATTTCCCTTTATACCTCCAAAAAGTTTATACTTCTGGTTAGTGTTCGTCATCTTCAGCGCTGAAAGAACAAAAGGGTTTTCGTCAGTAATTAATTTATAACTATTTTTATGTAAACCTCCGGTAGCACCTATATATGGAATGATGATGTTATCAATGACATTGTAAGTCAAATTAAAGTTAGGATAGAAATAATACTTTGTTTCTTCCAATTTGTTCATGGTAGCATTAATACCTATTGTTGCGGAATACTTTTCGGATGAAGCACTGAAATTGGGGTTAATGGAAATAATTACGTCATTAAATGTATCCTTAGCTGTTTTGTAGTTGTAATAATTTACAAGTCCATTTACTTTTAAATATTCCTTTTCTATTTTTGTTCCCACAAACCCTGCTACCTTAATATTATTTTCAGAAGCTTTGTACAAATCAGTGAGATTATAATAATTCAAATTCACCTCATGGTTATACCTAGAATCATTAGTATAATGGCTCGACAAGTTGACATTAGCGGAAAAGCAATTGAATCGCTGTACCGTTGCATCTTTCGACAAATCTTGAAGGTTGGCATCGTATCCATAAAAGTGAACCACATTTCGTGCATAATCAAAATTCCCAAACAAGGTATGGTCTTTCAAAAATTTCTTTCCGTACAAATTAATTTCATTATCACTAAATCCAGAAAATCCGAAGTCTTTCAAAGTAGCAGAAGAAGATAAATGTTTGATTCTAACACCATATGCGTAATCCTTAGAACGTAGGCTATTGTACCAAACCTCTGCATAAGGAGTTGTATAATTACCGAATCCAAGTTTTACTAAGGCATTATAAAGCTTAGTAAGTGGTTCACCAACCATTTGGGCCGCGGGAATAGGAGTTACGTCAAATCCAGTATTAATTTTCTGAGAACTTATACTATAACCTTTCACAGGAAGCTTTTGAGTGGAATCAACAACAAAAGGATTCTCATTGATTTTATTTGCATCGGCAACCGTTGGTCTATATTCTCCAATACTTATCACAATATTAGAATCCAAACTTCTTGTTTGAGAAAAGGAATTATTTGACAGGAAAGACATGAATAATGCTACTCCGATATCTATCTTTAAAAGATGTTTTTGCATTGTGCTCATTTTAATTTTCTAAAACTAATCTTGTTTCGTTTCAATACTATCCTTAATAACCTGAGGTTCTATAAACAAATCATTTTGTTGAGGAGAATTACCTTCGAATTCAATTTTCAAAGGTTCATTCATTGGTTTCGGTTGTTTTTCAGCCTCTTCAGCAGCAAGTATTTTATCTAGCTTTTCTTGTGCCAATTTCTTTGTCTCTGCAATGTCCGATTCAGATAGTATTCCCTTCAATGTAGCCTTGGCCTGAAAATTATCCTTTAGAGCAACGTAATTATCAGCAAGCAAAATCATCGATTTATCAGTCCAATATGGAAAGTCTCCCTCCCCATTTATCAAATCGAAAATAGTCTTCTGCGACTGTTTAAAGTCATTCTTCAGATATTGAATGTATGCAACATTGTATTTCGCTTCCGTTCCATTTTCACTCTTCGAAGCATTCGCAACCAACTGATATTCTGTTAAGGCCTCCTTATATTTTTCAGTTGCTAAATCAGAAGAAGCAATAACAAAGTGTGCCTCATTTAACAACTCGTTATTCGGCTTTTCTAAACTTATTACTTTATTCGCATATGCGATAGCATCAGGGTACCGTTTCAATTGGTAATTGCATCTCATCAATCCTATCTTTGAAACTGCACTATTTTTAGCATTCTCGGCTATTTGTTCCAATTGTTTATAATAATCTAACGCTTGGGTATAATTTTGCTTCTTAAAAACAATATCTGAGGCTCTACTTAATGATTGTTCTGTTAATTCACTCTTCGTTTGGCCTATCACGTAAGTATAACCAGCCAAAGCAGCTTCCGAATTTCCAACTTTATATTCGCATTCCGCTTTATAAAAATTAGCTTGAAGCACGAATATTCCATTTGCAAATTTCTGAATATACTTGTCAAAATCCTTAATTACGTTATTGCAGTCCTGCTCTAGGTAATGTGTTTTGCCAATGTTATATGTTATTGAATCTAGAGCTGCTTGAGGGATGGTTGCTCCTACAGAACCCAAGTACTCTTCCATTTTCTGCACATCGCCTTTAGAAGTATATATTTTCTTGACGATATCAATAGCAGTGTTTGCGTCAGGCGATTTACGGTCTCTTTTAATTAATCTATCAAAATAGGATAAGGCATTTTCATCATCTTTCTGATTGTAATAGATGAGGCCAATTTTACTCAAGCAAGTATTTTCATATATGCTATTTGGATAATCTTCAGTGAATTTTTTGAAGCCTGATAAAGCAAGCTCCGTTTGGTTGTCGGACATATAGGTGTTGGCAAGCTCAAACTTTGCCCGTTGAACATAAGTGGAACTAGTACCCGAATAGGTTTGGATAAACAATTTCAAATCCGCAATTTTTTCCGAATACTTTTTCTGAACTCCATATGCCAAAGCCCTTTGGAACAAAGCATAATCGGCATTTATTAACTTCATCTTGTACGACTGATCGTAATAGTCAACAGCGTTGGAGTAATCGCGGGTCATGAAATAACCATCCCCAATTCTGTTCAACGCATCATTTACTTTCTTCTCGTCTGCTTTGGTTTTGAATGTTACAAATTTTCGAAACCACAAAATGCTATTGTTCCAATCATCTAACTTGTAGTAGGCATATCCAATGTTGTAGTTTGCATCGCTATATTCTGAACGACTTATAGATCCTGGCTCTGCAATGTACTCCGAATAAATGTCAATTGCTTTTTGATAGTTTTTATCTCTGTAATACGATTCAGCCTTCCAATAAACAGCGTTCGCTCGTATCGTTTTATCAAAATTGTATTTCTGCGATTGCTCGAAAGATTTAATTGCTGAAGCGAATTCTGAGTTATTAAATAGTTCAACACCTCGATAGTAGGCAATCTTTTGGTAGGCCTGCTTTAATTCTGGAGTAAGTGTTTTAATATTCTCAATGGCAACCAAAGCTTCTTTGTAACTCTTTGTGGTGATAAAAACATTCACTAAATAAGTATACGCTTCATCGATTCTTGACGAATTTGGATAATCAGTAATGTACTTTTGAAACGCTTTGATTGCTTCGTTGTAAGGGTTAAATGAAAGTTCATAACATAACTTAGCATAGTTGTACAGTGCATCTTCTTGTATAACTTTATCAAAATTGAGTCGAGATGCGCGCCCGAAAGCAGTAAGTGCATTTTGCTTTTTATCGGCTTTCAAATAACAATCTGCGATATGATAGTTGGCATTTTGACTTAACGAATCGTCAATATCTGTTGTTTTTACAAAATAACTTTCAGCACTTACATAATCATTTGTTTTGTAATAAGCATATCCCATTTGGTAATTGTCTTGTCTTTGCAAGCCATTGGCTGCCTTCTCATACTTTTTTAAATAAGGAATTGCTTCTTTGTACCTCGATGTACGGTAATAGGACTCTCCGAGTATCCTAGCAATTTCGGGTGCTCGTTTGGTGTTAACTGAATCGAGAAGAGCGGGAGCATAACTTATTACATCGTTATACTTTCCTTGTAAATAATAGATTTGTGCGATATAAAATGGCACTACCGACCCGAATGTTTCATTCTTTTGTAGTAATAAGAAATCCTTCAAAGCGGTTTCGTAGTTCTTTTCGCTATAAGCGATATGAGCATAATAATACTTAGCAGATGAAGCATACTTATTATCAATATCCTTTATTTCGTTCAAATCCTTTTTCGCCTCTACTATTTTATTCTCTACAAAATAACTATACCCTCGCTTAAAATAGTATTCCGCTAATTCATCTTTCGTCAAATCATAAACATCAACCTTTTCGAACCAATTGAGAACTTCTTTATACTTCTTCTTTCTGTAATTGTATTTTCCAAGATAAAAATAAGCAGCTTTTACTTTTGCACTCTCTGGATGATTTTTCACAAATTGCTTCAAAAAAAGTTCTCCATCTTTGTTGAACAATTCGATTGCACAGATTGCATGGTAATACTCAGCATCAATACGAACAAGTGATTGCGGGTCGGTGTAAACTTCCATTATTTTCATAAAACTCTTTTGCGCAGCACCGTACTTTTCCTTCTGAAAAAGCTCAATACCCTTTTCAAACTCAAGGTCCTTATGGGTATAGATGTTCGTTTTTTGTGCTGAAACTATAACGGAAAGAAAAATTCCCATTAGTATTCCTATTGCCTTTATCTTATTCATCGCGTTGTTTAGGTATCAATGGTGTAAAATTAGTCAGGATAGATGCAGTAAGTTTTAAGGTTCGAATAAGTTATTAACCTTAGCTTGTTAAAACTATTGCCAAGAAAAAATTCGATGCTGTTGATGAATGGTGTAATTTTCGCAATATTTAATTACGTAAAAATGTCATTAGACACAATTATACAACTCGAAAACGCATCCATTTTTCAAAAACACAATTTGGTACTTACCAATGTTTCACTCAAAATTGACAAAGGGGAGTTTGTGTATCTGCTCGGAAAAACGGGAAGCGGGAAAAGCAGCTTGCTTAAAACTTTATATGCCGACTTAGATTTAATAGATGGTAACGGTGTAGTTGCAGGTTACGACTTAAAGACAATAAAACTCAAAGAAATTCCTTTCTTAAGACGTAAACTCGGCATCGTGTTTCAAGACTTCCAGCTACTTACCGACCGAACAATAAACGAAAACCTTATGTTCGTGCTCAAAGCAACTGGATGGAAAAACAAACAGGAAATGCAAAAGCGCATTCAAGATGTGCTCGAAAAAGTGCATCTCACGACCAAAGGATTTAAAATGCCACATGAACTTTCGGGTGGTGAGCAACAACGCATTTCAATCGCACGTGCTTTGTTGAACGACCCTGAGCTTATACTTGCTGACGAGCCAACAGGAAACCTCGACCCTGAGACATCAGAAGGCATCATGAATCTATTATTAGAAATTAGTAGAAGTGGAAGAGCTGTATTGATAGCTACTCACGACATCATGATGTTCGACAAATTCCCATCGCGCACCATCAAATGTGAGAATGGCAAACTAACAGAAGCCGCTTAATCGTTTATTTCTTTAACAGCTTTATCGATTTTCGGATTTGGTAATAACTGTTTTCCGACAGTTCATGCTCAATACTTCCAGAAGTAATATTTAACTTGATGTGTTCTATCTCTTCTTTTTTGTGTTGGGCGTATTCTTCTTTGGTAAGTACTTGGTTTATTCTAAGCTTCTCCAACTGCTGTTTGGTCAAATGATAAGAAAGTTCAATGCCTGGTGACGAGTTGCCTGCTATAGTCACTGCACCGCAACCCAAGCAACTTTTCTTTCCTTTAAAACAATTTAAAGTCAACTTTTCTCCATTCGACAAGGTAAAAATTAACTCTTCCCCCTCCTTTGCTTCCATCGGTTTGGGTTCATTCAAAATTATTCTTATTTCGAAAAAATAGGCTGAATCAACTTGTGACATTCTGAAGTACGAATTGAATTGCCCTGTTTTGGTAAATTTCTCCCAGCTAGTATGCTTAATGAGCAAATGCGATACAGGGTCAATTTTCACTTCCTCCAATTTTTGTGCATAGTTAACGATTGGAAATAAACTGAGTAGGGCAACAATAATTGATTTTAACATCGATGGAAAATTTAGAACACAATAATACACAACTTATTCAAAAGGAAAAAAAAATAATATGTTAATTTGAGTTACAATCGATGAGCACGATTCATTAACAAAAGAAATTTGTTTGACAATCATCATTCGATTTAAATAAATATACTTATTTTTCGTTTATAGTAAAAGTGTAATTTTATCCAATGACATTTAGAGTCGCATTTATTATATTCATCTTTTGCATCACGAGCATTCTTTTGCCCGTGAATTCAAATGCTCAAGTGGTAAGTGATACGGTGAAAAAAACCCTTCCTTATGTGATTGACACAACTAAAAATCCGAACAAACTCCCTTCTGTCAATTTTCTTGAGGCTCGAAAATCCGCTACAGACAGCTTAAAGAACAAAGAGGCAAACGACCAACACAACGAGTTCTCCCTTTTAATTACTTCACCAAAAGATGAAATTCTTCTTAAAAAATTGGAGTATAAAAAAACTTTTAAGACGCGAAGTGAACGCGACAAGGAATTGCAAAATGTATTGTTCACTTGTTATGACAATGCCTATTTGCTTGCTTCGTACGATAGCTTGAGAAATGACTCTTCCTTCATGAAGGCTTATTTGGAATTCGGAGTTCAATACAAATGGGCGAAGCTTTCGAAGGGAAATGTGGATGAAGGAGTGCTTAGCGAGATTGGGTTTAGGGAAAAACTATATAGCAACAAACCGTTGTACTATAAGAATATTAAGAAGATTGAAGAAAAATTAATTTCCTATTATGAGAATCATGGATTTCCTTTCGCTTCGGTAAAGCTTGACAGCATTGAAATCTCAGACAAAAGCATGAGTGCTCAACTCAAACTCGATAAAAATTTATCCGAGAAAATTGACAGCGTATTAATCAGGGGCAATGCGAAAATAGCTCCCGTATTTCTGTACAATTATCTTGGGGTTAAACCTGGAAGTCCTTACAACGAATCGATGTTGAAGAAGGTAAATACTCGCATTGCCGAGCTACCTTTTGTGCGCTCCACTAAACCGGCAACCATTACGTTTACTGACAAATTCAATAAACTCATTTTGAACCTTGAGAAAAAAAGGGCCAGCCAATTTGATGGCATTATTGGAATACTACCCGATGACAAAACAGGGAAAGTACTCTTTACAGGCGATGTACAACTAAAGCTGCAAAACAGCTTGGGCAGAGGCGAATTGATAGATTTAAATTGGCGGAGGTTGCAAACCCAAACCCAAGATTTGAAATTGAGATTGGTGTATCCTTTCCTCTTTCATACTCCATTTGGTGTGGATTACACGTTTAAACTTTATAAAAAAGACACTACCTTTTTGGAAGTAAACCAAAACGTAGGCATTCAATACTTGCTAAATGGAGGAAACTACATCAAAATATTCTATAACAACAAAACCTCTTCTTTGCTTTCTACCAAAGGATACGAGAACATTACTACCTTGCCACCTTATGCCGATGTAAGCACCAATATGTACGGTATTGGCCTTAAGTACGAACGTTTGGATTACCGTTTAAATCCTCGGAAAGGGTTTACAGTGCTTATGAATGCCAGTGTAGGAACAAAGGATATCAAGAAAAATGCAAAAGTAAACCCTATCGCATACAACAATATTGAGCATCTGAGTTCTACCATCTACAATAGCGATTTCGAAGGAGCCATTTTCCTTCCCCTTTTCAGTAGAAACACGATAAAGATTGGAAGTCAGGATGCCTTCCTATATGGACCCACCATTTTTCAGAACGAGCTTTTACGCATTGGCGGATTAAAATCATTAAGAGGTTTTGACGAAGAATCTATTTACGCTTCTGCTTATTCCATATTTACCATAGAATATCGTTTTATCTTAGAACAAAACTCTTACCTATACCTCTTTGGCGACCAAGCCTATTACGAAAATCATTCAGCCAATTTAAAATTAGTGGAACACGATACCCCCTATGGATTCGGTGCTGGCATTAGCTTCCAGACCAAAGCTGGAATATTTTCCATCAGCTATGCGTTGGGAAGTCAACAAAACAACAAGATAGAATTGAAGAGTGGAAAAATCCATTTCGGAATTGTGAATTATTTTTAATTTGATAAGTATTCATTTGCAGGTGACCACGAGCGAATTAATTATTAATTTTACATGCTTTTATAAAAACTCCTATTTCAGATTTCAAACCATTTGAAGTAGTACTAAGGTATCAATGAAAAAAATAGCGTTATATACATTATTTATCTTTTTTTCTAACTCTTGCGGCTCGTCCAAGAAGATGGTGAATAAAGGGCAAAACACGACTTATAAAAAAGAAGTATATACCATTCATCCGCAATTTGTAGTGTTCAACATCAGCGACACAATTAGCGAATTGCATTTCAAGATAGCCAGTAAAGAACTACTCTACACCCGTCCGGATGGAATTAATTTTTCTTCAAACGTTCTTGTTTCTTATCGGTTGATGCCTTCTTATGACTCCCGCGAAATAGTGGATAGTTCTTCGGTACGAGTGGTGGACGAAAACAATACAGCCTCGGATAAGAATTTAATTGGCAAAATCAATATTCATGCGTTGGCTCATCATACATACTATTTACGTGTAACCGTAGCCGACTTGAATAGAAATATAAGTGTATCGAATGTGGTACCCATTGAGAAGGTGAATGATTTGAATCGTCAGAATTTCATCGTTAAATCAAAGGCGACAGATATACCGTTGTTCTGCAATTACACCAAAACAGGCGAGGAAGTTTCTATCAAATATAAAGCAAAGATTGGTGTGAACGTGTATGTGCGCTATTACAATCGTAACTTCCCTTTGGCGGCTCCACCTTTCTCACTCAGCGAAGCAGAGCCTTTTAAATACAAACCCGATAGTACTTTTGTGCTTCAAATGTCGGCTGAAGGAAACCTTAATTTTACAGCAACTCGGAAAGGGTTTTATCATTTTCAGTTGGATACTACCAAACGTGATGGACTTACTCTTTTCAATTTTTCGGAATTGTTTCCGGATGTAAAAAAGGCCGAAGACATGGTGAATCCATTGCGTTTCATTACTTCGAAACAAGAATATGATGACCTTACAAATAGCACCAACAAAAAAGTTTCGGTGGAGAAGTTTTGGATAAGCTGTGCAGGCAATCAAGACAAAGCACGCGAAGCCATCAGAAAGTATTATACCCGCATACAAGACGCTAACCTTTATTTCACTTCGTACCTCGAAGGGTGGAAAACCGACCGTGGCATGATTTTCCTGATATTTGGCGCTCCAACTTCCATCTATCGAACTGCTATTTCCGAATCATGGAATTATGGGGAAGAAAACAATATTAATTCACTGCAATTCTCATTTACGAAAGTGCTCAACCCTTTTACTGATAATGATTATACCCTCGAACGTTCGGTTGTTTACAAGCAATCATGGTATACATCAGTGGATAATTGGCGACAAGGAAGAACGTATTTACAAGATTAATAATTGAAACATCACACCAACGAATAGAAAATATGCAAACGAAAGAACAGAGACGAGAAGAGGAAAATTTATTATTCGGGTTGCGTCCAATAATTGAAGCCATCAAAGCAGGGAAAGAAATCGAACGATTGTTTGTTCAAACGGGGCTTAAAAATGAACTCTACAGCGAGTTGATGGTGCTATTGAAACAACACGAAATACCTTTTCAATATGTACCTCTCGAAAAGATCAACCACTTAACCAACAAGAATCATCAAGGTGTGGTGGGTTATCTTTCCTCTATCACCTATCATAAGATTAAAAAACTTTTGCCGCTTGTATTTGAAAAAGGAAAAACTCCGTTGATACTTATACTCGACCGAATTACTGACGTGAGAAACTTCGGAGCCATTGCACGTACTGCCGAATGCGCAGGTGTTGATGCCATCATCATTCCAAAGAAAGGCGGAGCACAAATAAATGCTGATGCCATCAAAACCTCTGCTGGGGCTTTACACAAGGTGCCTGTCTGTCGCGAGGTAGACTTAAAAGTTGTAATCGATTATTTACGCGAGAGTGGTTTACAAGTTATCGCTTGTACCGAAAAGACTACGGATGTCTATTCACAACACGACTATACACTGCCTGTTGCACTCATTTTAGGTTCCGAAGAAAACGGTGTATCCACCGAATATTTGAACTTATCGGATGCACATGCCAAGATACCTATGATGGGAAACATCGGCTCCTTAAACGTTTCGGTGGCAGCAGGTATTATCTTGTACGAAGCAGTGCGTCAGCGCTTAAACGATTAGATGAGTAAGGTAAAAATTAAATATAATCCCTTTTACTTAGTTTTTATCCTTGTTCTTGTTTCGCGAATCCCCTTTATTTTTGAGGGCTACGGCATCGAAGAAGATTCGTGGGGCATAGCATTAGCCGCTTATCACACCCACCTTACCCATGTTTACGAACCTTCCCGTTTTCCAGGGCATCCTGTTCAAGAGCTTATCTATTCAGCGCTTTGGGGTGGAGGCCCTGTTTTGTTTAATGGCTTATCAGCCTTGATTAGCGCCATTGGTGCCATGTACTTTGCGCGATTCTTGCATCATATTCAGTTCAAAAATTATTTGATTGGCGCTTTGGCTTATGCATTTATTCCTGTGGTTTACATCAGTAGCACTTATACCATCGATTTTATTTGGACCGAAACATTTGTCCTCATTTGTTTGTATCTCCTTGTAACCAACCGATTGGCCCTTGCCGGAGTATTCTTAGGATTAGCCATTGGTTGCCGTATCACTAGCGGAGCTTTACTCATTCCTTTTACTTATATGGTTTGGATGTGCGGAAACCGAAAAATCCTTTTGAAACCTATCATTTGGTTTGTCTGTTTAACACTAATCGTTGCGGGCCTTTCGTATGCGCCCCTCTTTAAACAATTCGGATTAAATTTCCTTATGTATTACGATCAATTTGCCTACCCACCCATGAGCAAAGTACTTTATAAGATGATACCTGGTGTGCTTGGCATCTTGGGCGTGGTGGCAGTACTCATCGCTTTGCCAATGGCAATCACGAATTGGAAATCGCGCTCTTCCGAAAACCTCGAATCGCGGTCGCACATAAAAACATATACCTACACCATCTTAATGATAGTAGTGCTTTACACCATCTCCTATTTACGTTTGCCACAGAAATCGGGGTATATGATTACCGTTCTCCCCTTTATGATTTGGTGGGCTGCGATTTACTTAAAGCAAAAACACTTTATCGTTATTTGTTCGCTCTTCCTTCTTTCTCCATTTTTCTTTAGCATCAACCTCACTGATAAACTAAGAGGTGCCGAATACTCTAGCATGGCGGTTGTTTTCGAGGTATCGGGACAAGAACTATTTTTCGACCCGCTTACTGGCCCCATCTTTTCGGACTATTCAAAAAGAATGCAAAAGATAAAATACACCAAAGCGGTGATTGACAAAACGGACACCATTCAATCGAAAACGGTGATAATAGCTGGCTGGTGGTACAATGAAATAATGGTAACAAAAATTGGTCAAAACGAAAACAAATCCATTACCTTTGAACCCTATTTAGGTGAAAAAGAAATGAGGGCATACATTGCGAAAGGCTATCAACTATTTTACTTGCCCGAGCAAAACAAGTACAACGATGAGATGTACAAAATATCAATAACCAATGACCTTTCGAAACCTTTTTCAATAGATTAAATAAAATAAAAATGTACTAAAGATGTCGGTAATAAAACAAACTTATGAGATGAATGCTAAGCCTAGCGAAGTTTTCGAGGCCTTAGTAAATCCTGATATTATTCAACACTGGAGTGGTGACGAAGCTAAAATGAGTGCCGAAGTAGGAGGAACATTTTCGCTATGGGGCGGACAGATGTTTGGTACCAATTTAGAAGTGGTACCAAATAAGAAATTGGTACAAGAATGGTGTTACGACCAATGGGCACAGCCTTCGAAGGTAACCCTTACGCTTAAAGGAAAAGGTAAAACCACCACAGTGACATTGCTTCATGAAGATGTTCCAGAGAAATCGTTGAAAAGCATTGCCGAAGGTTGGGACAGCTATTACCTTGGCGCTATTCGCGAAATGTTTGAAAAAAAACAACAAGCAAAACTTACCTAAACCACTCGCTAAAGTGGGCATTTCGCTTACTTACTTCCGAAAACGATTTTATAAATGGGATACCGAACTACTCAGGAGTGTATTGATGACTTGGATAAACACGGCCATCTGGTGCGTGTTACGGAAGTGGTAAGTTCCGAATTGGAGATGGCTGCCATTCACCTTCGAGTGTTCGAAAACAATGGGCCAGCCGTATTATTCGAGAATATTAAGGATTGTAAATTTAAGGCGGTATCTAATCTTTATGGGAATACCGAACGAAGTAAATTTATTTTCAGAGATACCTTTGAGAAAATGAAAACATTGATTGATTTAAAAAATCATCCAATGGAGGCTTTGAAACACCCACTAAAATATAGCAATGTAGCGCTTACCGCTTTTTCATCATTGCCGCGAAAAACAAACATGAATGCTGCCGTTTTGCAAAACGAAACGCAACTTTCGGCATTGCCGCAGATTAAATGCTGGCCCGATGATGGAGGAGCATTTATCACCCTTCCGCTTGTGTATAGCGAAGACATTGACCTTCCGGGAGTGATGCATTCAAATTTGGGGATGTATCGAATTCAAATTTCGGGGAATGAGTATATGAAAGATAAAGAAGTGGGCTTACATTATCAATTGCATAGAGGCATTGGTGTGCATCAAACAAAAACAAATGCAAAGAACATTCCGCTCAAGGTGAGTATATTTGTTGGTGGACCACCATCCCTCACGCTTGGTGCTGTAATGCCTTTGCCCGAAGGCATGAGCGAACTGACATTCGCTGGAGCACTGGGCAATAGGCGCATTCGGTATACGAGTGCCGATGGTTTTCGCATCGCTAACGATGCGGATTTTGTGATTACGGGTGAAGTATATCCAAATGAAAACAAGCCAGAAGGTCCATTTGGCGACCATCTTGGCTATTATAGTTTGAAACATAATTTCCCTTTGATGCGTGTACACAAGGTGTATCATCGCAACAATGCAATATGGCCATTTACCGTGGTAGGCCGTCCTCCTCAAGAGGATACGAGCTTCGGAGCATTTATACATGAGCTCACCGGAGCAGCCATTCCAGTAGAGATTCCAGGATTGAGAGATGTACATGCCGTGGATGCTGCTGGTGTGCATCCGCTATTGCTTGCCATTGGCAGCGAACGATACACGCCTTATAGTTCGGAGCGTAAACCTCAAGAGCTATTAACCATTGCCAATCATATATTGGGCAAAGGACAACTCAGTCTTGCAAAGTATTTACTGATAGTAGCTGGCGAAGACAACCCACAATTGAGCACTAAAAAAGTAGACGCTTACTTTATGCACTTGCTCGAAAGGGTGCAGTGGACAAGGGATTTGCATTTCTACACACGTACTTCGATTGACACCTTGGATTATAGCGGAACCGATTTGAATAGCGGTAGCAAACTAGTAATTGCCGCTGCTGGTGAGCCTTGCAGAACGTTATCGACTGTAGTGCCCGAACTTAAATTGCCCGAAGGATTTCATCATCCGAAGTTTATTTTCCCTGGAGTGCTTGCCCTGCGAGCTGTTCAATACATCGATGCCACCACCACCGAACAACAAATGGAAGCATTGAGTGCTATTTTAAAAAATCAACAAGAAACACTTGCTGGCTTTCCGCTCATCATCGTTTGTGACGACAGTGATTTTGTGGCGCAAACACTCAATAACTTTTTATGGGTTACGTTTACGCGAAGCAATCCATCGCACGATGTTTATGGAGTGGATAGCTTTATCCAGCATAAACACTGGGGCTGCAAAGGCTCGTTGATAATAGATGCACGGATAAAGCCACACCATGCACCCCCCTTAATAAAGAATGCTGAAATAGAAAAACGCGTAGATGCCTTGGGTGCAAAGGGCAAATCGTTGCACGGCATCATTTAATTAATTCTTTAGAATTGTAATCTCCACCCTTCTGTTTGTTTTGGCATCCCTTTCGTTTCTATCGTCAGGTACAATGGGTTTATTGCGGCTATATCCTTTGGCCTCCATGCGCTCGGCTGCTATTCCTTTTCGTATGAGGTAATCTTTCACTGCCTCTGCACGCTTTATGGATAAAGGCATATCGTCCATGCAACATACATGTCCACCAATTTCAATTTGCAATTTTGGGTTCTCTTTCATGGTACGTAAAAGGAGGGCAAGCGGAGCAGCGGCCTCTGGTAGCAAGTTGTCGGTGCCTCCAATGAAATTAAGATTGGCGAGGCGCAATACTTGACCTACTTCAAATCCATTGGCGGAGTTCTGTTCGGTGAGTGCTTCGGCTTCTTGCATTTTTGCTTTCGGAGGAAGTGCGGGCATAGGTGCTGGTTGTGCCCCAGGTGCTGGCTTTGCAGGGATTGGAGCGGAATAAGTGAGCAGCAATTCAGCTCTTCGGTTTCGCATTCGTGCTTGCTCCGATTGATTATTCGTGAGTGGCGACTCACTTCCGTATCCTTTGGCAGTGAGGTATTGCGAGGGTATGCCATGTTCGGTGAGATAGGTCAACACAGCCACTGCACGTTGCATGGATAAGAGAACATTGATATCGTTGTTGCCTACATTATCGGCATAACCGCTTATGGCAATGGTATAGCTGTCTTTTGATTTTAGAAATTTTACAATCGAATCGATTTTAGCGGTTGATGCTTTGTCGAGAGCGCTTTGATTGGTATTAAAATAAACTATGGTTTTGTACTGTGCGTGCACGGATGCTGAGAGCACAAGAAGGGCAATGAATAAATAATATTTTTTCATACGAGTATATATTTTAATAACAACAAAAATAGAAAAAGATACAGGATAAAAAAAGGAGGACCATCAGATAAGGTAAAACTCGCTTGTCATAGGCTTTGTAAGCATTATTAAAACGAATCAAGAACATAGATGGACAGATGCTATGCTTACCCAAACGAGCATTTATATCTTGCCTTGCATCACCAATTCGTTTATTAATTCTTTTATGTTACGAGGCTTTAGGCCAATGCTGCGGAGATGTTCTGCATCTTTCCGTCTGATGTTTTCTGTGTGTTTCGAAATGGTTGACACCGCTCGGCCGAATTTATCTGCAATGGCTTTATGAGATAAACCATGATGAAGTAAGGAAAGCACTTCGAGTTCTCGGGGAGTGAACCGCTCGGTGGTTTTTCGATACTTATCAAGATCCATCTTTGTGGGAACACCGTTCACCATGATGGTTCCCGAAACTTTAACATTGGTATTGAGGTGCTCTTCGTCAATGAAACAACCCTTTTCTAAACAGGGCACACCTTGTTTATCCAACTCGAAAACAGCAAATTTAAGCATCACCCAAATTTTAGTGCCATCGCTTTTTACAATTCGAAATTGAAACTGAGCCTCTGATTTCATTTTTTCGGCAAGAGGCAAACCCGCCAAATGTTCGTACCAGATTTTAAACATCAAGCAATAATCTTGTATGTCTTCGGGATAGATGATGGAGTGGAGAAATGCGAGATTCTTGTTAGGAGCTAGCTCATCGGAGTAACCCGTGAAGTTTGCAAAATTAGGATGAAGGAATAAATATCCTCGTTTTGCAATATCGGTGACAAACGAAATGCATGTTTCGGTCTCGAGCCAACGGTGCATTTCGGGATAATCTTTTTCAAAGTCGATGCACTCACTTCCTTTGGTGAGGGAGCTGAGTAAAAGGTTGTGTTCCTTTAGCATCGCCTTGTTTGTGGTTGCTAAATTTGATTTCATTAGGAGTATGTTTAATAATCATACGACAAATATCGCAAGAATTAAGCGCACAAACAATACGTAGTTTTACGTATTGTTTGTACTCCCTATTTCTCCCCACCTTTGTATCGCGAAAAAGGAAACCTAACCCCGAGCAGTGGTTTTTTAAGTTCTTTGAAAGTAAAACACAGCCCTACTCTACTCTATTGAGCCCACTAAAAAGTGGCAAAACAAACGAATGAGCGGGGATGAATTTCCGAAAAAGGAAATGCGTGTCCGAACGCTCGGAGGCCTATTTCCGAAAAAGGAAATGCGTGTCCGAATGCTCGGAGGCCTATTTCCGAAAAAGGAAATCGATGTGGGAAATCCTGAAAGGATTGAATAAGAATAGCCCCCAATGAAATTGGGGGAAATGATGGAATCAACTATTTAGACAACTCTGAAAGAGTTGAATTCTAAAATTATTGAACTCCTGTCGGAGTTCTTTCCGATTCGAAACTTCGGTTACCCCCAATTGCATTGGGGGCTATTGACGTTGAACTCTTGCAGAGTTCTTTATTCCAATCGAAAAAATGTAGGTAACAATTCTTCGACATAAAAGACAACACATGAGTGAACAAAAAGAAATGCTTTTCCGAAAAAGGAAATCTAATTTTTAAACCTAAACTAACCAGTTCCAAAAGAACGACACTATATATAATGAGTAAATAATAATATGTATAAATTTTAATTTCTTAAAACATGATTCAATTAATAAAATACTTTTCGATACTTTTCTTAAGTACGAAAATCAGTCGCGAACGATTAAAAGACTTTGCCGAAGATCACATTGCGCGTTTGAATGCCAATAATCCCGGTGGAATTTTTACCGTTATTTTAACAGATGTAACTACTGCGTTTACCAATTATTTTGGCGACATCACTTCCGAAAGTTTAAACCTTGCTCTGCAAGAAGGAAAAACAGTGGCTATGAATGAAAGCCGTGATGCTTTGTGCAAACTAATCAGCAAAAACGAAAACCTCATTGCGTATCAGTACAGTGCTAACATGATGGTGTATCAAGAGTTTTATCCGCTGGGCATCACCGAGTATACCGAAGCTGACCTCCCTACCTTGGAGACCAAAGGGAAACGCTATAAAGATGTGCTCGCCTTGCATGCGGCCGATTTTACAGCAGCTTTCGTAACTGATTACACCGCAGTGTACAAAACTTTTGTTGAAAACAGAAATTTCCAAAAGGCTGCAATGGGCGGTGTGGCTGCCGAAAAAAGAGATTTGGCAACCACCAAACCTGCGCTTTGCAAACAATTAACCTACAACCTGCTTACCATTGCTCGCGAGTTTCTTGGCGATGAATCGGCTGGTGATGTGTACTTCAATCAGGCGATACTCAATGCTGCATTCAAGGAAGCCGACTCGCGAATAGAAAACGACATTAACCCAATGACTACACAGAATGTATTCGACAACACTGCCGGTCCCGACACGAAATATAAAATTTCGGTTTCGGGTGATGGCACTATAGTGGTTGGTTTTGCTGATGGCATGGATGTAGTCATCACTCCTGCCACAGGCAAGGTGATTGACAATACAACTGCACTCACTTTCAAAGCCTCTGAAATGGGCTATACGTCAGCTAAAAAATATTTAAACGTAACCAGTCAGAGCAGCATCACGTTGAGTTTCGTTATCGAAAGAGTATAAGGGGAGCTTCGCAAACCTGCGTCCACCAATGTAAATAAGAGCTTTGCCGATTGGCAAGGCTTTTATTTTTCTGGGGTCACCAAGTCGAAACGCAAACGATACGCTAAGCCTATGGTAAAGGTAGGATAAGGCTTCAGCTCATCGTACACCGGATTGGTGTACACCCTGTCTTTGGTATTTATTTTATATTCAATTGGCGATTTGCCAAGCGAGTAGCCCAGTTCGGCAAACAACAAAATCTTTTTGTAAACAAAATAATCTAAAAATAATTTCAACTGAATCTCATCGTAGCGAACGTAATTATAGTTTTGCTTTTTATCTAACCTAAACGAACGTGTATAGGATTTGAAGTTGAGCCCCATATAAAACTTATTCTTCACCACATTGTATTCCACCTTATAGTTTGACGGAAGCACACCGTAGAAACTCAATCGCGAAGTAGGCTGCCAGTCGATGCCAGCAAGGGGCATATAGAAATCGCCAAACGCTTCGGTATTGTAATACAAGCCAGCTTTGATTTTCAATTTCTCATTCACCACATAGTTCTCGAGAAATATTCCACCGTATTGACAATCGTTCCGATGAATAGACTCCTTGAAATCGCAGGCTACCTTTGGAATCACCATTACTAAGGTTTTCCATTTCTTATTTTTCGAAACCACCTGAAGCCCCACAGGCATTGATATGCTTGATATCTGAGAACTATATGCCGATTCGGGCGAAAAAGTAGCGTTCATAATTTCGCTATTGAGGCGCACCAGCAGCGTGTTTCCGTTTTTAAATTCCTTCGGAAGAAAAAAGTTCATGAAATAACTGTCCGTATGATTTTTCCAACGCGTAGTGTCTTTATATGTTGACGAATACGTTTGTGCACTAAAATTAACAAGGTCTACAAATGGCTGTGCCACTGTAGTAGTTGTCGACAGTACAATTGAAATAGCAAGTAACAAAAATGTTTTTTTCATTCAACAAAGAAAACAAAAAATAATGAGAAAAGGAAAACGAAGAGATGGAATTCTTTATTCGGAAAACGTTTCGGGCTTGGCAGGAGTTTCTTCCTCTGATAAATCGGGCAATAAAAACAAAATAAAAGTGGCCACCACAGGTATTACTAACGAAACACAAAACCAAACCTTGGGGTTTCGCCCTAGTCGTTTCGCCATTTTCGCGGTGATGATGGGGATGCTAAGCAGAAATAGCAATCCCATACTCATAAATAATACTGCTCCCATTTTTATAGAATAAAAAACAAAGATAGGGAGAAATCAAATCTCCTAATTTGATTTTATTTACCTTTGCATCTATGTCAAAAAAGGAGAAACGTTCGCGACCGTTATTTTGGTTCTATATCTTGGTTGCGTATATTATACTTCAGTTTTCGTGGTGGACGTATTCGATGGTAAAGCAGAATAATAAAATTACTCATCTCGAAGAAGAAATGAATGTGTTGAAAGGAAATTCGCTAGAGGAAGTAGTGGACAGCGGTAATGAGCTGAATAAGATATTGCACAGGCGATGGATCATGATAACAGGCGAAGGAACGGTGTTTTTTAGTTTGTTGTTGTTTGGCATTTTTCAAATTCGGAAATCATTTAAAACAGAAAACGAATTGGCACAGCAACAAAAGAATTTCTTGCTTTCGGTAACGCATGAACTTAAGTCGCCCATTGCATCTGCCAAACTACAACTGCAAACGCTTCAGAAGAGAGAGCTCGACCGTGCCATGCAAAAAGAAATCATTGGGCATGCAATAGCCGACACCGACCGACTGAACACACTAGTAGAAAATATTCTGATGGCTGCTAAAATTGAGAATGCAGTGGCCACCTCGTATAAGGAAGAATGCAATATTTCAGACTACATTGGCAGTAATTTAAAGCAAAACATTGATGCCATTCATTATCAACATAAGATTGTTTTGGATATTGAACCCAATATTTTCATGTCGATTGATAAGTTAAGTTTTCCTTCCATCATCATCAATCTTTTCGAAAACGCGATTAAGTATTCAGCACCCGAGTCGACCATTACAGTGGTTTTGAAAAAGAAAAACGATAAAATTGTATTCGCTGTAAAGGACGAGGGTTGGGGAATATCGGAGGAAGACAAGGCGAAGATATTTCAGAAATTTTATCGCGTAGGAAGCGAAGACACCCGTAAAACGAAGGGAACGGGATTGGGTCTCTTCATTGTTCAATACCTCGTGAAATTACATCAAGGCAATATCGTGGTGAAAAACAATACACCGAAGGGAAGTATTTTCGAAGTAACATTTGACATACCGGCAAGTACTTCAAGTTAAATTAAAAACGAATGAAACACCCTACAACAGAGAAATACATCAAGACATATTAATATAGAAAAAAATAAGAAGATGAAAAAAGTAGCTTTAGTAATTTTAGACGGATGGGGCATTGGCGATGGTTCAAAGTCGGATGCGATATCCCATGCGCATACTCCTTTTATGGATAGCTTAATGAAAAACTATCCGCATAGCACCTTACATACTTCGGGCAACTTCGTTGGATTGCCCGATGGACAGATGGGAAATAGTGAAGTGGGGCATCTCAATTTAGGTGCAGGTAGAATAGTGTATCAAGATTTGGAGTTGATAAATAAAGCCATTCGCGAAAAAACAATTGATACCAACCCTACTCTTGTTGCGGCTTTTAAATATGCAAAAGAAAACAAGGCGGCCATCCATTTGATGGGTTTAGTTTCCGAAGGAGGAGTGCATTCATCACAAGAGCACTTGCATTATTTATGCTCACTCGCGAAAGCCCACCAAGTGGAGAATTTATTTATTCATGCATTTACAGATGGCCGAGATACCGACCCGAAAAGTGGATTGGGATACTTGAAAAATTTAGACGCACATCTAAAAACTTCAACCGGAAAAATTGCTTCGGTGGTGGGCAGGTATTATGCTATGGATAGGGACAAGCGATGGGAACGCGTGAAGCTGGCTTATGATATGCTAGTGAAAGGAGAAGGACAAAAAGCGAAGAATGCGATTGAAGCCATTGAACAATCGTATGCCAATCAGGTGACCGATGAATTCATTAAACCTATCGTAATTACAGGCGATACAGGAGAGTCCATCGGCTCGATAAGAGAAAACGATGTAGTGATTTGTTTTAACTTCCGTACCGATAGATGCCGCGAGATTACTCAGGTTCTTACCCAGCAAAACATGCCCAAACAAGGCATGAATACGTTACCGTTGTATTATGTAACGATGACCAATTACGACCACAATTTCAAGAATGTGCACCTTGTATATGACAAAGATAATTTGGAGAATACGCTTGGCGAAGTGCTGGAGAAAGCTGGGAAAACGCAGATAAGGATAGCAGAAACCGAAAAATATCCTCACGTTACATTTTTCTTTTCGGGTGGTCGCGAGAGCGAATTTAAAGGTGAGAAGAGAAGTATGATACCATCGCAAAAGGTAGCAACCTACGACCTGAAACCCGAAATGAGTGCCTTAGAAGTGACCGATTGCATAGTGCCAGAGTTATTAAAGGGCGAACTTGATTTTGTTTGCTTGAACTTTGCGAATGCCGATATGGTAGGCCACACAGGCGATTACAAGGCAGTGACTACTGCTGTAGAAACAGTTGACGCTTGTTTGAAACGAGTGGTAGAAGCCGGTTTAACCAACGATTATTCATTCATCATTATTGCCGACCATGGCAATGCCGACTTTATGATTAATGCGGATGGCTCACCCAATACGGCACACAGCACCAATCCTGTTCCTTGTATTTTAATTGATAAAGAGTACAAAAAGGTGAAAGAAGGGAAATTGGCAGACATTGCTCCAACCATTTTAACCTTGATGAAACTATCGATACCAAAGGAAATGGATGGAAATGTTTTAGTGTAGAAAACAGAAGGAAGACTTTTTTCAGGATGAGTAAATGAGAATAAAAATTACTCATCGCAGGACATAAAAAAAGCATCTACTCCCAATAACTCAAGGGTGTAAAGCTTTTTTTCTTTTGTATTACTTATTCGTTTTGATATTCAAACCGATTCATCGTCTTGCCATCTATCTCCACTGTTTCGAGAAACATGGTCAGTGGTCGTACCCATAAATTTTCACCTTCAGTTTGATACAAGGCTTTGTACACCACCATTTCTTCGAGTGTTTCGCTGTGTCGCGCCACTCCTATCACTTCATAGGGTTTGCCTTTGTAGTGTTTGTATTTCCCTAGTTTTATTTTCATAATGCTGAGCCGATAATTTTTTTAATGCACGACTAAAAAGTAAATCGTTGCATCATTGATGATTTAGAATAAAAATAAAAACGCATGTTTATACCAAAAACGGATTATTCATTCGCTCGAAACCGATGCTCGTACTTGGCCCATGTCCGCTATACACTTTAAAATCGTCACCCAACGGAAAGAGTTTTTCTTTGATACTATCAATAAGTGTTTGATGATGACCTCCCGGTAAGTCGGTGCGGCCAATACTTCCGTAGAACAACACATCACCAGCAATCATAAACTTTTGTTCGCTGGAGTAGAACGTTAAACTTCCAGGCGAATGCCCTGGCGTAAAAAGTATTTCGAGCGATGATTTACCAAAAGTAATTCTATCGCCTTCACTTAAATAGTGCAGAGGTTCGGGTGAAGCTTCCACCTTTAGTTGATACATTGCCGAAACCGTTAAATACGAATCGAACACCACACGATCTTCTTTGTTGAACTCAGGAAGCAAATTATATTTGCGCGAAACAAAACCATTACCAAACATGTGATCAAGGTGGCAATGCGTATTGATCAACCGAACAGGTTTCTTATCATTCGCATCAAGGTAGTTCGACAATTCTGCACGGTCGCTCTCATCATAACAACCAGGATCGATGATGATGCATTCGTTTGTCTCGTCCGAAAGCACATAGGTGTTTTCCTGAAAAGGACCGAGGGTAAAAGATTTTACTGTAATCATATTATTTTTTGGGTGCGAAATTAACAAAACTTATCCGTTAATTCTGGTTGGATATAGTGAGATATTTATTAATTTAGCGTTTCCAATTTTTCAATCAAGTGAAAAGTAAAACAGTTTCCATTCGAAGTTTCATTCTGCTCCTGACTTTTGTCGGCATCATCACCTCGTGTGAAGTTGCAAAGGCCCAGTTTTATACAGGTTCGCAAACTGATTTCGGAAAGAACAGGATGAAATATGAAGACTTTTTCTGGACCTATTATCAATACAATAGGTATGATGTATACTTCTACGAACAAGGCCGAGAGTATGCTAATTATGTGTCGCAGGCTGCAAAGAAGCAAATAGAAGCGGTTGAAAAATTGTTTGATTATTCGTTTGATGAAAAAATTCAGTTTCTGGTTTATAATAAGCAAACCGACTTTAAACAAAGCAATATCGGCTTAAGTACAGAGGAGGAATACAACACAGGAGGGGTAACAAGGATAGCGGGTTCCAAAATTTGCTTGTACTACGAAGGTGACCATGCTTTGTTGGATGCACAAATTCGTGAAGGAGTGGCAACGGTGCTGATGAACCAGATGATGTTTGGAGGCAACGTAAGGGAGATGTTTAAGAATAGCACTTTGCTCAATCTGCCTGCTTGGTATACCAAAGGGTTAAGTACCTATGTTGCTAACGATTGGAATACGGATATTGATAATAAGGTAAAAGATGGAATTTTAACAGGAAGGTTTAAAAATTTAAATCGTCTTGAAGGTGAAGATGCAGTCTATGCAGGACATGCATTGTGGAAGCACATAGCCGATAATTATGGTGAGTCGGTGATATCAAATATTCTATACATGACTAAGGTGAGTAGGAATATTGATAATTCATTCATGTTTGTTTTAGGCATTTCATCAAAAAATTTATGGAAAGAATGTTACGAATCGTATATCAATAAATATTCGGATAAGGACAATACAAAGACCTTGCCTACCCAAGCACCAATCTTAAAAAAGATAAATCCAAACCGTGTCTACAGTCATTTAAAGGTAAGCCCTGATGGGAAGTATGTGATCTATACCACTAATGAAATGGGACAATACAAGATTTGGCTGTACGATGTGGAGAATAACAAATCGAAACGAATTGTAAAAGCAGGAAAGAAGATTGATCGGATTAATGATTATTCGTTCCCTTTAGTAGCGTGGCATCCAAGTGGAAAAGTATTTTCATACATCGTTGAAAAGAAGAATCGTTTGGTATTAACCAACTATGAATTAGAAACAAAAGAGAAGACAGAGCGCAACATCTTCGACTTCGAAAAAATCCTCGACTATTCTTATAATAGCGATGGAAAGAAGTTTGTAATGTCGGCTGTGCAAAAGGGGCAAACAGATATTTTTATTTTTACTGCAGGCTCTAATGGGTACGACCAAATCACTAAGGATATCTATGATGACTTGAATCCGAGATTCGTGCACAATTCACGAGGAATTGTTTTTGCTTCTAATCGCCCTCACGATACACTTTCGTTTGACACTAAGAAAATTTTGCCAGATGCTCAACAACATAAAGATTTGTTCATGTTTAATAATGTAACCAAGTCGCGAACCTTATTACGCATTACCAACACTCCAACCATTGATGAAACTTACCCTGCCGATTACGACAGTACTCATATCTCCTATCTTAGCGATTTAAATGGAATACGGAATAGATATGTAGCGCAATTCGATAGCACCATTGCCTATGTTGATACAGCGGCACATTATCGTACCGTAGTCACCACATATCCGATTACAAATTACTCAAGAAATATTGTAGAACAAGATGTTAATACCAATGCGAATAAACTTACTGAAGTGTTTTTCGAAAATGGAAAGTACAAGATGTATGTGTCTCCAATAGCCGATATCAAGACCATTGTTCCTATTGAATTAAAGAATACATCCTACCGAGATTACAAGAATAGGCTTGACAATAAAGAGAAAAATGATGCCGAAGCGAAACTAAAATCAATGATTGATGCACCCACTCTTGAGAATTTGAAAGTTGAGATAAATCAGAAAAAAGCACTCGACTCAACAGAGATTGATATTAATAATTATGTTTTTGAAAACGAAAAAAACAAGAAAGAAAAAAACACGGAGGTTATTAGTAAAGTAGCCGCTAATATTGATACCACAGGCATCAAACCCGATGGTGAATTTAAACTTGGTAAACAGAAAAACTACAATATCAATTATTCAGTAGACTATGTTATTTCGCAATTAGACAATTCGTTCTTGAACGCATCTTATCAGAAATTTACTGGAGGAGGAAGTCCAATCTACCTTAATCCAGGTTTAAATGCATTTTTAAAAATTGGGATGAGTGATTTGTTCGAAGATTATAGAATCGTTGGCGCCATGCGGTTTTCGGGAGACATCAATAATAATGAGTACTTTTTGAGTTATGAAAACCGATTGCATAAATTGGATAGACAATTAATTGTTCATAGAAATAGCTTTATCAATTCTTCCGATAATTCATTGATGAAAGTCCATTCAAATGATGTGAGATATGTTTTAAAATTTCCGTTCAACGAAGTAACTAGCTTAAGGGGTTCTGTCTGTTATCGAAATGATGCTACCATTTACCTTTCTACAAATGATGCGAATCTAAAAGCACCTAACACCTATGAAAACTGGGGAACGGTCAAGATGGAATATGTTTATGACAATACAATTAAAAAAGGATTGAATCTATACAACGGCACAAGAGCAAAATTCTTTGGCGAATATTATCGTCAGATTGACAAAGAGCTAACAGACTTCTTCGTACTGGGCTTTGATTACAGATATTACAAAAAAATTAGCCGTTGCTTTATCTGGGCAAACAGACTTGCAGGAAGTACTTCTTTTGTAAACCAAAAGTTAATCTATTACATGGGAGGAGTTGATAATTGGTTTGGTGCTCGCTTCGATAATAGCACCAACATAGCTACTGACCAAAATTACGCTTATCAAACATTAGCAACTAATATGAGGGGATTCTATCAAAACGCTAGAAACGGAAATAGTTTTGTTGTTGATAACACGGAGTTGCGATTCCCAATATTTAAATATTTATACAAACGACCAATTCGTTCTGACTTCGTAGAGAATTTTCAAATCGTAGGTTTTGGTGATATTGGAACCGCATGGACAGGGAATTCGCCATTCTCAGATTCTAATTCTTTAAATCAAACCGTGATTGGGAATTCGGAGACACAACTTGAAATCACACTCAATACACAACACAATCCAATTATCGGAGGATATGGTTTGGGTGTTCGTAGTCGTTTGTTTGGTTATTTTATTAGAGTGGATAGAGCTTGGGGTGTTCAGGATGGAATAATTCTAAAACCTCTCACATATTTATCATTGTGTCTTGATTTTTAATTTACAAATTTGAAACCTACATATAACATGAATACAGTACTTATATTACTTGCTATCGGACTGATGGCAGGGCTTCTTAGTGGAATGGTTGGTATAGGAGGAGGGATAATCATCGTTCCTGCATTGGTATATTTTATGAATATTAGTCAACATGAAGCACAAGGGACATCGTTATCAGTTCTACTTTTACCAGTTGGAATTTTTGCTGTATATAATTACTACAAGGGAGGATTTGTGGATATTAAGATGACATTGATAATTGCTTCTTCTTTTCTTATTGGAGGTTACTTCGGCTCTAAGGTTGCGATTTCTCTTGATCAAAATATGGTAAAGAAAATATTTGGAGGATTTTTATTTCTGATTGCTCTTAAAATGGTTTTGGGGAAATAGAAATGTTAGAATTGAAACGACAAATCCAATCTTTGGCTAAACAATATTTGGCCGAAACCATTGAAATCAGGAGACACTTACACGCTAATCCTGAATTATCCTTTCAAGAATATTCAACCTCCGATTTCATTGCTTCACAACTAAAAAAGTATTCCATACCTTTCGAACAAGGAATGGTAAAAACAGGTATCGTAGGTTTGATTGAAGGAAGAAATCCAACAAAAAAGACGATTGCTTTAAGAGCTGACATTGATGCTCTTCCCATCACCGAATCGAACACATGTGAATATTCCTCAAAAAATGTTGGTGTAATGCATGCTTGTGGTCATGATGCTCATAGTGCGTCATTATTGACATCGGCTAGGATTCTTTATGAATTAAAAAACGAATTTGAAGGAACAATTAAGCTGATTTTTCAACCTGGAGAAGAAAAACTACCTGGAGGTGCATCCTTAATGATAAAAGAAGGTGTTCTTGAAAATCCTAGACCACAAGCCATTCTTGGGCAACATGTTTATCCAATAATGGAAGCTGGTAAAGTTGGTTTCAAAAGTGGAATGTATATGGCAAGTACAGATGAACTTTATTTAACCGTGAAGGGTAAAGGTGGTCACGCTGCATTACCTAAGGATTATATCAACCCACTAATAATAGCTTCTGATATAATAATGGAGTTGAATAAGGAATTTATGTTGAAAGAACAAAAAGCTCCTACCGTTTTAGCATTTGGAAAAATAATTGGTAATGGAGCAACGAATGTAATACCTGATGAAGTAAAACTTGAAGGAACATTCAGAACAATGGATGAAACATGGAGACTAGAAGCACACACTAAAATGAAAAACATCGCAACTAGAGTCGTTTCGAAATATTCTGGAATTGCAGATTTTCGAATCGTATTTGGATATCCATTCTTGGTTAACGATGAACACAAAACAATGACAGCAAGAACTGCAGCTGAAGATTACCTAGGGAAAGAAAATGTAGAAGAACTACCTATGCGAATGACAGCAGAGGATTTTGCATTTTATTCACAACAAGTTCCTGCATGCTTTTATCGTCTTGGCACTGGAAATAAAGAAAAAGGAATTACAAGTGGATTACACACTTCTACTTTTGAAATAGATGAACGTGCACTTGAAACAGGTTCCGGTTTAATGGCCTGGTTGGCTATTAACGAATTAAGTGTTTAGAATAAAATGTCAATAAAAAAAGGCTACTCTGATGGAGTAGCCTTTTTTATTATAAGTGATGTTTACTAATTCCCAAATTCACTCATGAATTTTATACGTAACAATCTGATTTCATCTTCTGAGTACTCTTCTTCTCCCAATTCTTTTAATGCTTCTTGAATAGAATCAGAATCCGACTCTTTGAAATACAACATTGCTTCTTGTTGTTTATCTTCATCAAGTATTTCATTGATGTAGTATCCAATATTTACTTTTGTTCCTGACGAAACAATACTTTCGATTTCAGAAATCAAATCGGATAAACCAATTCCTTTAGCACTTGCAATATCATCTAATGGTAATTTCCTGTCGATACTTTGAATGATATAAACTTTTAGACCTGATTTATTGACAATAGATTTTACAACCATATCCAATGGTCTGTCTATTTCATTTTCTTCAACATATTTTGCAATTAAATCAAGAAAAGGTTTTCCAAACTTCTGTGCTTTTCCCTGACCAACACCAGTGATGTTAACCAACTCATCCATTTTGATTGGATATTGAATTGCCATTTCTTCCAAAGATAATTCTTGGAAAATAACATATGGTGGTAATTTTAATTTATGTGCTGTTTGTTTTAGCAAATCTTTTAATGCACTAAAAAGTATTGCATCAGCTCCTGATCCACCCTTATTTCCTCCTCCCGAACCTTCATCATCATCAGTTTCTGTTCCTTCATAATCATGGTCTTTTGTAACCATAATAGAATATGGTTTATTCATGAATGATTTACCTTCTTTGGTTAGCTTCAGTAGTCCATAGTTTTCAATATCTTTTGATAAAAGTCCTGAAACTAAAGCTTGACGGATGACAGCATTCCAATATTTTTCATTCTTATCATCTTCAGTTCCTTTTCCGAAGCATTCCAAATCATTATGCTTATATGACTTTACAGTGGCTGTTACAATTCCCAATAGTATATTGATAACATCTTTGGTTTTGAACTTTTCCTTTATGTCTTCAACAGCTTCAAGTACTAGTTCAACATCTTCCATCGCTTCGAACTTCTGTTTTGGATTGCGACAATTATCACACATTCTTCCACATCCTGCTTCATCAAATTCTTCTCCGAAATAATGCAACAAAAACTTCCTTCGGCAACTTGATGTTTCGGCATAAGACACTGTTTCATGTAATAATTGTTTTCCTATTTCTTGTTCAGCAACAGGTTTTCCTTTCATGAACTTCTCTAGCTTTACAATATCATCATGACTATAAAAAGTGATGCAATTCCCTTCACCACCATCTCTACCTCCTCTACCTGTTTCTTGGTAATAACCTTCTAGTGATTTAGGTATATCATGGTGAATAACAAATCGAACATCTGGTTTATCTATTCCCATTCCAAATGCAATGGTTGCAACAATTACATCTATGTCTTCCATCAAGAATGCATCTTGAGTATGTGCACGTTCCTTTGCTTCTAATCCTGCATGGTAAGCCTGAGCTTTAACACCATTTACACGAAGTGTTTCTGCAAGTTCTTCTACTTTCTTTCTACTCAAACAATAAATAATACCAGATTTTCCATGTTGTGTTTTTACATACTTAATAATTTCTTTAATTACATTTTGTTTCGGACGAACTTCATAATAAAGATTTCCTCTATTGAATGATGATTTGTAAACATTCGAATCAGTCATTCCAAGATTTTTCTGAATGTCTTGTTGTACTTTAGGTGTTGCAGTAGCAGTAAGTGCAATGATTGGAACTGTTCCTATCTCTTCGATAATTGTTCTTATTCTTCTATACTCTGGTCTAAAATCATGACCCCATTCTGATATACAATGTGCTTCATCAATTGCAAAAAAAGAAATTTTTATTTCATTAAAGAAAACAACATTTTCTTGTTTGGTTAAACTTTCTGGAGCCACATATAATAATTTCGTTTTACCATCAGTGATATCCTTTTTTACTTTAGCTATTTCAGGTTTGGTTAATGATGAATTTAGAAAGTGTGCGATTCCATCTTCATTTCCAAAATTTCGTAATGCATCTACTTGATTTTTCATCAACGCGATAAGAGGAGAGATAATTATTGCTGTGCCTTCGCTTACTAAAGCAGGTAATTGATAACATAATGATTTACCACCACCAGTTGGCATGATAACGAAGGTGTCTTTTTTTGCTAATAAACTTGTAATAATTTCTTCTTGTTGACCTTTGAATGTATCGAATCCAAAAAATTTTTGTAAGTACTGTTGAAGTGTTGTTTTATCTGCCACTACCATTTTTTATTTTTTTAAACTGTTTTTATATAATTTTGCAATGTAAATATATAATTTTATTTTAATGTACAA
>Ga0194047_10000221_pt1 | contig 38647 bp, 29 predicted proteins | sample JunL225m_MetaG_2_FD_160070 | JGI IMG/M metagenome (GOLD analysis project Ga0194047, IMG submission 160070) | Anoxic zone freshwater microbial communities from boreal shield lake in IISD Experimental Lakes Area, Ontario, Canada - Jun2016-L221-5m | ecosystem: Environmental > Aquatic > Freshwater... | reverse complement strand
TCGGAGCAGCATTGGGAGCCGGAAAACAATTATTGAGTTGGATACATATTGACGATCTATGTATGATGTATATCCAATCGGCCATAGATGAAAAAATGAACGGCATATACAATGCTGTTGCCCCTTTACCCGAGAGCAATGAAACAATCACAAAAAAAATTGCTGCACGTTTGCACAAACCAATAATGCTTCCAAATATTCCATCGTTTGTCATGAAATTATTATTTGGTGAAATGGCCGCCATGATTTTAGCAAACCAAAATGTATCGTGTGAAAAAATTCAAAAAGTTGGCTTTCATTTTAAATTTAATGACATCGATTCGGCATTGAAAGATTTGTTTCAATAATAATTTTGCCGTTTTTGCGTAATATTACAACCGTTGTAAATCATCCAGTGATCAAAAAAACTATTCGCCTTTCGGTTTTTACTTTACTTCTTTCAGTTGTGTTTTTTTCTTGTAGAAAAGAAGAACAGATCACTACTGATAGTTCTGCAAAACTTACGTTTTCTACCGATACCGTTTGGTTCGATACTGTCTTTGTTCAATCAGGAACAAACCAGCCTTTATCGGTTACTAAGCGTTTATGGGTTTATAATCCAAATGCTGATGCCGTAAAAGTGAACATCGCTTTGAAGGGAAATCAATATGGTGTTTATAAAATAAATATCGATGGCCAGCCTTCAAATACTGTTTCGGGAAAAGTAATCAGAGGAAAAGACAGCCTTATTATTTTTGTTCAAATGTATGTTGACGCTAGCGGGTTGAACGACCCAACAAAACCTTTTATAGTAGCTGATGAAATTGATTTTACCACAAATGGAAATGCCCAATTGGTAAACATCATGGGCTATGCACGCAAAGCAAATTATTTAAGAAATGCTGTGTTGGATTGCTCGTCAAACAGCTTGCATTGGACACCTGGTATCCCTTATGTAATTTATGATTCGATATTAGTTCCTCATGGTTGCACTTTGACAATTGATGCAGGAACACATATTTACTCGCACGTAAAATCTTGCATTTTAGTTTCGGGAACATTAATTGTGAATGGCACAACCGAAAATCCGGTAATATTTGAAGGTGACCGTTTGGAACCTGATTACGCAACTATACCAGGTCAGTGGATTGGCATCCGATTTCTTACAAATAGTAAAGATAATGTGATAAAAAATGGGGTGATAAAAAATGGTTTTATCGGTGTTGAAGTCGACTCTTTTTCAAACAATCAAAATCCAAAATTATTGCTTCAACAAAGTATCATTGAAAACATGACAGCCTACGGACTTGCAGGTTTTTCTGCCGATATCGTTGCAATAAATAATCTGATTACAAACTGCGGAAACTATTCTTTTATTGGTGCTCTTGGAGGAAATTATCATTTATATCACAATACCATTGCTACTTTCGGGAACACTTTTAATAGAACAACTCGCACATTTATATTAGATAATTCGCCATATACCGATGCTTCCGGAAACAATATTATTGCAGCCTTCCCACTTAACTTCGATTTAAAAAATAATATCATTTATGGAAGTCAGGATGATGAAATTTTATTGAACACTAACTCAAGTGGTGGCAATACCACCGGAAAAGGGTATTTCCAAAACTGTATTCTTAAAACTTTAGATTATGCAGGATCAAATTCATTGGGAAATACCACTTTCAACAATATCATTAACAAGGATCCGAAGTTCAATGATTATACGAAAAACGATCTGGATATTTCATCCTCTTCACCGGCAAAAGGAAAAGGAATTTATTTGAATACTTCAATTGACCTTAAAGGAAGATCCCGAAATTCATCAACACCAACTATTGGTTGTTACGAATAATTAGTCCTCGTAATAATCAAGATCTTTGTGATAGCTTTCGTCAATAGTAAATGAAGAATAAAACGCCAAAGCCATTACGATAATTCCTACTGAAATTCCTGCTCCTAAAATTCCAAACGAACCTGATTTAAAATAATTGAAAGCTGTTGTAACGGCAACTGTTGCTCCTCGTACAAAATTCGGAATAGTGGTAGTTGCTGTAGCGCGCAAATTTGTTCCGAATTGTTCGGAGGCTGTAACAACAAAAACCGACCAATAACCATTTGGTATTCCAATTAAAAATAAGATGAAATAGAAAAGGGTATCGCTCACTCCGGTTGCAAAAAAGTACCACATCATTGTAAGAGATAAAGTGAACAATGAAATGAGTAAAGCCTTTTTCCTCGACTTTAAATATTGGCTGATAATGCCTGTGAGAAAAGCTCCAATGGATGCTCCAACATAATGATACATGACTGCTTTGCCACCTAAAATTGTTCCTACAACATTTAATCCTTTTATGGAAGCAAACTCAGGTGCAAGAGTTACCAATACACCAATTACAAACCATACCGGCACACCAATAAGAATGCATTTTATATATTTTACAAATCGTTCTTTGCTTGAAAATAAACTTAAAAAATTTCCTCTATGCACTTTGCTTTCCTTAAGTTTAGAAAACATTCCCGATTCATACATCGAAATTCTTAAAAACAAAAGTACCAAGCCTAAACCTCCTCCCACAAAATAGGCTACTCTCCAATCAAACAAATCGGCAACTAAGAATCCACCTACAGCTCCGGCAATTCCTATCCCCGAAACAATTGTTGTTCCTACACCACGCTTTTCTTTGCTCATTACTTCAGAAACCAAAGTGATACCAATACCCAATTCCCCTGCTAATCCGAGTCCTGCCAAAAATCTGCAAACAAAATATTGTGTCAGATTTTGAACAAATCCATTACAAATATTTGCCAGCGAATACAATAAAATGGTAAGAAACAAAACCGATAATCTGCCTTTTTTGTCGCCAAGAATTCCCCAGATAATTCCTCCAAGCAACATTCCAATCATTTGAATATTTAGTAAGTTGATACCTGTAGTAGTGAGCTCTTCACCGCTTAACCCAAGATCTTTTAAACTTGGAACACGTACAATACTGAAAAGAATTAAATCATATACATCCACAAAATATCCCAGTGCCGCAACGATTACGATAATGTTAAAAGCCTTATGTGTTGTTTGTTGGTGCATGATTAGTTTCTAAGAAATCAAATGTATCAATACAAATCAGAAAATTCAAGAATGAAATTTTGAGTAAAATATATCGTCAGATATTTTGGATAAAACATTTATGGCACATTAATATTTTACCCACGAGCTAAAGCACGTGCCAATTTTTTTTTGTTGCTAACGATATCAATTGGTAATAATTTTTTGTTAAGGGATAATTGCCACGTGCTTTAGCGCGTGGAAGAGAAAAAATAAGTTTGATTGGCTTTAGCCAAAATGCTCATCGCAATTTTTGAGTCTGTGTTCTGAAGCAATTTGTAATAAATTTTTATTGTTTGAAATAAATGAAATGAAAAATTGCCACGTGCTTTAGCGCGTGGAAGAGAAAAAATAAGTTTGATTGGCTTTAGCCAAAATGCTCATCGCAATTTTTGAGTCTGTGTTCTGAAGCAATTTGTAATGAATTTTTATTGTTTGAAATAAATGAAATGAAAAATTGCCACGTGCTTTAGCGTGGAAGAGAAAAAATAAGTTTGATTGGCTTTAGCCAAAATGCTCATCGCAATTTTTGAGTCTGTGTTCTGAAGCAATTTGTAATGAATTTTTATTGTTTGAAATAAATGAAATGAAAAATTGCCACGTGCTTTAGCGCGTGGAAAGAGAAAAATAAGTTTGGTTGGCTTTAGCCAAAATTTCTCCTGCTAAATCCTTGAGCAACCAAAAATTCATCATACTCTTGATTAAATGTTTTTTTCAAATGATGCTCTTCTTGGATACTTATATATTGACGAACTTTATCAACAGCCAAATAGCTTACCGATAAAGCGATATATTCATCCTGCCATTCAAATTTTTGAGAAATGATTTTTTGTTTGTTTACCCAAAATGCAGATTCTCCTTTAATTAGCATAGCTGTTTTTGCAATGGTTTGTTCAGTCCCTAATGAGATTAATATATGAATATGATCTTCAACACAATTTAAACTGTCGATATAAATTCCTTTTGTTATGCTGTTTTCTTTGATATGTGATATAAGCAATGGTTTCAATTTTTTTGAAATAAGAGGAACCCTATTTTTGGTTGACCAGATTAAATGTATCATCACTTTTGTGTAAGGCATATTGTTTGGGTTTTTCGGCTAAAGCCGTTTTGTTCATTTATTTTTATCCCACGACCTAAAGGTCGTGGCAATGCTTTTTATTCAATTTTTTTTGTTCGACTTCAATAGATTATTTCGGCTTAAGCAATTTTGATTTGTTTAATATTTTGTCCACGAGTTAAAGCATGGAGCCCATTACATCTTCCCTCCAAGCACAACTGTTGAGCGATAATTATTTACTTCTCCTTTTAAATTAAACACTTCAAAATACACCATATAAATTCCTATAGGGGCTTTTTCGTTTTTGTCGGAAAAGCCATTCCAGCTGTACGTTCCGCTTGTTCCTAAAATTGTATTATGCAAAATTTGTTTCACCATCACTCCTCGTGAATCATATAAAAAAAGATTTCCCACATAGCCACTTTCGATAAATGAATAAGAAAAATTTACCACGTCTTTATACCCGTCACCATCGGGTGAAAAAACTTCCGGTTCAATATTTAAATGTTCGCCATTTGCATTGCCTGAAGCATATTGTGAATTCCGATAAGCTGGTGTTGCATTAACCTGTGATGCTGCCGAAGTCCAATTTGTGCGATCATTTGTTGGCCTGTTAAAATCAATACGTTCAAGACTTACTCCCGCTTTATTATCAAGCAAAGGAAAATGCATTTTGTCATCGTAGGAAAATTGATCATAGCGATTTCCTGCCGCATCAACAATGGCTACAGTTCCTGCATTATCGGGAAAAGAGGGCATCGTACATTGAATATAATTTTTTGTATTAGGTGAAAAATATTGCTGTTTTAATATTTCGGAATTAGAAGAAAGTGCACAATAATTTTTAGGAAAAAGGGTAAACCCTTGAGGTGAAATTTGAAATACATCATTAATAGAATTATCAGCATTTGTATTTGCTATAAATAATTTTTTTAAGTCGATTACTTTATCAGACTTATTATATAATTCTACAAAATCAACCCCTCCGCTATTTGGGTTAAACAATATTTCATTGATTGCAATATCGCCTGTTTCAAAATTTTCGGGTACACCAAAATCAGCATAATCATTTTCAGAAATACTGTTTCCAACACAATCTTTTATTCCACTCACCAATACACGATAAACATTTTTTGTTTGAAATGTGTCGTTGAATTTTGCAGAAAATATGTTGTAATAATTTGATTGTAGATTAAGTTTTTGAGATGCGCCAAAAGGGTTTACACTTACCGACACGTTGCTCAAAATAGTTGTAGAATCAAGTGGTTCATTAAAGGTGAGTTTTAATTCATTCCCGTTTAACAAATATGCATGAGTTAATTGTGGAGCTTCATTATCTCTGTTTATTGCATGAATTGAATTTTGTTTTCCTGGCGTTCCTCCATTATTGTTTTTTGAGGCACTCCAATTATTATTTCCTGCACATGGGTTTTTTGGATCGATCATTTCCAACGACCATCCACCAATTTTTTTTGTATTATTCTGATACCAATCGCTGGTATAATTTATAGCATGGATAACTTGTCCTTTTTCGTTTTTTAACACCAGTGAATCGATGTCGTTTCCTAAAGATGGAAAATTTGAAACACCAACTGAATTTCCAAATTTTGAAAATAAATTATTTGCGTTTGTTGATGTAACAATGATAAAACTGTCGGGTAAAAGTAAAACGTTTGGAAGGATTGCTTTGCTGCTGGCATCTTCAATTGTCCAGTTAATTAATGAAATTACACGAGTACTTTTATTATACAATTCCAAAAATTCCTGATTAGGCAAACCAACTGCCGGATCAGGGTCGGCAAGTAATTCATCAATAACAATATCAAATGCTTTTGCTGTGTCGGGTGAGTAAAAAATAAAAGTTTTTGGTGTTTGGTTTGCGATTAAATTTTGACTGCAATCTTTTGCATCACTAATTGAAATTGTATAAAATATATTTCCTGAAAGTTTTGGATTTAACAATATTTCAAGTGTGTCAAAAAATTCTCCTTTACAGTTTTTAGAAATAGCCATCACTCCATTTGAAAATATAATTGACGAATTCATCATCGAAGTACTGTCCATGGTTTCATTAAATATCAATTCGATTTCGCTTGCTGATTTTGCCTCAACACTTATCATCTGTGGAGGAATGGAATCACGAAGTTTATTCCAAATGCTATTTGCTGCTCCGGGTGTTCCTCCTCTCGAATCAAGCGATGCCGAGAAATTATTTTTGACTTTACACAAATCGTAAGGACTTTTCATTTCGATAGTCCAGCCACCATTTTCTTTTAATTGATCACCATACCAACTTAAATCGTAATTAATTTGATGAACAATATTTCCTGATTTGTCTTTCAACAAAATCATATCACCGGAATTATTGAGTGATGGAAAATTACTTACACCAACTGTTTTCCCGTATCCCGAAAACAATGTTGTTGATGTATTTGCACATACAATAATGAAACTGTCAGGTTTAATGTAGATATCAGGTAATACGGCTGTTGAGGTTCCATCTGTAAGCACCCATCCTGATAAATTAATTGGATAATTGCTTTTATTATATAATTCGATAAACTCTTCTGATGGCAACGAAATTTGTGGTGAAGGATCTGGAAAAAATTCTGAAATAAGCACATCATTTTTTTGCGGTATGAAAAAAGTGAAAGAATAATTTTGAGAAGAAAGTGTGTTTCCATTCAAATCATTAATTCCAAAAACTGAAATCGTATAATTTGTTTCGTTTACAAAATTATGTTGAAATTGAAGGATCAATATCGAATCGTTTCCATTGTCGAAAATTGCTTTAACGGGTGCTCCAATTCCATTATTCAATATATAATTCGACAGTGTAAAAGCAGATGCTGAATCTACACTTTCAGAAAATTTGAGACAAAGTGTTGTTGGGTTTATAAAAATCACTGTATCGAGTTTGGGAGGTGTATGGTCAATTAAAACCGGACCAACATAAACATCATCCAAAAAATAATTTGCACTATTGGTTGTCGTAAATCGAACATCATATCCGCAATACGATGATGTTAAAAATTCGTTATCTGTTCCTGTGCCTTCCAATACAAAATTTATTCCGCCAAGCGTATCTGAAAACAATTGCCAGCCACCAACTTTATCGCGTATCACTTTAATACGAACAATGTTTGAAGTTTTCGAAACCGTTGAAGGCCTTCCTCCAATAATTCTAAAAAGCGTATTTCCCTTTTGCTTGTAAATTGTGATGGAATCAGTATTTCCGGTTACTCCGCCAAATTGCACAAAATATCCGTTTAGTATTCCTTTCAAATTTTGTTGATCAGAAACTAAATAAAATTTGCAAAAGTTTTGTGTGCTCGGACTCAAATTAAATCTTACCAAACACTGCCACTCTGCACTATCAATAAAACTATTTGCAGTGCTCAAATAAATTTCTTTTGCAATTGTTCCTTTGCTTTGCAATTGCAAATTTGAGTTTACCTGAAACAAAGTATCATCGCCAATCCATTGCGGATTTGAAGAAAAATTTCCATCAGAAAAATGTTCGTTGATTTGTGCTTGTAACGTAAAAAACGACAGCATGAGCAGGAGGTTGAGTAGTTGTTTCATAAAGTAAAAATAAAAAAAAGGCCGAAAGAAAAAAATTCCTTCGGCCTGTATTATCTTGAATAAAGTTTATCTATTGAGATGTTATTAATTCATTCTAAAAGGTGCGATGAGTTTAAATTCGGGGATTCTTACTTCAAATAATTTTCCGTCCGATTGCCTTTCCATGGTATATGTTCCATACATTTTTCCTAGATCAGAACGAATAGCGCAACCCGAAATATATTGATGCGATTCACCGGGTTCAAGCTCTGGTTGCAAGCCAACAACACCATCACCTTCTACTTCCGTTTTATCACTTAACGAATCAACAATATACCAATGTCTTTTAAGTAGTTTAATGGTGTTTTCGCTGTGATTTTCGATAGTGATGCGGTAAGCAAAAGTGTAATCACTATCTGGCAACTCCACACGAGGCTTCTGGTAGGAGGTTTCTACTGTAATTTTAATATCGTGAGTAATTGCTGTCGGCATACTATCAATTAGAACATGCGAAATAACTAATAGTTTTATTTTATGCAACAGTAAATTGTAAAGCAACTGTTATTAAAAAAATGAGGGTCTTAAAAATTAAATTTTAGATTGCGAAAATGAACTTTTATTAAAAACGCTTTATCGCCCTCCACCTAATTCCTGAAACTTTTGTCTGCAGTTATTTTCTTCGGCTTGTTTTCCAAGTTTCTGATAGGTTTCGGCTAAAGCATAATAAGCATTTGCCATTTTAGGATTCATTGAAAGTGCGCCATTCAAAGCTTCTTCAGCCTTATTATAACTTCCGGTATTTAAATATGCTATTCCTAAATTGTAATAAATTTCTGGAAGGTTGCCATTGTTTTTTATAGCTGCTTCCAAATAAGGAATTGCTCCTGCATAATTATTTCGCGAAAATTCACATACCGATGCGTAATAATATGCTTCGGTATAATTGCGCTTAAGTTCTGTTGCTTTTTTGAAAAATATAAGTGCTTTTGCGTATTCCTTTTTATTCAAATAAACCATTCCCTTATTACTCCATGCCGAATAATTTTCCGGGAATATTTCTATCGCTTTTTCAAAATATTTATCGGCTGTATCAAACGATCCTTTATTTAAATAAGCTTGCCCAAGCATACGTGTTGCCTCTTCATCTTTGGGGTCATAATTTACCGCTTTGGTAAAATAATAAATTGCCGAATCAGCATTATGTGCATCATTGTATTTGTATCCATCGGGCATAAAATAATTTTCGCGTTTTACAACAACCGCTAAAGGAACATCATCTGCCTTCACAATATAAACCGTGCCTTTTGGAGGAAACGAACCATTCAGCAATTCGTTTTTAGAATAGGTGCGTGTAGTTAAGATCATATAATCCCACCTTGGTTTTTGCTCTTCATATTCGCGTACCCACTGAAACTCTAAATTAGGATTTATTTTTTGCGCATAATACGATGCTGTTAATTGTTCATTATTGATTGCAACAACTAATTTTTTATTCGGTTCTTGTTTTGCAATCCATTCACCGGCAGCACGACAAGAGTTAGAATAATAATCTGTTTCATAACTTCCAAAAGCGCCATTTATCCCTCCAACTAATTCATTAAAATAAACATATTCGTTTGGATGATTTTTGATGATCCAATAAGTTGGTCTTGCAAAAAGTGAAACTAAGGTGATGATAGTAACGTACCGAACAAGTTTATTGTGATGCCCGATCAGAAACTCAAATGAAACTGCCGAAAGTGCTATCCACGCGGGAAGAATAAAAATATAATGTCTCCAACCATTGTAATGATTGATATGTGAAAACTCGGCATAAGCAATTGGAAACACGATCATAAATAACAACATCAGCACAAATCCGATGTTCATTTTTTTCTTCATCAAAACCATAAATGGAAATGGAATTAAAAATCCAAGCAGGAGATAAATAGGATTTCCTATGGATAAAAATTTTATCACATAATACCACGGTGCTTGGGTAAGCATATATAATCGCTTGCCTTCAAAGAGTTCTACATTGTTTGTATAAAATGAATTATCGGATGCTTTTTTAAATGCAAGGAATGGGTTTTTAAATGGATTGTGCAATGCATAAGGCCAAAGTAATATTCCTAAAATGTATCCAACAACTGCAACGATCAAAAATATTTTAAGATAGGGAACAAGAAATTTTGATGCCTTCACTGTTTTATCTTTGTTTAACAACAGCCAGCTGATTCCTAAAAACATTCCAAAATAGGCGATAATTAAAAACGCTCCAACACGTGATCCGATGCCTATTCCTATTCCTATTCCAAGCCAAATTAAATGGGCAAGTTTTGGTTTGGGCAATGCCTTTAATATTTTGATGATAAAATACATTGAAACTGCAAACCCTGTGGCAAAAGGAATATCCGTGGGATTGTTCATCGAATTTCCCAGCCATCCCGGATTAAAAAAAGTAAATAGTATCGCAATGATTCCCGCTCGCCAACCGGCAATTTCTTTTACTGCTAATGCAATAAAAATCAAACCCAATAAACCATAAAGAGAAATGACCACATGCCTTGTTTCAAACTCAGGCAAATCAAAAGTTTTATAAATTATTGCAGCAACAATATTGCATTGTTCGCCATAAAAACGGTAAGCCTGACGAATATAATCGGCATTGCTTTTTGAATCAGCAATTGCTGCACTATCATCACCCATTGAGGAAAGATAGTTTACAGCAATTTTGGAATAATCGTTGTGTTGCTTTTCATCCCAGGTCATTCCAAAATCTTTGCTCAAGTAAGGCATGGCAAACGATGCAAGAAGAATTAATGTGAAAAAAGTGAAACGATAAACGGGGTTGTTTCCATTTACAAGCGAAACTTTTTCGGGCAATTTCATCTCGTGTAATGCTCCCGATACAAAATACCTCCATCGCAGTATGAAAGCAGTTAATGGCATCATTAGAATGTCTCCAAAGCTCTTTGGTGTGGTTTTTTTATCTGTGTTAACTGCAAATTCGTTCAGCGTAATTCCATTGCAAGATGCGAGGTGTAATATTTCAAGATGCTTTTGTGCAACGGCAAGTGTTGTTTCAAAAAGTGGTGCCGCGGTTTCTGTTTTTACTGCAAAAATTCCTGCTGCCGAATCGCGAAGATTTATGGGTGTCCAAAACCTTACTGCCGAATTATATAATTTTAACCAGCGTTTTTGAGAGACTTCATTTTTATTAATGGATATTTTTAGGTTGTTTGATCCAACCAAAATTTCATCGTCTTTAATATTTTTCTTATGCGATGAAACCGCTGTAATTAAATTCCCGATATTAATATGTTCAATCTTTTCAACGACCAAACTATGCTTGCCGGTGGCAGCATTTAAACCAAGAGCATAAGCGTTTCCTAACGTAATTTTCTTTTGGCTTTTTAAAAATATTACTCTTCCTTTTGATAACAATTCTGCAAAAGATTTATCAGCTTCAATTTTTGAAACTGTTTGATCTGTTGAAGCATTATCAATGAGCACACACTCAATATCGCTTTTTGATTTATTGATGAAAGAGAACAAACTTTCATAATAAGAAATTTCCTTTTCAATATTCTGTATCGACAGAATGATGGAAATCCTGGAATCACTTTTTATTATTTTTTCCATTCACTAAATTTTTTCGAAAACAAAAAAGTTATTTAACCCAAACTGAAAACTTTCTTGATGCAATAATTTGAAATCAGTTGAACTAAAAATTGTTAAAGTATCTTTTGGTTTAAAGCCATAATGCTCATGAATAGCCATTCCATCGATGATATGAAGTGTTGTTAAAACATCTAAAATAAAATCAACCTGTGGTGATGGAACTGTGATGATTACTCTTCCGCCTTTATTTAAAAACCTTGCACAATCTGTTGCAAGTTGTTTTTGCTTGTCTGTTGGAATATGCTCTAAAACGGCAAGCATGGTGATCACATCATATTTAATTCCTTCGGGACATACATCAGGAAAATACCCGGGGATGAGGGTATAATTTTTTCCATTGATAACGGTTGGAAGTGAAGGGTCGATGCCAATACCTTTATTCATCAATCCTTGAAATTGTTCAAACATCACTCCATCATGACTACCAATATCAAGTACATTATCGCCTTTCTTAACAAATTGGCGTGCTTTTGAAATTCGTACATTTTGTAAATAAACATCAATTTTTTTCATGCTACTTATTTTTTAGTTACTCCTAACACACTTAGAAAAAAACTTGAAAGGATAATTTGTAAACCGATTATAATGCTTACTACCGAAGGGATCACAACTCGTAATATGGAAGAATAATCTAAATGTCCGAAATCAACCTGATCCCATAAATATAAAGAGTAGGCCGATCCTGCAAAACCAATAAGTGTTACCAAAATCCCAACAACTAATCCCGATTCGAGGTTCACATATTTATACATTTTATGGAGCGTTATATTATCGGGTAAAAACCCAACCTGAATAGCATACGTTCTTGTAAATATTGCAAAGTTGATAGCCTGAAAACCGCTGATGATCAAAGCTGCAGCATACAACAATGTGTTGGTGTCTAAATAAATATTAAACAATTGAACAGGTCCTTTAATAATTGAAATCATCATGATTAACCCCACCAACATCATTAAAATTCCAGGAATTAAAAACAACCATTTCGGACTATAAACCAATAAAAAACGTAAATGTCTCCAACCATCTCTCCATGTGCGAAGATGTGGTGGTCGGGTTCTGCCATCAGGTGAAAGTGTTGTTGGAACTTCTGCAATTTTTAATTTAAAGATCGTTGCTTTCACCACCATTTCGCTGGCAAATTCCATTCCTGTGGTTTGAAGGTTAAGCACTGAAACAATGTCTTGACGAAAACCTCGAAGTCCGCAATGAAAATCTCCGGCTTTGCTTCTAAAAAATAATCGTCCGATAAACGACAATACAGGATTTCCAAGGTAGCGATGTAAGAAAGGCATAGCACCTTTTGCCACTCCGCCTTTAAAACGATTTCCCATAACAAGATCGTACCCTTCTCTTAGCTTTTCAACAAAAAAATTAAGGTTACTAAAATCATAACTATCATCCGAATCGCCCATGATCACATACTTTCCAAAAGATGCTTCAATTGCTCCCATTAATGCGCTACCGTAACCCTTACGAGGAATGGCTATCACTCTTGCTCCACATGAAATGGCTATTTCCTGACTTCCGTCTGTGCTTCCATTATCACCAATAACCACCTCACCTTTGATGTTATTTTCTTTGATGTATTTCATCGCTTTGTCGATGCAAAGTTTGAGCGTTTCTGCTTCATTCAAACAAGGCATTACAATGCTTAATTCAATATTTCCGGGGTTTTGTGAATTCATTATTACAGTTGATTACATGCGAAAATATAAAAATATTTATACCATGCACTATTTATCAAATAGTTTTAGATGATTGAAAAAATTGAAAAAAAAATTATTGCGTGAAAATTGATTCAGGAAGAAGGAGAAATTATAATTAATTTATTAATTTCTCAGTAATTGCATTGAGTTTGCTGTCGCTATATTTTCCTGAAGTTTGATAGATGATATTTCCATCTGAATCGAGAACAAAAAACAAAGGCTCATCAGTATTTTTAATATTTAGGGCACTCATAAAATCACCTACATTTTGTTCGGTGATCATAAAATTATCATGAAGTTTTTTATTTACTATTTTCTTTGTTCGCTCTTTTATTTCGCTTGTAGCAAGTTTTGCAATTCCGCGAACCATTCCAACAAAACACACATTTACATCATACATTTTCCCTCCTAACATTCCTCCCATTCCATCTGCAATAAGGGTATTGTATAACGGTGTGTTCCACTCTCTCAAAGCCTTTTCAGATTTGGCACTCATGGCAATTGCGATTACCGATTTCTTTCCTTTGATGTCTTCAGGAATGGCAACTTGATGATCATTTAATGTTTCGCATTTAAGTGTAGGAAATTTTGGAACTCCTGCCGAAATAAAAAGTAAAACGGAAAGGGCTGTAAGAATTTTTTTCATGAAAGGTTTAGTTTAAAAATAAAAAAAGAACAACCTTTTTCAAGATCGTTCCTTTCTAAAAAAATTTTATTAACGATTATAAATTGATCAAAGCTTTGTATGCATCAACTTTTAACAAACCATCAACTTCTGATGCGTTTGCAATTGTTGATTTGATCATCCATCCGTCACCGTAAGGATCTGTATTTACTAATTCGGGATTGGTATCAAGTTTAGGATTTACTTCAAGCACGCTTCCTGTTAATGGAATAAAAAGATCTGAAACTGTTTTAACAGCTTCAACCGTACCAAACACTTCGTGTTGGTTAACAGTTTTACCTTTACTTGCAATATCAACATAAACGATATCGCCTAATTCGTGTTGTGCAAAATCAGTGATACCGATATAAACAGTGTCACCTTCAACTCTAACCCATTCGTGGTCTTTTGTGTAAAGAAGATTTTCAGGAAAATTCATATTCAATTTTATTTTTAAAAACAGCCGCAAAATAAACTTTCTGATGATGAAAAAAAATGAATTCCATTTTCTGTTTATCTTGCGCTCATGGTTGGTAAACTTTATATCGTTCCCACTCCCATTGGTAACCTCGAAGATATTACGCTTCGCGCACTTCGTATTCTTAAAGAAGTTGATTTTATTTTGGCTGAAGATACCCGTCAAAGTATCAAGTTATTAAATCATTATCAAATCGAAAAAAAATTGGTGCCTTATCACATGCATAACGAACACCGCGAATTGCAAAGGTTTGTGAACATGCTTCTGGATGGAAAAAATTTGGCTTTGATTAGTGATGCAGGAACTCCGGCTATCTCTGATCCGGGATTTTTAATTGTGCGTGAATGCTTGCGTAACGAAATTGTTGTTGAATGTTTGCCCGGTGCTACAGCGTTTGTTCCGGCTTTGATCAAATCAGGATTGCCGGCAGATAGTTTTTGTTTTGAAGGTTTTTTGCCGGAAAAAAAAGGACGACAAACCATGCTTAAAAAATTATGTGAAGAAGAACGCACCATTATTTTTTATGAATCTCCCCACCGTTTATTAAAAACATTGGAGCAGTTAAAAGAATATTTTGGTGAAGACAGACAAGCATCAGTTTCTCGAGAGCTCACAAAAATGTTTGAAGAAACAGTTAACGGAACGCTCACCGAACTTGCCGAACATTTTAAATTAAAACCTGTAAAAGGAGAAATTGTGGTAGTGGTTTCTGGGAAGAAAAAATAATCAAAGTAAACTTCCCAACGTTTGCATTTTTTCTAAATCAGTTCTAGAATTTCTTTTTCTTACTTCTTGAAATAATCTTTTTAGGATTTTGACTGGTATGAAAAACATCCGTGATGATTACTGTTTTCTCATCATGCTGATAGATGATTTTATAACTCCCTTCAACTAGATAGCGGCTATTTTGACCAATCTTTTTTAGTAACAACTCTATTTGTCCTGAATCAGGTAACAAAGCTAATTGATCAACTCTTGATATTAATTTGTTTACTTCTTTTTGTGCTAGTGTTTCAGAAAATGTTTCGTTAAAAATAAATTCGTAAATCTCATCCAAACATTGAATCGAAAATGAAGTCCAAACAAGCTGATGCTTTTTCACTATTTAGAGGCGTAGCGTTTTTTAACTGTGCTATGAGAAAGAAGTTTTCCTTCAATAATATCTTTTTGCGATTTTTGGTTTCGAACATAGAAATCTGCTTCAGATATGGGTTGTAACATTTTTTTGTTTGCTACATTTTTTTTCAAAATAGTATAAACAGCCTCAAGCAAAACTGCATCATCAATTGTGTCGATGGTTTTATGAATATGTTTTTTTAATGTAGAAGTAGTCATGATATTTTATCTGTTTCAAAGATATTTATTTTCAAAGTAAACTTCCCAACGTTTGCATTTTCTTTTCTGTTTCTTCCAATTCATTTTCAGCAATCGAATCTAATGTGATGCCCGCACCGGCATATAAAACAGCTTCATCTTTCATCAATTCCATACACCTGAGATTGACAAAAAGTTGTGTGGCATCGCGGTCAACAATTCCTGCAAAGCCACTGTAAAAGCGCCTGTCGAAACCTTCGTGTTGTTTTAAAAATTCGGCTGTTTCCATTTTTGGTAAACCGCAAACTGCCGGTGTTGGATTCAACTCTTTTAAAAATTGTGAGAAATCTTTTTCTATAGTTTCTTCATTTATCTGCCACGAAAATGTTGATTGCAGATGTCGTAAATTTCCGGCAGCAATTGTTTGAACCATTCCTCTTTTATAATTGCTCACACCAATTTTTGAAAAAACATTTGCGATAAAATTTTCAACATGAGCTTGTTCTTCACGTTCTTTTTTCGTCCAATCCGATTTAGAATTTTTTTCTAATGTGCCTGCAAGAGCAACTGTTTGAAGAATTCCATTTTCAACCGTCAATAATTTTTCAGGTGTAGCGCCAATCCAGGTTCCGGCTTCCGGTGATGAATAGATATAAATGAATGCGTTTGAATAGGTATCACACAGTTTAAAAAAATATTTTATCAGGTCGAAATTTGGTGCAAGTTTTTTTTGTGTGCAACGGGCAGCAACAACTTTTTTAAATTGTTTATCGTAAATAGCATCTACACTTTGGTTCACAAAATTGATGTATTGCTCTTCATCTATTTGTTGTGATTTTTGTTTTGAAGGATAATATATTTCTTGTTTTAATAACTGTGCTGCCTGATGTAAAAACCCGAACTGTCTGATATCTGATTTTGTGGTATTGATTAATCTGTCATCTTCATAATAAAGCGATTGTTTGAGCATATAAGCATTTTCTCCATGACCGAAAGGTGAAAACGCAAAACATCTGTTGCTGCCTGTAATTACTGGCTCTAACTCGGGCTTATCAAATGCGATAAATGTTTTGATTGTTTGCTTTTTTGGCAATCGGCAAATGGCATATGCATAATTATTTGCAACTGCTGCTCCCAGCACTTTATTATAAAATGATTTATCCAAAATTATACTTTAACTGGTTTAAAATTACGATTGTCGTTTTTGATTTCAACTATTGATAAAGTGAGCCGACAAATGCTACACAATTTATTTTCATCATCTGTTATTTTTATCTCCCAAACATGAGTGGTGCGACCCAAATGAAATGGTTTTGCAGTAGCATGAACATAGCCACTTGAAACCGACCTAACATGATTTGCATTAATGTCTAAACCAAGTGCAACATATTTGTCTCTATCCAAGCATAAGTTTCCGGCTACGCTTCCTAAAGTTTCGGCAAGCACACAATAGGAGCCTCCGTTTACAACCCGCAAAGCCTGAACCGTTCGATGATCAACAGGCATTTTTGCTTTAATAAAATCCTCTCCAATTTCATAAACTTCGATTCCGATATATGACGCAATCGTATTTTCATTTCTTCGGTTTATTGCATCAAGGGTAACCTTACTATCTATTTTAAAAATGCTCATTTAACAAAATTTATTTTTTGATCTGTTTAATTATTTTCGAATAAAGTTCTTCCTGGTCAATCGGTTTGGTAACAAAATCATTCATGCCTGCTTCCAAAACTTTCTTTTTGGTCTCAATAAAAGCATCAGCCGTTAGCGCAATAATAGGAATGGTTTTGTTATTTACACTTGAGTTTTGCGAACGAATAATTTGGGTGGCATCAAAACCGCTTATTTCAGGCATTTGAAGATCCATCAACACAATGTCAAAATCAGTTTCCGTTAGCATTTCTATAGCCTCTCTTCCATTGCTTACTATGGTAATATTGGTATTCCATTTATTGACGATTTGTTTTACAACAAACTGGTTTATCTTATTATCCTCAACTATCAATATTCGTAGCCCATGCAAATTTTTATTTTCGGTATCCGGAATTTGGTGCTGTTTGATAAAGGGAGTTTGTGATTTTGCATAAAAAATCTCAATCGTAAAAATGGTTCCTATATTTGGAATACTTTTTACAGCTATTTTTCCATTTTGCAGTTGCACTAATTTTTTTGTGATTGCCAAACCTAATCCCGTTCCTCCAAATGTTCTTGATATATCGTTATTGGCCTGAGTAAAACTTTCAAAAATTGAATCAATCTTGTTTTCTGGAATCCCAATTCCGGTGTCTTGTACACTAATTACTAAAGGGAAAAACTCATTATTCGATTTGCTGGTTTTAACCCTTATTTTTACAGATCCTCTTGGAGTAAATTTGATTGCATTACCAACCAAGTTCACTAGAATTTGATTTAACCTGTATGGGTCTCCGTTTACCATCTGTGGAACTTCATCCGAAATTTCTAAGGTTAATTCTATGTTTTTATTTTCGGCTTTATGTTTAAAAAAATCATACGTTTCTTTGATTTTTTCGTGAAGGTTAAAGTCAATCTTTTCGAGATAAACTTTGCCCATTTCAATTTTTGAAAAGTCAAGAATATCATTAATAATCACCAATAAATTATTTACCGATTTGCTAATTGTTAAATGATATTCTGTGGTTTCCTTGTCAAACTTTTTTTCGAGCAGTAAATTTGTTAAGCTAACTATCGCATTCATTGGTGTGCGAATTTCATGGCTCATATTTGACAGAAATTCAGACTTGGCCTTTGATGCCTGAACTGCTTCGTTTTTTGTTTTTATTAATTCTTCTTCAACCTTTTTCCGCTCACTGATCTCTCTGGCATTTAAAATAATTCCTTTTATTGACGGTTCATCTAATAAATTATTTCCAATGATTTCAAAATATTTCCAATCACCATCTGACATCCTAAAACGAAATTCAATGGGGTCTGAAATTCCTCCATTTTCAATTCCTTTTTGAAATTCAAGCATTGCCATTTGCTTATCTTCTGGATGCACAAACTCAAAAATGTTATTTCCTACCGGTGACTCTGTGTACCCAAACAGCCTGAAAAAAGAAGGGCTCACATAAGTAATGATTCCTTCAGTAGATACAATTGATGTAATATCAGATGAATTTTGTACCAATTTTCGATACCGTTCCTCGCTTTCAATTAAAGACTTTTCAATTTTCTTTCGCTCAGTTATATCACGCGAGTTAATCACTATTCCTTTTATCAAGGGTTCGTGCAATAAATTGTTTCCGATTATTTCTATATCTCTCCAATTTCCGTCAGCAGAAACAAAACGAAATTCCATTGGTTCAGTAAATCCCGTTTTGAGTAACCCTTTTTTAATTTCGTCTTTTACTCTTTGTACATCATCAGAAGGCAAATAATTGAAAATGCTTGTCCCTGTTAATGGCTGCGTATATCCGAACTGTGTATAAATAGAAAAACTGTCGAAAATGATATTCCCGTTTTCGTCTAATACCGTAATCACATCCATCGAATTTTGAAGAAGTTTTCGTAACCTTTCTTCGCTTTCGGTTAATTTAACTTCTGCTTTTTTGCTTTCTGTGATGTCGTGAATTTGAATTAAAACATGAGGTTGGCCATTCCTTGATTTTTTAAGTATTGAGAATTTTGCTAAAAAATAATTATCGAGGTAAGGCGATTTAAATTCAACCGATATGATTTTTTTTGTTTGTAAAACTTCGTCAATTGCTTGTTGGAATTTTTCTTTTATTGGTGACTCAAAAAGCACCTCGATATTCTTTCCGATAAACTTTTCTCTGGGAATCAAAAGCAGACTTTCATCCGAAACAAATGCATTTATTAATATTCCAAGATTATCTACTTCAAAAACAAGATCATCTGATGCGGCAATAATTGCTTCGTAATAATTAAAATACTCTTCTTTGCCAATAAAATATTCCTCCACCTTACTGATAAAATTTTTCATTTCATCGGGTATCGGTTTATCGCCCCAAGACTTATTTATTATATCCTGAAATTGAGTATGCATGAATTGTTTTGCTACAAATTAAGTAAAATTTCTATTTTTGGAAGATAACAAAATTATTAATGGAAATTTGTGATGAGAAAATTCTTTATATTATCCGTCATGGCGAGACGGAATATAACCGCATGAATATTGTGCAAGGAAGTGGAATGGATACAAATTTGAACGAAACCGGCTTGGAGCAGGCAAATAAATTTTATACATTCTATCATCACCTGCCTTTTGATAAAATTTATACATCCACATTGGTTCGTACCCAACAAAGCGTTCAACAATTTATCGATTCAGGAATTTCACACCAAAAACTTGAACAACTTAATGAGATAAGCTGGGGAGATATCGAAGGAAAACCTCAAACCGATGAACAAAAATTATTGTATTTGAGTGTTGTAAAAAAATGGAATAACGGTGAGTTGAACGAAAAAATTCCTAATGGTGAAAGTCCTGTTGAAATGCAATTTCGACAAACTATTGCTTTGCAACTGATAATGAAAAACACCCTTGAAAAAACTGTTTTGGTTTGTATGCATGGAAGGGCAATGAAAAGTTTTTTATGCTTAATGTTAAATATTCCGCTCACAAAAATGGAAGAGTTTTTTCATTCTAATTTAGGATTGTATCTGTTGAAATTTGATGGTGAAAAATTTGAATTGCTTAAACGAAACGATACCGAACATTTGAATTAAAATAAAATTAATTATATTCGATTATTAAACCATCACTATGAAAAAATCATTTATTGTAATAACGATGCTAATTGGGTTTTCGGCAATTATTTTTAATTCATGCAGTAAAAGCAATGATGCAGCCCCAACACCAGTCACTCCATCAACGCCCAGCGTAACATCTGTTGTTGGTAGCTGGCAAAAAAATGATACCACCAAGGTATTGGTTATAAAATTTAATACTGATAGCACTTATGATGTGAGTAATTCAGGTACTTCTTTTGAAAATGGAACGTATACAAAAGATGCTTCATCGGTAACCCTTAATGCCACAACTGCTGGCTGTGCAGGCTCTCCTGGAAAATATTCTTTTTCAATTTCAGGAACAGCATTAACTCTTTCACTTGTATCCGACAATTGTACAGGTAGAGCATCAACAGCACCGGGTGTTTGGAATAAAAAATAATTTTTACATTTTATAAACAATTAAATATACAATTATGAAAAAATCAATACTAGTTTTATCAATGCTGATTGGGTTTTCAGCAATTATTTTTAATTCATGTAGCAAAAGCGACACCACCGCAACACCTGTTGTAACGGTTACTCCTCCTGCTGTTGCCGGTAGTTGGTCACGTAGTAATGGGACTGCTATTTTTTCGCTGGTGCTAAACAACGATTATTCTTATTCATCATCAATGTCGGGTGCACCAATTGAATCCGGTACTTATGCAATTGCCGATACTTCCATCACTTTTAACTCAACAGCAGGGTCTTCTGGTTGTGTAGGAAAACCTGGAAAATATGGTTATACAATTATTGGTACAGTATTAAGATTTAAAATGATGAGCGACAGTTGTATTGCTCGTTATGCAGGTGTAATACCCGGAGATTGGAACAAGAAATAATTTATTGCTATTTTTTTAAAAGCAGAACAATTTATGTTCTGCTTTTTTTATGCCCATTAATGATGTGTGCGATGTTCTTTGGGTTGCCACATTTTAAATCGATAAGTTACTCCCAAACTTGTATAAAATATAGGCGTACCCGCTGAAGGGTTTCTCTTGTTCTTATCGTCAAGCACATTGAAAGGAACAGCAAAGTGAGGGATAACATAAAAATCAAAGTTTTTGATTGTGTAGGTAAAATCAACAGATGCATCAAAGGCAAGCAAACCAAAAAATGTGTTTTGTATAACTGAATCCATTAACGGTCCTTTCTTTTTTTCTTGTAAAAGAGAGCGCTTTCTAAGTTGTACAAAATTATCTGAACCAAAGCCAAATGATAATTGCGGGTATATTGAAAAATAATAAGAGCCTAAAAAATGATTGAAGCTAAAATCTTTATCAATAGAAAGTGAAAGCTGTGATGCGCTCTTTTCTATTAACGGGGTTTTATCTGTTCCTCCCCACGAATAGGTATAGGATGCCCCTAAAAACAAAAAATCTAAATCATAATAACTGCTCATCGAAACACGATTGATTAATAACGACCGTGATTCAGTATTTCCATACAAAATAAAAGAATGCGAATAGCTGGTATATAAATATAAATTATCTCCGAATCGTTTTTTATAACCAAACGATAAATCCCATTCTGGTATCTTTTTTTTAATTGCCGTTTCCTGCGGATATTCGTAAATGGTTACGCGTGTATAAAATCCAAACCGACTTTTAAAAGCAATTGACGGTGCATATGAGTATCCTGTAATTCCAATATCTCTGCCACTGGAAACGTTTTTACTTGTGTAATATTGATCAATTTCAAAGTGAGAGGCTTTGTTAATACTTTTCAATACTCTCGTGATTTTCTTGTCCTCAATTCTTTCCAACGAATCAATTTTATCTTTCACAAATTCTTTTGTAGAATCGGGTAAGTCTGTTTGCTTTAAAATGTTTTTATATTTTGTAAGCAAATTGCTTTCATCATAAATATAACGCGAAGGCTGAACATCTCTTTCGTTTTGAGCCGAAAGATTAACGAAGGTTAACGAAAAGAAAATCGTTAAAAGGCTTATTAATTGAATACTATTTATTTTCATCGATAATTACTGAATGGCCAAAAGTAAAATTTTTATTTTAATACAATAGCCCTCCATCCTTAAATATATTGTCGAACGTATTCCCCTTTTTCAATCTTCAAAATTATGGGGAAATTACTTTTTTGCGTTTTCAAAAACTTGATTTGTTTTTTTCTAAAGGTGAAATTATTTTATGAAAACTTTATCTTGCCCATCGATGAAAAAAATATGTATCCTGTTTTTGCTTTTTACAAAAACGTGTTTCAGTCAAACAACCTTTCCGGTTAACGGACCACAAAACAGTGTTAGCGAGTATTATGCTTTTACCAATGCAACACTATTTGTTGACTATCAAACCAAAATTGAAAAAGCTACATTGATCATTAAAGACGGAATAGTTGAGGCTGCCGGTATTGGAATTCCTCTTCCAAAAAATATTCGCACAATAGACTTAAAAGGAAAATATATTTATCCCGCTTTTATTGATTTGTATTCAAATATTGGGGTAAATAATCCTCCAACAAATAAAAAATTACCAAACGGTTATCCTCAGTACACTTCAAATAAAAATGGCGCATACGATTGGAACGAAGCTATCAGAGCGGAGGTTGACGCATCTGCAATTTTTTCTGCCGATGAAAATAAAGCAAAAATATTTCGTGAAGCAGGATTTGCTGCTGTAACAACAAGCTTGCAAGATGGTATTTGTAGAGGCACATCTGCTCTAGTATTAACGGGCTCCGGTAACGAACACCAATTGATCATAAAAGAAAAATGTGCCGCTGGTTTCTCTTTTCATAAAGGGTCATCAACACAAGATTACCCTTCTTCACTCATGGGTTCTATTGCACTTATCCGACAAACTTATTATGACGCGAAGTGGTATAAAAATCAAACTAAAGAAAAAAATATTTCTCTCGATGCTTTCAATAACCTAGTGCATTTGCCAACAATTTTTGCTGTTGATAATAAACTTTCTGTGCTTCGTGCTGATAAGATTGGAAAAGAATTTGGATTGCAATATATCATCAAAGGTGCGGGTGATGAATACCAACGTGCCGATGAAATAAAAGCTACAAATGCCTCATTAATTATTCCGATAAATTTTCCAAAAGCATATGATGTGGACGACCCTCTCGATGCAAATTATATTTCTACTGCCGATCTAAAACATTGGGAAATGGCTCCGGCAAACGCTTCTATCCTAAATAAAAAACAAATACTTTTTTCAATTACCATGAGTGGTTGTGAAAACAGTGCTGATTTTTTAAAGAATTTACGTAAGGCTATTCAATATGGATTGGATGAAAAAATAGCCTTAAAATCTCTTACTGAAAATCCTGCAAAATTTATTAATGCCGACAAAGAAATTGGTGCTTTAAAAAAGGGAATGATTGCAAATTTTTTCGTTTGTAATGGAAATGTTTTTTCGAAAGAATCGCAAATACTTGAAACCTGGTGTGGCGGAAAAAAATATCTCATCAACGAAAGTGCAACAATAAAAATGATGGGAAATTATGCAGTGAAATTAAAAGGTTTCGAAAATTATCAATTAAAAATTGAAGGCGACATCAGCAAACCTGTTGCCTCGTTTATTGGAAAAGATACCATCAAATCAAACTACTCCGAACAATTCGACATCATCAATATTTCTTTTAAGCCTGAAAAAAATTCAGAGAACAGCATTCGCATCAATTCATGGGTCGAACAAAAAGACACAAGCGTTTTTCCGTATCAAACAAAAAAAATTACCGGAAAAGCAACAATGCCCGATGGGTCAACTGAAAATTTTTCGGCTGTTTTTATAGATGAACTAAAGGCGGTAACAAAAAAATCTGACAGCATTAAAACTATTTCAATTGGTGAAACTTCGTATCCTTTTACCGACTATGGTTGGAAAACTCAACCTCAACAAGAAACTATTATTTTTAAAAATGCCACGGTGTGGAGCAATGAAAAAGAAGGAGTATTAAAAGAAACTGATGTTGCCATTCAGAATGGAAAAATTATTGCCATAGGAAAAAATTTAATCATCAAAGACGCAAAAGAAATTGATGCGAAAGGCAAACATTTAACTAGCGGAATTATTGATGAGCATTCACATATTGCCATTTCTCAAGGTGTGAACGAAGGAACTCAAGCTGTAACAAGTGAAGTAAGAATTGGTGATGTGGTAAACAGCGAAGATGTAAATATTTATCGTCAGCTTTCGGGTGGGGTAACATCATCACAATTGCTTCACGGCTCTGCAAATCCAATTGGCGGACAAAGTGCATTAGTAAAATTGCGTTGGGGTTTTGTTCCCGAAAAAATGAAAATTGAAGGTGCTGATGGTTTCATCAAATTTGCTTTGGGTGAAAATGTAAAACAAAGTAATTGGGGTGACAGAAATGTGACTCGCTATCCTCAAACTCGTATGGGTGTTGAACAAGTTTTTTTCGATGCTTTTATTCGTGCAAAAGAATACGAGCAAAAATTAACATCAGACCCAAACACTAAAAAAGATATTGAACTGGATGCGTTGGTTGAAATTTTACACAAAAAGAGATTCATTACTTGCCACAGTTATGTGCAAAGTGAAATAAATATGTTGATGCATGTTGCCGACTCGATGGGATTTAAAGTAAATACATTCACCCATATTTTAGAAGGTTATAAAGTTGCCGATAAAATGAAAACACATGGTGTAAATGCTTCAACATTTGCCGATTGGTGGGCATATAAATTTGAGGTGATGGAAGCCATTCCGTATAACGCTTCTATCATGAACAAAATGGGACTAAATGTTGCCATCAATTCTGATGATGCCGAAATGGGAAGACGCTTGAATCAGGAGGCCGCAAAAACAATTAAATACGGAAACGTGAGCGAAGAAGATGCTTGGAAAATGGTTACCCTTAACCCTGCAAAAATGTTGCACCTCGACAATAAATTGGGAAGTATTAAAATCGGAAAAGATGCTGATCTTGTTTTGTGGAACGATAACCCATTAAGCATTTATGCAAAACCGGAATACACTTTTGTAGATGGCATTTGTTTTTTCTCACTTGAAAAAGACAAACTCCTTCGTGATGAATTAAAAAAAGAAAGACAACGCTTGATTCAAAAACTTATCTCGGCAAAACAAAATGGAGAAAAAGTGGAGAAAAAAGTTTCTCATGATGAAGAGGAATATCATTGCGGGGGATAAATAATTCGAGCGTGCATTAGCTAAAATATTTTCCAGTTGCCTCGTGCTTTAGCGCGTGGATATAAAAAAAATTCTCCCTCGGGGCTTTAGCCCAAATATTTTCCAGACTATTTCCTTATTATTAATTTTTACCCAATTGCAATTTATAAACTTCAATTACATATTTTTGCGCGCCAAAATAATTGAATAACCATGAACGGAAAAATAACATTTACAATGATTAAACCGGATGCAGTTGCTAACGGTCACACAGGAAAAATCATCGATCACATCATAAGCAAAGGATTTAAAATTGTTGCGATGAAATACACCAAACTAAGCAAAGAAATTGCCGGTGAGTTTTATGGTATACACAGAGAACGTCCTTTCTTTAACGACCTTGTTGCATATATGACAGCAGGAACTATCGTAGCGATGGTATTAGAAAAAGACAATGCAGTTTTAGATTTCAGAGAAATAATTGGTGCAACCGATCCTAAAAATGCTGCTGCTGGAACGATCAGAAATTTATATGCTACATCAATTGAAGCAAATGCAGTTCATGGTTCAGACAGTGATGAAAATGCTGCAGGTGAAGCAAGTTTCTTCTTCAATGCATTTGAAAGATTCTAGTTGTAACTTCTTATAAAACTTAAAGCCTCGCAAATTATTTGTGAGGCTTTTTTTTAGAAAATTTTATTGTTACTGGTTGTGGATGTCTAAAATCCAATATTATACATTCAAGTATAACGGTAAACGAATGATTGCTGTAGTTCCTTTATTATGAAAACTTTCAATGCTTACTTCTCCATTGTTTCTTTCTATAAATGTTTTTACAATCATCAGCCCTAAGCCTGTTCCGGGTATGCCATCTGTGTTTTTTGCACGATAAAAAGTATTGAATAAATATGGGATATCGCTTTCCGGAATACCTATTCCTTTATCGGTTATTTTTACTAAAACATCGTCACCATTTTTCTCCAAAACAAGTTCAACATCTCCTCTTCCTTCCGAATATTTGAATGCATTATTTAATAAATTATTTAGAGAGTATGCTATCAGATTCTTGTCTCCTTCTACCATTAAATTTTGAACTGGTTTTACATAAATAACTTTTCTTCCATCTTTAATATTTGAAAAACTATTCTCTATCACTTTCAAACAAATTTCCGACATACTGAAAACCTCTATCTTGGATGTTGTTTTATTTGAATCCTCTTTTGTTAAATGCAAAACATCATTCATCAATCGGGTAATCCTCTCCACTTCTTCTTTAATTACATTTAAATGGTTAATGATATTTTTGTCTCTGTCGCCATCATTTCTTTTTAAATATAACTCTATAAGTTCGGTGCTTGATAATACAGTTGAAAGTGGTGTTCTAAACTCGTGAGAAACGGTAGAAACGAGTTTTGTTCTCATTAAGTTTAACGACTTCTCTTTTATTAGCGCATTATTAACAGCCTCTTGTGCTTCTTTGCGTTTGCTGATATCACGGCATACCACTTGAAAAGAAGTTACGTTTCCGTTTTCATCAAAAATAGCCTTGGCTCTTCCTTCAACAAAAACAATTGTTCCGTCTTTTTTATATATACAAAACTCTCTAATGTCTGTAGGTATTTCTTTGGATAATTTTTGAAGCGACTCGATAATCTGATGATATTCAGGTGGAATTATTTTTAAGGCGCTTTCTCCTACCAACTCATTTGGCTCGTAGCCCATAATATATTCATATGAGCTGGATGTAAAAGTAAAATCACCTTGCATATTATGCATTGAAATAAGATCGATTGCCTGATCAGATATCAAACGATATTTGGCTTCACTTTCTGCTAATAATTTTTCCTGTCTTTTTTGTTCTGAAATATTCTTCACAAGTATGGAAACGCTTTCCACTTTATCGTTTAAAATAATCGGACTTAATTTTGCCAAATAAAATTTATCAAATCCTTTATAATCGAAATATTCGGTGGTGCGATTTTCTATGCAATTTTTAAAAAGAGGATTAAAGGTTTTAGAATAATCATTACCTATTATTTCAAATACACTTTTGCCATAAAATTTTTCAAATGATGAACTGAAATTCGATTTTTCGTTTGTCCATATTTGTTGAACATTGCCATTTATGCTTAATTCAAAAACAATATCATCCAATGAAGTTACTAATGCCTTCATGTTTGATTCCGATTTCTCTAATTTGTTTTTTGATTCAATAATTTCAGTAAGATCTACTCCAAATTCGCTTACAAATTTTGTTTCACCGTCAACTATATAAGGGCTGATATACCTGCGATAATGCTTCTCAACACCTGTTTCTTGTTTTATTAAATCATCATAAATAATCAATGTTTTATCTTCAATACTTTTATTGATAAGTTGCTCCGTTTTGCTCAACTTTTCTTCTCCACTCCTGAAAATATAAGAACCTTTTTTTTCGTTTGAGTTCCAGATAAACTGATTCTGGTTTTCTAAAGCTTTGGTATTTGCTTTTACAATACTTAAGTCGGTTGCATCAAGTATAACAACTTCGATAGGCATATCCTCAATTACTTTATCGTAAAATAATTTTTGAGAAACAACCTGCCTTTTTGCTAAAACTTCATTGGTAATATCGTTATAAAAAATGATATGAGCCTCCACGTTCCCGTTTTGTTTTACCGGCTCGTAGGATAGTATAAATACTCTTCCATCTTTAAACTCCACTTCAAACCCACCTAATTCAATTTTGTTTTTATAACATCTTTCAATAAAGGTTTTATAAGTTTCTGTCTCTATTAATAATTCATTGATAATATTATCGAGAGCACTTTGCTTTTGTCCAACTAGTTTTTGTTTTACATTAAAAAAATTCAGAAACCTGTTGTTCACGTATAAAATATCGCCTTCGTTTTTTATGATTACCAACCCCCTGTAACTATTGTCAATTGTTTCCAGGAAAACACTATTCATAAACTCGAGTTCCTTCGAATGTTCAAACTCTTTGGTGGTATTGCTTAAAATAATTACGATTGATTTTTCCGGTTCATTTTCAAACAATGTGCACTGCAATTCAAAATGATATTTTGCCCCGGCTTTATTTTCAAAATTAATTTGTACAGAATGTGTTTTTTGCTTGATACACTCTTCCATCATTTTCTGGAATTTGGCTTTTTTTATGATATCAAGTTCATAGATATGCTTTCCAATTATTTCACTTTCCGGTTTATCCAAAATTATGCGAGCCTCTTCATTGCACTCGTTTATTTTGCCATCTGTGTTAATGTTTAAATAAGCGTGTGATAATTTTGAGATGACACTTTTATAAAATTCGGCTTTCATTTTAAAATTTGCTTTAAGTGTTTTGTAGGCGCAAATATTACACGTTATTAATCAATAATTTTAAAAATTGCTTTTTAAAATTTATGTTTTTTGTAGGAATAATTAAAAATCAAGATGGGGCAATGTTTGTTTCAAAAGGGAAATATTTCTTTAAGATCCTTTTAAAAAACAAATAATTTTGATTTGATATAGAATGGGGTGTGAGAGAAACTTTGGTTGCCTTTTAATTTCCTAAATACCGGTAACTGTTAGCAACAATTCTGAATCGCTGTTTTCAACTTTTATCATTTTGCCTGAAGCGCACATGAACCCCATTTTGTTATTTAGCATTTCAAAAAAAAGTTTTGTTTTCTGATGCAAAGCTTGATAATGGTTTTGGTTGGAGTTTTTATAAATGCTGATTTTTGCGCTTACTACTTTTCCCTTAAAAAAATGAACAACATAACATTCGTTCATTTGGAAAAGATCATTTCTTCCAATATAAATGCTTGGCCTGTTAACGTTTCCCATCGAATAGTATAGCCACGAGTTTAATTGTTTGTTTTTAATTTGATTAGTGAAAAAATTAAGGATAGCTGTCACCGAATTTCCTGCAATTTCACTGTTCTCAAATTGACTGGCATTTAACTTTTCTTTTACGGATGTTTCTTTTACGCTTTTCCACTTAAACGAAGAAACCAAACTTTTCCGTAACCAAATTGGCGATTGGTTATTATAAATTTTTAAAACCCTAATAATTGAGCGGTATAACATCCTTACAAATAAAGCATAGCTTGAAGAGATTATTAGTTCAACCTTTTAAATTTAATCGCCATTTGAGCTGCTTTAATTATACAAGTATTTGATTAAAAAACGCAAAGTCCCGAATAAACACTGCATTAATTTTGATAAATGTTTAATGCCTTTCGTTCGATTATTATTCTTGCCTTTATTTCCTTTATTGCAGATGCTCAAATTGTAAAAAATGATAGTTCATTTGTTTTGGCCTACTGTTTAACTCCGGGCTTAAATGTAAATATTTCTAATACCTTACTTGTTCAAAAAAAACTCTCAAAAAAAACAACCCTTAATGTTGTTCCTGTCCTTATACAAAATATAAATCAAGTCGATAACACCATCAAAGGATTGTCGCTTATTATTGATCAAAAATGGAAAATTAATTTTGATAGTGTTGCTACCGAATGTGTTCAATTCGCATCCTTCTCTTTTAATTTAACCTATTTGAATATCAACGATCGTTATGCCGATATTTATAATTATGCCCTTATTGTAAAACCTGAAAATGAAAACACAATATACCGGGTAACAGACGTAAACCGATCGATTGACAGAGCAAATAATATATTAATTATAACCATTGATACCCGCCATTTTCTTAAGGGAATATATAGCCTTGGAATGGGTTGCTATATTCCTATCGGAGCATCATGGTCTGTTTCTCCCGAAAACAAAAATTGCAGTACTTGTGGAAACTGGAATATGCCAATTCCTCCTGTTGAAACAAATGACATACATATTGCCAGCGGAACACTTTTAAATGCCTGCAATATTAAACACCGAAACATCTATTTATATGATGGCGCTAGTATCGAAACCAAGTTGCCTTCTCAAAAAATAATTCACTTAAATAAATTGGTGACTAACTGCGATTAATTTTTTGTTTTTTACTCTTTTAGTAAAAACACGTTTCGGCATTTTGTTCAACTATTAAATTAATTTTAGTTTAAAAGTTTAAACAGAATTTTGTTAAAAAGCTTAAACAGAATTTTATTTTGATGAAGCTTTTTCTTTATAAAACAAATTCGTCTTTTTTTTTGTTTAACCTTTAAGAACGTCTATTTTAAGCATTCTATTGAAAACAATTAATATTGGTTTCATAAAAACGACACTTCAAAACAACCCTTCTACACCCCTTAAAATCAACATTTTTATTTACACTTTGCGGATATATTATAAACTATTGATTTTATTTTACTATTTAATGGTAAAATAAAGCCATAATGTTGTATAATAAAAAATGTTTGTCTTTATCGTAATACTGATTAAACAAAACAAAACAATGAAGCGTAAAATATTGGTTATTGATGACGAAAAAAGATTAAGAAGTAACCTAGCCGAAATTCTAACTTTAAACAACTATGACGTTTATGAAGCGTCAGACGGAATAGAGGGTTTGAAAAAAACAATTAGTGTTGAGCCCGATATTATTTTATGTGATATCATGATGCCTAAAAGTGACGGGTACGATTTTATTGACCAGTTAAACAAAACAGCCTTTTCCCATATCCCTGTAATTTTTATTACCGCTAAATCAGATAGAGAAGACGAAAGAAAAGGAATGAATCTTGGTGCTGAAGATTATATTAAAAAGCCGTTTACAATAGATGAGGTTATTACCAGCATTGAGACTCGTTTTAAAAAAATAAAGAAAAGAAAAGAACAGGTAAAAAATTATTCCGATAATTCGACTTACGAATTAGCCCGATTAATTAATAGCCATAACATCCGCAGTAGTGTAAATATCATTTTGGGAATGTCGGGGATACTCAAAAATGTTTCCATCGACACTGTTGATAAGGATGATTCAAGATCAATGCTTGGCTATATTGAACAATCGGGTTGGCAAATAATTAGTAGCACCAATAATTTATACTACTATGAACTTACCAAGCTAAAAAGAACGGATTTTCTCGAGATTGGACCATTTGAAGAGGGCGATACACTTACTACAAAAACCGATTTTTTGATTTCAAAATATGGGAAGCTTTATAATAGGGAAAAAGATTTTAACGTAACTGTTATTGGCGAAAAGATCTCCTTTTCATTAAACATTTTCGATTACATCATCGAAGAATTAATTTTAAATGCCATAAAATTTACACCCCTCCATACAAAAATAATAGTAACTGTTTTTTCAGATAATTCAATTCTTAAAATCAAAATACAAGATAATGGTGGGGGCTTTAATATTGCCGATCTGAATGAAATAATACCTTTCAAAAAATTTAATGACAGAGAAGATGTTCCCGGATTTGGATTAGGATTATATAATATTAAACGCTTTACCGAATTGCTTAACGGTTCAATGAAAATAACTAATTTAGAAAATGCTTTTTCAGTTTCTCTTGAAATACCAATGACCTATGATAACAAATAAAAAATTTAAAATTTTAGTCGTTGAGGACGACCGTACTTTAAGAAACGACCTGAACGAAATGATCAGTTTGTATTTTTCTTGTTTTGCGGCTTCAAATGTTGATGATGCATTAAGAATATTAAGTGATGAAAAAATTGATCTTGTATTATCCGACATTTTAATGCCCGGAAAATCGGGGCTTGATCTTGTTAAAATAATTAAACATAATTCCTTATATGCCGAAATACCCATTCTGTTATTGTCGGCCCTCGATTCTGACGAACATATTAAAAAGGGCTATGAGGTTGGTGCTATTGATTATATCACTAAACCTTTTAGGATATCACAACTCCTTGATAAAATCAGAGCATTATTAGCCTATAAATTTGATCTTTTACATAATCCCGTTAATACTGTTTTAAATAAAAATAAAGAGTTTTTAGACCGTAACGCTGGAAGTGACTTTGCCGAAAAACTGGATAAGCTTATCAGCGAAAAATATGCATCATCTGAACTTTCCATCCATGAAATTTCAGAAAAATTAAATGTGAGCTTGTCTACCCTACAAAGACAATGTAAAAAAATAAAGCATACAACCATCAATAAATTAATTACGGAATACAGGCTTCAAATGGCCGAAATGATGGTGCTTAAAAGCAATCTTTCTATCAGCGAAATTTCGTTTTGTACAGGCTTCTGTTCTATACAATATTTCAGCAAATGTTTTAAAACCAAATACGGTAAAAGCCCAACTGATTATAAAAAACGAATTCCGCTAAACGGGTAAAGTTAAAATCACTTTGGTGCCTACATTAAGTTCGCTTTCTATTGCAATGCTGCCTTGATGTAAATCCACAAAATATTTCGCAATAGATAAACCTAGTCCTGTGCCCGGTATGTTATCTGCATTCGAACCCCTGTAAAACGAATCAAACATTAATCCTAGCTCTTCTTTTGGAATTCCCATTCCGCTATCCTTAAATGAAATTTTTACGTTGCTTTTTTCTTTTTCAATGGATACGGTAATGGTTGACTCAGATGGCGAATACTTTACGGCATTGCTCATTAAATTATTAAAAACATGACCAAGTAATTTTGGGTCGAAGTGAACCAATAGAGAGTCGCAATCTTTTACAAAACTAATTGCATGGCTTTCAAGAAACCTCAGCGATTCGTTTGATAAATAATTATAAATAAAAACAATGATGTCTGACTGCTCTGGTTTGTAAGGTACTTTCGATGATTCAATTTTGCCGATAGTAAGGATGTCAATTAACAATGAAGTAATCCTGTCAACATCAAAAATAATGCTTTCGATTTTTTTATCCATCCCCGCTTTTTCAACCTGCTTTTTCAAATCATTATTGCGCTGCGAATAAATTTGCATCAACTCTGCACTGCTCCTAATTCCGGCAAGTGGGGTTCTAAACTCGTGCGATGCCATACTCACAAAACGCGACTTTAATTCGCTTAATTGTTTCTCTTTTTCAAGGGCGTTTTTAGTTTCTTCTTCTCCTTTTTTTCTGATGGTGATGTTTTCAATTGAACCAAATGAACCAATATGTTCTCCGGTTTTACCAACAACTTTATTTATCTCAATATCAAACCACAGCTCCTCGCCCGACTTATGCTGAAAGGCTATTTCACTATGAAGGTTATGTGTTTTTGATGGTTGTGTAAATTTTTTGAAAATTTCATTGAACTGTTTTTTTGAACCCTCTGAGATAAAATCTGTAAATGGTTTTCCAATCGATTCCTCAATTGAATATCCTGTTAATTTGCTCCATGCAGAATTTAAAAATATGAATGTTCCGGTTTTGTCAATTTCAAAAATAATCTCCCTTAAATTTTCAACCAAATCTCGATAACGCTTTTCGCTTTCCAGAATTTTTTCTTCAGCTTTTTTATTAGCCGTAATATCTAAAATAAACCCTATGGTGTTTTTTGAACTTCCATCTTCTGCGTATTCTATCACCTTGCCAATATCCAAAACCCAAATATAGTTTCCGCTCTTGGTTTTGATTCGGTATTCATAATTAAAAATGCTTGTTTGGTTGCTGGTGTCTCCTCTTTTTTGCTTTGCAATTTCTGCCAATGCAATTGCTCTGTCTTCGGGGTGAAGATCATTAAGCCACGATTCTCTTGTGTGTTTTTCTCCTTGGCTGTATCCTAAAATCTGGTTATAGGTTTTGTTGCTTTTTACCTCATCACTATCACTGCTCCATTCCCACATTCCTAAGTTTGATGCGTTAATGGCCAACTCTAATTTTTGGTTTACTTGCTCTAATTCTTTCATGCTTTGCTTTAAAGCCGAAATGTCTCTGGTAATACAAACTAATGTGCCATCGGGCAATAGCCTTAAAGTGATATCCTGAAATATGTGCTCTCCCTTTTTAGTAAGCCCTAAAGCTTCTCCTCTCCAAAAACCTTTTTCTTTAAGTTCCGGAAATATAAAATTGTTAATTCTGTCAACTTCATCTTGCTCATATAAAATGGGCCAGCTTTTTCCAATAAGTTCTCCTGTGTTGTAACCATAAATTTCTTCGTGAGCCCTGTTCATATAGTTGTATGAACCATCGGGGTGCAACAAAGCAATGCCTTCTGGTGAATATGAAATAGCCTCTTGTTGCTTCTTGATAATCTCTTCCTGTTCGCTGTTTTTGGTAATATCAATTCCGTATCCGATAGAAAAAATCACATTACCCGACTCGTTAATAATTGGATGTTGGGCTCTTAGGTGATGCCTAAACTTTCCGTTTCCTAAATCAAATTTTTCTTCGAAGGAATAAGGCTCTTTATCAATCAACATTTTATTAAACCGCTCTCTTCTTTTTTCTGCCAACTTAATATCTTTTCCTCGATGTCGGCAATAATCAAAATCGTCTTTTCCTATGATCCACTCTCTTGTGTCATCATCTTGTATCGAGTGTTTGTTTACAAATAAATACCGCTGTGCGTTATCAAAAACAACTATATCGGCAGGGATATTATTAAAAATTGATTCGTAAAAATCTTTTTGTTTAGCTACTAATTCGTTCTGTTTTTTTAACTCAACACTTAACTCTTTTCTTTTTAAAAATGCTCCAATATTTGCAGAGATAGAGATGAGTGTATTTATTTCATGTTCCTGCCAAACCCTTTCTGTTGTACAATCGTCAAACCCTATAAATCCCCAAAACTTATTATCGAAAATAATGGGAGCATAAAGAATATTTTTTGTGTTTCGTTTCTCTAATATCTTCTTTAAAAAGACATCTTTTACTTCAGCGGTATTGGATTTATAATAATTTCCGTTTTGTAAAATGTTTTTTGCTTCTACAATTTCTTTCCATAAAACATCTTCAAATAATTCGTTTTTTTTGTCAGTATTTTCCCATTTCCAGGCATTAAGCATCTCTGTTATTTCGCCATTAATGGTTTTATTCTGTATCACATAACATCGATCGACTTGTGTGGCTTTACCCATAATACCTATCACTTCGTTCATCACAATGTTTAACTCTTTATTACTAATAAGTAATTGCGAGGTGAGCAATAAAGCGTCAAATAATTTTGGATACGAATCGCTATTTCTATAGTTATTATCTTTCAAAATCATGTTTCAAAATTATAGATATATTTTATTTAACTGATCTGTTTTTTTAAGCCGGTTTTCACATTATTGGTTTTAGGTGGGTGGGTTTTATAAAATAAATAAATTTAGTGGCTGATATGCGCCCACCCCTTTTTTGTATTAAAACCCAATCAGCTTATTGTAAAAAATCTTTTTTAAGAATTAAACCAAAAAAATTTCTAATACCAACACCTAAATAACAAAACAAACATAAATGAACGTGTGGTTTTTTAAACGCCTTGCGTGCCTTTATTGTTTAAATAATTGGTGATTTTTTATGCTGTTTTGTGTTGAATATTTGTGCCTTCGCTTATAGGCGGTTAGTAATGACTGGGTTGTTCATACTTTCTTTATACATGCGTTCAATAGAAAAACATTATCGTATTAAGGTTTATACCAAATAATTTATACTCAAATCACAAAACATTAATCATCAATATTATGAATTTATCAAGCTTCCACAAATCACTTTTTGTATGCTTAACAATTTTATTTTCTGCTTCTTTTGCTAGCGCTGCGCGATACTCGGTTGCAACTGGCAACTGGAACTCTACCGCTACATGGTCGGCTCAATCTGGAGGAACGCCAGGGGCAAGCGCTCCTGCTGCGGGTGATGCAGTTACTATTGAGGGCGGTTTTACTGTAACGGTAACTTCAAATGCTGCTTGTACCAGCATTTCCTATTCAACGGCAAATTCAACTTCAACTCTCACGGTAAATTCAGGAAAAACATTAGCCGTTTCTGGTGCAATTACTATTCCCCGAACAGGTGCGGGTATAAATACTTTAGATGTTGGAGCGGGAACCGTAAGCGCAGCAAGTATAGCGTTTACGAATTCGTTTACAAATGTTCGCCATCAAATAACTATTTCAACCGGAACTTTAACTGTTTCGGGCAACATAACAATTAATCCTACTGGTAGTGCAAGTCCAAACATCATATTTAGCGGAGCGGGTACATTAAATGTGGGGGGTGCCTTTTTTTCGTCAACAATTGGCGGAACCCTAATAATAGTAACAGGCAGTACTGTTAATTATACTTCAGCGTCTGCCCAAACAGTGGGTGATTTTACTTATAGCAATTTAACGTTATCGGGGGGTGCCACAAAAACTCTTGCTGGGGCTATAACGATTAATAATACATTAAACATTGCTTCGTCTAGTATTTTTGATATAAATGGAAAAACTTTAACCGCTGCCGGGATAATTACTGGCACCGGTAAATTAAAAGGTAATGCCACGTCTAATTTGGTGATCTTTGGTAGTGGGGCGTTTGGTACAATCTATTTTGATCAAACAACTTCTGGGTCAACTAATGTACTTAACAACCTAACCATAAACCGAACATCTTCAGGTACTGTTACATTAGGTGATACATTAAAGTTAAAAGGCACACTCACTCCATCTGCTGGCACATTATTCTCTAATGGCCGTTTGCGTTTGATTTCAACCGCAACCACAACAGCAAATATTGCAAACGGAAGCTGTATTACTTGCAGTTATATTTCGGGTAGTGTGGCAGTTGAAAGATATGTTCCAGCCGTTTCTCGCAGATATAGGTTTTTGTCAAGCCCAATTGTAGGCACAACTTTAGGTGATTGGCAAAATGAAATGTTTGTTACCGGAACAGGGGGAAGCACAAATGGTTTTGACCAAACAACCTCAAACGGTTCGAGTTGTTTTTATTATGATGAAGTTACAAACACATGGCCTACCCCAACTAGCACTTCATACTCATTAGTAAATGGCAAAGGGTACAGAATATTTATAAGGGGCGACAGAAGTGATAACGGTCGCTTAACCGGCATAAACAATACACAAAACAACGTAACACTTGATCTTGTTGGAAGTGTTAATCAAGGAAATATTATTATGCCTGTTTCATATACCGCTACCTCAAATTCATTTGGCCCGGGTTGGTGTTTATTAGGCAACCCTTATCCGTCTTCTTTTGATTTCCATTCTTTTTTTCTTGCAGGAAATGCCGGAGGTGGCGGAACCAGCGGTACAAACTATAACAATATTGGTGGTACAATTACTATTTATAATCCAACATCGGGTAGCTACGAAAGTTATAACGCTGCGAGTAATACCGGAACCGGTGCAATGAATAATGGTGGTATCATTCCTTCGGGCTCAGCTTTCTGGATTCGCTCAACCGCGGCAAGCCCATCTCTAACTTTTACCGAAGCCTATAAGGTGAACACAAATGCTGGTGTTGGTTTATTTAAACAAACGAGTGGAAACTTTACTGTTATGTTAATAAAAGATTCTTTAAACAGGGATGAGATGATTGTTAAGTATATTCCTGTGGCTACAGTTGACGTTGATAATTATGATATCGTTAAAATGGTGGGTGGTGAGGTTAATATTTCTTGCGTCACTCCTTTGGGTAAATCCTTAACCGGTAACTGTAAACCTTTTAATGGTATATCGGATACTATTAATTTATTTATTTCTGTGAAGAGTTTAATGAAGTATACTTTGAGGTTTCAAAATGTTGCTGAATTAATTACAGGTAAATCAGTGGAATTATATGACGCTGTTACGGGTATTAAAACTGATCTTACTACAACCACTGAATACCTTTATACTCCTGATACAACTATTGAAAAACTGTCGAACATTACCAGGTTTAAAATTTTAGTTGGTTCTGGTAAAAATACCGGTATTGATAATGTAACCAATTCGGTAACGCCCGTTTTGGAGTATAAGCTTTACCCTACCGTTACAAGCTCTGGCGTTTCTGTATATGCAAGTATAGATAACAATGAAAAAAACAATATTACCATCACAGATATTGCCGGTAAAACACTTTTCAAAACAATTGATATTATTTCTAATAACCAACCTAAAGAAATTGATCTTTCGGGATTTGTTAGTGGCTTATATTTAATTAATATTTCTAATGCTGTTTTAGGTACAACCCAAACTTTTAAGGTTATCAAACAATAAAGAAAAATTGTTTTTTCTTTTAACCCGAGGCTTTTGTTGTTTACACTAAATTTTTGTGAAAATGAACATTGGTTGGTTTTTTTAAAATTTCTCGACTTATTATTATTAAGATTTTGACATTTAATATGTTAATAATATGTGTTGTTTAAATTATGGTGTTTATTTTTAATCTTTTGATTTTTTTTTAATTTTTAATGATTATAAAATATA
>Ga0194047_10000220_pt1 | contig 38696 bp, 31 predicted proteins | sample JunL225m_MetaG_2_FD_160070 | JGI IMG/M metagenome (GOLD analysis project Ga0194047, IMG submission 160070) | Anoxic zone freshwater microbial communities from boreal shield lake in IISD Experimental Lakes Area, Ontario, Canada - Jun2016-L221-5m | ecosystem: Environmental > Aquatic > Freshwater... | reverse complement strand
GTGTAGATACTTCAAAAGTTTTTAAGTCGCGATTATTAATGCCAAGCAGAGGGGTAGTAATTTTTAGCGCTTTTTCTAACTCTTCAAGATCATGCACTTCAACCAGGACATCCATATTTAGACTGTGAGCTAAATATTCAAATTCAATCATTTGAGATTGGGTGAGTGCAGAAACGATGAGTAGAATTGCATCAGCTCCCATAGCTCTGGCTTCATAAATTTGATAAGGATCGATCACAAAATCTTTTCTTAAAACGGGAAGTTGTGTCGCTGACCGGGCCTCTTTAAGATACTGAGTTGCCCCTTGAAAATATTGCTCATCGGTGAGTACTGATAAGCAGGCCGCACCAAATGCCTCATAACTCTGTGCAATTTCCTTTGGATGAAACGGATCTCTCAGAATGCCGCGGCTTGGACTGGCTTTTTTGACTTCAGCAATGACGCCAGATTGTCCATTAGAAATCTTTTTTTTCAAAGCCGAAATAAAACCGCGCGGGGCAAGTTTAAGATTAACAATACTTTCCTGGGCGAGGATCTCAATATCATGCAAGGAGACTAGTTTTTTTGCGGCAGCGACTTCAACTAATTTCGTTGCCAAGATTTTTTGCAATATATCACTCATAAATAGTTACGCATTACCTAAAGTCTGTGTTGTAGAAATAAATTCAGTTAACTTCCTCTTAGCTGCTCCTGATGCAATACTTTGCTGAGCAAGTTTTATTCCTTCTGCAATTCCAGGTGCAAGGTCTGCTGCGTAAAGTGCAGCTCCAGCATTCAGACAAACGATGTCATGCGCTGGCCCGAGGTGGTTATCTAGAACCGATAGCATTAGCTCCATAGATTCTGCTGGGGAGGAAACTTTAAAAGCTCTAGCGCTGGCCATTTGAAATCCAAAATCCTCCGGATGAATTTCATATTCTTGGATTTGGCCGTCCTTTAGTTCTCCGACTATCGTGGATGCTCCTAGAGAGATCTCATCTAAACCATCTTTTCCATAAACAACGAGGGCATGCTTTAATCCTAAGCGTTGTAATACTCTGACTTGGATCCCAACAAGGTCTTGATGAAATACGCCCATTAACATGTGAGGCGCATTCGCTGGATTCGTCAGTGGTCCAAGGATATTAAAAATAGTTCGTACACCCAGTTCTTTTCGAATTGGTCCAACATTCTTCATTGCAGGATGGTGGTTTGGGGCAAACATAAATCCAATACCTGTTTTTTCAAGGCATTGGCCAACAGCAGGAGCTTGTAAATCAATTTTTACGCCCAGTGCCTCTAGAACATCGGCACTGCCCGACTTGCTACTAACCCCACGATTACCATGCTTTGCAACTTTTGCGCCAGCTGCGGCTGCAACGAACATTGCTGTGGTGGAAATATTAAAACTGTGAGAGCCATCCCCACCTGTGCCAACGATATCAACAAAATGGCTAGCATCTTTAACAATGACGGGCGTTGCAAATTCTCTCATGACCTCTGCAGCTGCTGTGATCTCACCAATAGTTTCTTTTTTAGTGCGAAGAGCTACTAAGAGCGCAGCAGTTAAAGAAGGAGATATTGTGCCACTCATAATCGAGCGCATTAATTCGAGCATTTCATCATGAAAGATTTCACGATGTTCGATACATCTTAAAATAGCTTCTTGAGGAGTAATTGCCATAAGGGGTAACTTTTAATGTTGTAGTTCTATAAAATTCTTTAAAAGGGCATGACCATGTTCAGTAAGGATCGACTCCGGATGAAACTGAACGCCCTCGACCATTTTGCTCTTATGTCTGACGCCCATTATTTCAGAATCAGAAGTTGTTGCCGTAATTTCAAGACACTCAGGCAAACTGTTTCTTTCAATGGCTAGAGAGTGATAGCGGGTAATTTGAAAAGATTCAGGTAAACCTTTAAAGACACCTTTTCCATGATGGTGAACCATATCCGTTTTGCCATGCATGACGCGTTGTGCTCTAACCACCTTGCCTCCAAAAGCCTCACCGATTGCCTGGTGTCCTAAACACACACCAAGAATAGGAATCACACCCGCAAAATGTTGGATCGCAGCCACAGAAATTCCGGCTTCTTTTGGACTACAAGGACCTGGAGAAATACATAAATGGCTTGGATTTAAAGCCGTGATTTGTTCAAGAGTAATTTCATCATTACGAAAAACTCTCACGTCTGCTCCAAGCTCTCCAAAATATTGCACCAGGTTAAAGGTAAATGAATCGTAGTTATCAATCATTAGGAGCATGTAAGCCTCCTTGAACGAGTTCAGCCGCTCGCAAGACTGCTTTTGCTTTAGCTTCGGTCTCAAGATATTCTGATAATGGGTTAGAGTCAGCAACAATGCCAGCTCCGGCTTGCGAATGTAACCACCCATCTTTAATCACGCCTGTACGAATAACGATGGCCACATCCATATCTCCCGAAAAAGATAAATAGCCTGCCGCGCCACCGTATGGGCCGCGTTTTGTAATCTCCATTTCATCGATGATTTCCATTGCGCGTATTTTGGGAGCCCCTGACAAGGTTCCTGCTGGAAAGGTGGCGCGTAGAACGTCCATATTAGAAACGCCATCACGCAATTCACCCTCAACAGAGCTCACAATATGTTGTACGTGAGAATATTTCTCAATGGCCATTTTCTCCATGACTTGGACGCTACCAATTTTTGCGATACGCCCAATATCATTTCTTGCTAGATCAATGAGCATGACATGCTCTGCGATTTCTTTAGGATCGGCAAGCAGTTCTTTAGCTAGGCGAGCATCTTCTTCTGGTGTTTTGCCTCTAGGCCTTGTGCCGGCGAGAGGCCGCACTGTAATGACGCGCTTTGAGGCGGGTTGCCCTTCATTATTTTGTATAGGACGACTTTCTTGACGAACTAATATCTCTGGGGAGGATCCTACCAGTTGGTGATCTCCAAAATCATAAAAATACAAATAAGGAGAAGGATTAAGAGTTCTTAAGGCGCGATAAAGAGATAGGGGTGAGTCTAAAAATTCTTGGCTAATACGTTGGCCAAAGACAACTTGCATACAATCGCCTGCCAAAATATATTCTTTTGTTTTTTCAACGGCAGCAATAAATTTCTCTTTTTCAAATTTACGAACAGTAGAGGTGATTTTTGTATGAAGTGGTTGATTTTCAACAATAGGGGCTTTAAGCGTCTGGCTTAAAAAGCGTAAACGCTCCTGAGCGGCATCGAAAGCATTTTCAAGAGCTGGATTAGCATAAACAATGAAATAAAGTTTTCCCGCTAAATTATCAATGACTGCAAGTTCTTCTGTTAAGAGAAGTTGTATGTCAGGTAAACCAAGTTCATCTTTGGGAGTTGAGTGAGCCAATTTGGGTTCGATATACCTTACCGTGTCATATCCAAAGTAACCGGCAAGTCCACCGCAGAATCTCGGCAATCCAGGTAGAACGAGAGCTTTATATCGTGCTTGAAACTGCTCAATAAATTCTAGTGGGTTGTCATGATTGGTTTCTATGACTTGGTCTTTTTCAACTACCTCATTAATGGGTTGACTTGGCGTGCCAACAGTACGAATTAATGTGTTGGCAGGAAGTCCTATGATTGAATATCTACCGAAGCGCTCGCCACCAACTACGGATTCAAGAAGGAAGGTATGCTTTGATCCGCAGGCTTGGATTAACTTCATGTAAAGCGATAGAGGGGTCTCTAAATCGGCTAAGGATTCAAGAACCATAGGAATCCTGTTGAATCCCTGGGCAGCAAAGGAATGGAATTCGTCACGTTTCATGAAAGACCTGAAGGACTATGTTTTAAGGCGTCTCTCATTTGCGTAATGACATTGCTATAGTTGGGTTGGCCAAAAATAGCCGATCCAGCCACAAAAGTATCTGCTCCCGCCATGGCGATTTCTACAATATTTTTAGGGTTCACACCACCGTCAATCTCTAGCCGAATTTGTCGTCCAGTTCGCGTCGCGTATGTATCTAATATAGTGCGAGTTTGGCGTAATTTGTCGAGCGTAGCGGGAATAAATTGCTGACCACCAAAACCTGGATTGACAGACATTAACAAGACCAGATCAAGCTTGTCTAGGACGTAATCCAAATAATGTAAGGGCGTGGCTGGGTTTAAAACTAGCCCTGCTTGGCAGCCTTGATCCTTTATAAGATTTATTGTTCTATCAATGTGAGTACTTGCTTCTGGATGAAAACTAATCAAATTAGCACCAGCTTTAGCAAACTCCGGGATGATCCTATCAACGGGCTCAATCATCAAGTGCACATCGATACAAACTGGTTTGCCATCTTTTTTGGCATGGGGACGAACTGCTTGGCACACTAAAGGACCAATGGTTAAATTAGGAACAAAATGGTTATCCATCACATCAAAATGGATCCAATCCGCGCCTGAATCTAAGACGTTTTTAACTTCCTCGCCTAGGCGTGCAAAATCCGCAGAAAGAATGGATGGAGCGATTATGGGCGTTAATTTTTTCATCATGATTCTATTTTAGCCCGATAGAATCATGAGTAACACATCTACAGATATTTACTCAAGGAGTCGCCATAATCACAACACTATCAAGCCATGAATTCAATCAAGATCTGAGCAAGGATAAAAAGGCGACAAAAAATAGTCCTGTAACGATTACGGATCTAGGTAAATCTGCATATATGTTGTAGATATCTTGTTTGAGGTTCCTCAACTTCCAAAAGTATTCATTACACCTGGGGACTTAAGTTAACGTTTTTGTTAGAAAAGAATAAAAATAATATTCCAAGTAATTCTCGACTAAAATCCCCTCATGCCAAATTTTTCTCTACAAGTTTCTGTGAAGGTCGAGTACCTTGAAGAACAATCCAATCCAGATCAAAAACAATATAACTTTGCTTATACGATCACCATTAAAAATGAGAGCCTACTTGCTGTCCAAGTCATTGCAAGGCAATGGTTGATCACTGACGCCGAAGAAAAGGTCCAAGAAGTGAGGGGCTTAGGAGTTGTTGGACAACAGCCTTTACTCAAAAGTGGTGAACAATTTCAGTACACCAGTTGGGCTTCTCTGCCAACACCCGTTGGGAGTATGAAGGGGATATTTTTCTGTATTTCTGAAGAGGCGGATCTCTTTGAAGTCATGATTCAAGAGTTCGCACTGGCGATGCCAAGAACTCTGCATTAAGAAAGAAGAAAAGAAAGCCTCTTTACTTCTTTCTACCCATCATGGTCCAAATCACAATCCAGGCCAAAATAAATAGCGCAACTCCAGCCTCGATAACGAGTATGAGCATCGGATATTCGTCTAGTAAGTCCGCAATCATCAGAACATTCCTTGAAAAAAAGAGATTTGTGAAGAATCAAATGTATGGCCTTATTTTAGGTCTAATTTTAGGTGGGTGTGCAAGTATTAAGCCTGTCGTTGATACAACGCCAGAACATACCAAAGCTGGAGATAAGTACCCAGCAGCAAAATACATACAAAGTAGTTGGTCTAGTTTGCCTCATTGGGGCGATGATGATATGAATCAAGCATGGAGCACTTGGCAAAAAAGTTGCAAGATTCTCTTAAAGAGTTCAGACGAACTAGGATTTCAACAAGTTTGTGAAAAAGCAAAGAATATAAGTGGGCCTGATGCTAGGCAAGTGAGGGCTTATTTCGAATCAAATTTTCAAGTGTGGGAGTTAAGGCAGGCTAGCGTGGTCAATCAATTCCCAATTGGAAGCCCAATGGGTCTTATGACAGGGTATTTTGAGCCAGTTTTAAAAGGTGCACTTAAAAAAAGTGAGCGATATGGATACCCTTTATATGCAATGCCGAAGTCGTGGCAAAAAGATCCTACAGCGCTTAGGCCTCCAACCAATGAGTTAATAAGTAAAGGCCTTTTAACTGGGAATGAAATTGCTTGGGTGGAAGATCCATTATCTGCAGCATTTATGCAAATTCAAGGTTCAGGAAAAATCACTCTAGAAAACGCCACGGTTGTTCGTTTAGGATTTGCTGGAACGAATAATCAGCCCTTTAAATCTTTTGCACAATACTTAATTAATCGCGGCGAATTAACGCTTAATCAGGCAAATATGCAAAATATACAAGCGTGGGCCAAAAAAAATCCCTCCGAGGTTAATACGATGCTCAGTGCAAATCCACGTTTTGTTTTCTTTAAGGTAGTCACAAGCAGTAATTCCCAAGAGGAAGGTCCAATGGGCAGTTTAGGAGTTCCACTAACAGAGCAAAGAAGTATCGCAGTCGATTGGCAGGCAATTCCAAAAGGTGCTCCAGTATTTTTAGCTACAAATGACCCAGGTAATAATAAAGAACTTAATCGACTAGTCTTTGCGCAGGATACTGGTAAGGCCATCGTGGGAGGCGTGAGAGCAGATTATTTTTGGGGTACTGGAGATGTGGCTGGACAACAAGCCGGAAAGATGAAGAAAAACGTAAGGATGTGGGTACTTCTGCCTACAAATAAAAATTAACCCGAGCGAAAACCTAATTCATGCAATAGTCGCTTAGGTGCTTAGGTGCTTAGGTATTTTCGGGCAAGAGTGACCCAATAGCTTGCGCCGATTGGAATCAGTCTGTCATTAAAATCATAAGAGGGGTTATGGAGGTGGCACGGCCCCATTCCGTGACCGATTGAGCGATGATCTCCATCGCCGTTACCGATAAACACATAACATCCCGGTTTTTTTTCTAGCATAAAAGCAAAATCTTCAGAGCCCATAGTGGGTTCAGTGGAGGAGTTAACACACTCTTTACCCACCAAATCTTCAAGAACTTGAACGGCGAATTGAGTTTCGTTTACATGGTTAATTAATGGAGGGTAATTACGATGAAACTGAATGTCAGCTACACAATCAAAAGCTGATGCGATTGAATGAGAAATTTTAATCAGTCTTTTTTCTAAAAGGTCAAGAACAGGGGTGGTAAATGTCCTAATAGTTCCACCTATCCAGGCATCATCAGGAATCACGTTTGTTGCAAAACCCGCATGAACTTGTGTAATTGATAATACAGCATGGTCAATAGGGCTTTTATTCCGGGTGATGATGCTTTGTAATGAACTAATTAATTGATTAACAGCGTAAATAGGATCAGCACCGTGGTGAGGCAAGGCGGCGTGAGCTCCTTTGCCTGTTAATGTGATCTTAAATTCATTACTTGATGCCATCATCGGACCGGCAGTTACGCCAAAATAACCTTCTTTAATTCCAGGCCAATTATGCATACCAAAAACAGCGTCACAGGGGAATAAATCAAATAGACCATCCTCCATCATGACCCGAGCACCACCGCCACCTTCTTCAGCTGGTTGAAAGATAAAGTGAATCGACCCTTTAAAATTTCGGCGAGTACTGAAATACTGTGCAGCGCTTAATAGCATTGCAGTGTGGCCATCATGCCCGCATGCATGCATACGACCTTCGTTAATTGAAGCATGGCTAAATATATTATGTTCGGCCAGAGGTAAGGCATCGATATCAGCACGCAGGCCAATGGATTTACCTTTGCCTAGGGCACCTTCGATAGAACCAACAACACCCGTTTTTCCTAAACCAATATGAGTCGCAATACCCCAAGATTTGAGTTGTTTTGCAATAACATCAGAAGTGCGAAATTCTTCAAATTTAAGTTCCGGATGCGTATGAATATCCCTACGAATCGTTTGGATTTCAAGCTGACTTTCGAGTAATTCAGGCAGAATTCTCATATGTGTTAATTTATTAATTATGAATACATATATTAGCTGAAAATACGCATAATTGAGAAATCTAAATTATCAAGTCCTATAAATTAAAAAAATTGAAATACGGAGAATAAAAATGAATAAAATTTGGCTCGAAGAGTATCCCGCAAATGTCCCACATGAGCTTGATTATTCACAATATAAATCCTTAAATGATATTTTTGAAGAAAGTTTTGCAAAAAATGCGAAACGAGCTGTATTCAAAATGATGGGTAAATCCATTAGTTATCAGGAACTCGATCAGTATTCAGCACAAGTGGGGGCATACTTACAAAGTCTTGGTCTAGAGCCGGGCGACCGAGTTGCCATCATGATGCCAAATGTTCTTCAAAATCCAATTTCGATTGCCGCAGTCCTACGCGCAGGGTTTGTGGTGGTCAATGTCAATCCTCTCTATACCGCACGAGAGTTAGAGCACCAGTTAAAAGATAGTGGCGCAAAGGTAATTTTTATATTAGAAAATTTTGCTTCAGTATTACAAGAGGTTTTAGAACAAGTTCCAGTTGAGCATGTCATTGTGACTAGCATGGGTGATATGCTTCCCTTTGTCAAAAGATTGCTTGTCAATTTTGTAGTTAAGCGGATCAAAAAATTAGTGCCCAAGTGGACTATTTCAAAGCACCAAACTTATTTAGAAGTATTAAAAATTGGGGCAACAAAAAAACTTATCAAGCCAGCACTAACAGGAAACGATGTGGCTTTTCTTCAGTACACTGGGGGAACAACCGGCGTCTCAAAGGGAGCAACACTTCTGCATAGAAATATCATTGCAAATATATTGCAAACAGAGGCTTGGTTAATGCCTGCTTTAGAAGGAAAAAACATAGAACAGCTTACTTTTGTTTGCGCTTTACCGCTGTATCACATCTTTGCGCTGACTGTGTGTTTTATGATGGGCACTCGTTTGGGAGCCGTTAATATTCTTGTTCCTAATCCAAGAGACATTCCAGGATTTATCAAGTTACTCAAACAGAATCCTCAATTTAATGTTTTCCCTGCAGTAAATACCTTATACAACGCCTTGCTTAATAATCCCGAGTTCGCTAACTTAGATTTTTCTAATTTATTTATTAGTAATGGTGGTGGAATGGCAGTTCAAAGGACGGTTGCAGAAAAGTGGTTAGCTGTCACGGGTTGCCCTATTGCAGAAGGATATGGCTTATCAGAGACATCACCTGTGGCCACCTCAAACGTCCCAACCCTCAAGGTATATTCAGGAAACATAGGATTGCCTATACCTGATACCGAGGTGATTATTTTAGATAATGATGAAAAAGAAGTACCCCCCGGTACAGTGGGTGAGATCTGCATAAGAGGCCCACAAGTCATGGCTGGTTATTGGAATAAGACAGCAGAAACTGCTAAGGCGATAACACCAGAAGGCTTTTTTAAAAGCGGTGATCTAGGCTATATGGATGAGAAAGGCTACTTTAAAATTGTTGATCGTAAGAAGGACATGATCCTTGTTTCTGGATTCAATGTTTACCCAAATGAAATTGAAGAAGTCATGTCGACCATGCCGGGGATTGTAGAAACAGCAGCAGTTGGAGTACCTGATGAACACTCAGGAGAAGTTGTTAAGTTATTTGTAGTGCGCAGTGATATGTCGATTACACAGGAGCAAGTTCAACAGTTTTGTAAAGAGCAGTTTACTAATTACAAACGCCCTAAATACGTCATATTCATGACTGATTTACCCAAAACAAATGTTGGAAAAATTCTACGAAGACAATTACGCGATTTATAGCATAAAGCTATAAAATAAGGGGTACGAGTCATTCTAAAAAAAATTTATGAATAAAACTGATGCGTTGATTGCGGAGTTCGACCTTGCCTTAAGAACGATGTTTAATGTGGCAACTAAAAGGCGAGCTACACCTGGCACTTTGCAACAGGATCAGAACTTTCATCAACTTAGTGAAGAAGACACTCGGCATTCAGCAGGGTTGATGCGTGTGAATCATGTAGGCGAGGTATGCGCGCAAGCTTTATATCAGGCGCAGCGAATGACAGGGCGAAGTCCAATACTCAGAGACAAACTAAAACAAGCGGCCTTAGAGGAGGAGGATCATTTGGCGTGGTGTCAAGAGCGTTTAGAACAGTTAGCCTCAAGACCTAGTCTTCTTAATCCTTTATGGTATGGCGGAGCGTTTGCTATAGGTGCTTTAGCTGGTATTGTAGGAGATCGCTTTAGTTTGGGCTTTGTTGCTGAGACTGAATCGCAAGTGGAAAAACATCTGACAAGTCATTTATCAGATCTTCCAAAAGATGATCTGTCTTCCAGGGCTATTGTGGAAGCTATGCGTAATGAAGAGATCGTACATGGCAATATGGCAAAAGAATTAGGCGCGGGGGAGTTACCTACCCCCATTAAAAATTTAATGGGGGTATTTTCGAAAGTGATGACGAAAACAGCCTATAAAATTTAAGGATTCATTTAAAAAAGTAAAAAATAGTACAACTCTTAAAAAATAGGTTTAGGTATGCTCTGTAAGACCTTGTTTTTAATTGGCAAATCATAATTTTAATTATAAGTGTCTTGCCTAAGCTCTTGTATCTGCAAGAAAAAATATATAAATATTCTCTAAAGCTATTGACCAAGTCCATAACTCGCTTTAAAGTGGGAGGAAGTGTGAAAAAGTGGGGAAAATTGTATGTTTCAGGGTGCTTCGGCGATCAATTTAGATGCAAAAGGGCGGATGTCAATTCCTGCTCGGCATCGTGACGCCCTTCAAGCTGAAGGAGAGGGGCGAGTTACCCTCACTAAACATCCAGATGGTTGCCTACTTCTTTTTCCACGTTCAGGTTGGGAGGTATTTCGATCAAGAATCTCACAATTGCCAATGGATGCACATTGGTGGAGAAGGATTTTTCTTGGAAACGCTTCAGAAGTTGAAATAGATGGTTCTGGACGTTTATTAATAAGTCCAGAGCTTAGAGCGGCTTCAGGCATTGATCGCGAAATTATATTGTTAGGAATGGGAAGTCACCTTGAAATATGGGATGCGCCAACTTATTCCAGTAAAGAACAAATAGCTATTTCGCAGGGAATGCCAGAGGCATTACGACAGTTTAACTTCTGATGTTGGGGATTTATGACCTACAGTCATCGCCCGGTTTTACTGGACGAGGCAGTTTTGGCCTTAATAGAAAACTGTCAATCGTTAGCGCCTGTCTTTCTAGATGGAACTTTTGGACGTGGGGGGCATTCACAAAAAATTCTTCAGTGTTTATCTCCAAATGGGAAACTATTAGCGACCGACAAAGACCCACAAGCCATCAGCGTTGGGCGGACTATTGTCGATTCCAGATTTCAGATTTTTCACCAGTCCTTCTCACATATGAACGAAGTAGCAGGCAAGGAGAGCTTAGATGGAATTTTGCTCGACTTAGGAATCAGTTCTCCACAAGTCGACGATGGTCAAAGAGGATTCTCCTTTCGATTGGATGGCCCACTCGATATGAGAATGAACAACACAGAAGGAATAAGTGCAGCAGATTGGTTGGCTCATGCAACTGAAAAAGAAATTACAAAGGTAATCAAAGAATATGGAGAAGAACGGTTTGCTCTTTCGATTGCAAAGGCGATTGTTATTAGCCGGGAACAGGGAGGCGCGCTTAGGACCACGCGACAACTCGCGTCGCTCGTGGCTAGTGTCGTCCGCTCGCGCGAACCGGGGCAAGATCCAGCCACTAGGACCTTTCAAGCTTTACGGATTTTCATTAACCAAGAACTTGCCGATTTGGAGGCAGGATTAAGTATGGCCATCAATTTATTAAAACCAGGTGGACGATTGGTTGTGATCAGCTTTCATTCTTTAGAGGATCGAATCGTTAAGCAGTTTATTCAATCGAAAAGCAAAATTAGCATTCCTAGAGGATTGCCAATTCGTGAAGCTGATTTACCAAAGCCAATCTTAAAAGAAATTAGAAGAGTAAAGCCATCTTCAGAAGAAGTGAAATCTAACCCTCGCTCACGCTCAGCAATATTGAGGGTGGCAGAAAAGGTAGGATCTTTAGCATGAACCGTGCAGTGCTAATTCTGATCATCGCTTTAATGGGATGTGCACTCATGTTGGTGACATCGCAGCAAAAAACACGCATGCTTTTTGCAGAAAAAAATCGTCTTGAATTACAAGAGAGGCGATTAAATCTTGAATATTTAAGACTGGAATATGAGCAGCGTGATTTATCTAAATCGTCACGCATTATTGATTTAGCTCAAAAGCAGTTGCATATGAGTGAACCGAAGCAAGATAAAAGAAAATATTTTAAGGTACAAGAGTGAAAAGCAGCCCGGCCACCTCCGCCTCTTCACTAGTCTTGCGCTTGCCGATGTGGCGATCAAGAATGGTGCTATTCCTCATGTTCATGGGATTTGTGGCTTTATTAGGAAGAGCGTTTTGGATTCAAGGGCCAGGCAATAGTTTTTATGAACAAAAAGGCAAGCGCGTAGAAAGATTTGAGATTTTGCCGGCTGTTCGTGGAAAAATCCTCGATCGAAATGGAATTATTTTAGCTACAAGCCTTGAGGCTAAAACGGTAATTGCATATCCAGAAACATTTCCTGCAGACTTGCCAGCAACAAAACTTCAAGCGTTGGCAAAACTCTTAGAAATGAATGAAAAAGATATTAGAAAAAAAATAACAGAATCAAAGAGTCAAATATATTTAAAACGACAAGTTGAGCCTAAGGTTGCAAAGCTAATTAAAGAATTAGATATACCCGGAATCTCAATGACCAGTGAGTACCGACGTTACTATCCTGAAGCAGAATCAATGGCGCATATTGTTGGATTTACTGACGTCGTTGAAAAAGGCATTGATGGGATGGAAAAAGAACACGATGCCACGCTCGAAGGTAAAGCAGGGCAACGAAGAGTCATCATCGATCGCTTAGGGCGAGTAGTTGAAGATTTAGGGGATTATCAGGCGCCACGAAATGGGCAAGATTTGGTGCTATCCATTGATAGCAAAATTCAAGATTTAGCATTTAAAGAAGTAAAAGCAGCTGTTTTATTACATCATGCTAAAGCGGGTGGTGCAGTGGTGTTAGACGCTCAAACTGGAGAGGTTCTTGCTTTAGCTAATTGGCCAAGCTACGACCCAAATCACCGAACCAACTTAACTGGTGAGCAATTAAGAAATCGTGTACTCACAGATACATTTGAACCGGGTTCAACCATGAAACCGTTCACTATCGCCCTATCTTTAGATAAAGGCAAGATCACTCCAAATACACCATTTGAGATAGGCCACCTTCAAATCGGTAATAAAGTGATCACGGACACTCACTCATACAGCGTGTTAACGGTATCTCAAATTATTCAGAAGTCGAGCAATATAGGGACTAGTCGAATCGCATTACAACTTCAGCCAGAAGATATGTGGGGAATGTTCACCTCAGTAGGATTTGGGCAGGCGCCAAAAATTGGTTTTCCAGGAGCAGTATCTGGTCGATTAAGGCCATATGAAAAATGGGGAAAACTAGATCAGGCCACCATGTCATTTGGTTATGGGATTTCAGTATCTTTATTTCAGTTAGCTCACGCCTATACGATATTTGCTAGGGATGGAGAATTAACGCCAATATCTATGCGCAAGTTAGATTCACGCCCAGTGGGCACGAAAGTGATCTCAGCTAAAACAGCAGCAGAAGTCAGAAGCATGTTAGAGCTTGTTACCTTAGAGGGTGGAACAGCACCTAAGGCTGCAGTAGAAGGCTATCGTGTTGGTGGAAAAACTGGGACTGCTCATAAATCAATGGGGAAAAGTGGATATTCCGGGAATAAATATGATGGCTTTTTTTCTGGGATTGCTCCAATGAGTGCACCACGGATAGTAGTTGCCGTCATTATTGATGAGCCAACTACAGGTGGATATTACGGCGGAGATACAGCTGCACCGGTATTTTCAAAGGTTGTAAGTGGGGCGTTGAAAGTTCTTAATGTTCAGCCTGATAATAATCTCAAAGATTTAGTCATGAATAGCGATAATTCGTTGGCACAGAAGGTAGCTCTTAAACAATGAGAACTACACCTACGAATTTTCTATCCCTTATAGATATTGAAAATACTTTGCACTCAGAAGTAGATAGAAAAGCAGATCTCTGCGCAGACTCGCGGTTGATAAAAAGAGGCGATGTGTTTTTGGCTTATCCTGTCGGTACAAAAGGTGCAATGAGTGATAACAGGATTCATATCCCTATGGCATTAGAGTTAGGTGCAGCTTTAGTTTTATATGATGAAGAAGCTTGGGATGAAAGTTTATTCCCGCAGGCACGCGCAGCCCTAGCAAGCGAGAAGTGTATCCCAGTAACTGGATTATCAGACATGGTTGGAGAGTTAGCAAGTCGTTGGTATGGCATGCCATCCAGTCAGACCCAAGTGATTGGTGTAACGGGTACAAATGGCAAAACGACTGTGACACATTGGATTGCGCAAGTGTTACAGAAAATAGAGTCTACGGCTGTTATGGGGACATTAGGGGTTGGGGCCATTTCGGAGTTAGAGCCAACCGGATATACAACGCCAGATGCTGCAAGGGTCCAAAAGATACTCGCTGATCTTGTTAGAAAATCATATAAGAACGTAGCGATGGAAGTATCTTCTCACGCATTAGATCAAGGCAGAGTAGATGGAGTTCAATTCAGAACGGCAATATTTACCAACCTGACACAAGACCATTTAGACTATCACGCCAATATGCAGTTGTACGCACAAGCCAAGTGTCGACTCTTACGTTATCCAGCTTTAAAAAATATCATTTTGAATATTGATGATGAGCAAACTCATTTATGGTTACCCGAGTTAGCCAAAAATAGTGAAGCAATGATGTGGCTTTACGGCACAAAGAAAAACTATGAGCGGCTGAGTATTGAGATCCAAAAAAAATGCAAATTAATTTCAGCTGAAAATATTTTAGACACTGCAAAAGGTGTTTCAGCTATCTGTGAGTATGAAGGACAGAGTTTAGAAGTACAACTTCATTGCGTTGGCAACTTTAATATTCATAATGCGATGGCTGTTATAAGTTTTTTATTGTCTAGAGGAATTGAATTTAATAAAGCCTGTAAATTAATTGAATTAGTCAAACCCGTAATAGGGCGAATGGAAGTGATTAATGCTCAACAGGTGGATCAGCCTCTCGTTATTGTTGATTTTGCACACACACCAGATGCTCTAGAAAAATCACTACTTGCTTTAAAGCCGATAGCAACTTTAAGAAAAGGTAATTTAATTTGTGTATTTGGTTGCGGAGGAAATCGCGATACTACTAAAAGACCAATCATGGGTCATGTTGCCGAGGAAAATGCAGATCAAATCATCTTAACAAGTGATAATCCACGCAATGAAAATCCAGAAGAAATCATTGAGGAGATTAGAAGTGGTATTACGCATCCTGATATCAATAAAGTCATTAGTATTAGCGATCGTGCAAAAGCTATTTTGACAAGTATCAAGAGAGCTGATATGAAAGATGTCGTACTAATTTCAGGCAAAGGTCATGAAACGACCCAGGAAATTAATGGGCATAAGTACCCCTTTTCTGATCAAGATCATGCCAAGTTAGCACTTGGGGGGACGGCATAATGCATCCCTATCTCACGATGAACAAAATTGTTAGTTATCTTCCCGAGTCGGAAGTTCTATTCGCAACAAAGGATGCGATGGAGTTACCTTTACAAAAAATAACTTCAGATAGTCGTCGTGCAGTAGATAGTGATTTATTTATTGCAATTAAGGGCGATACATTCGATGGCAATAACTATCTTAAAGAAGTTTTTAGTCAGGGTGTAAGAACTGCAATCGCTAGCAATAAGTCTCTAGTTCCTGAAGGGATGACTACTGTTGTTGTTAAGAATACTGTAATAGCAATACAAACGATTGGAAATAAATGGAGGGAAGAAACTAACCCACTATTAACAATAGTTACAGGGAGTAATGGCAAAACTACAGTAAAAGAAATGATTGCTGAGATATTTAAGGCGGCTGTGGGTAATGCAAAGGTATGGGCAACACCTGGGAACTTAAATAATGAGATAGGCCTTCCGCTAACACTTTTGCAATTAAATGCTAATCATCAATTAGCAGTGATTGAAGTTGGCATGAATCACCCCGGAGAAACTCGATTATTAGCAAATATTGCAAAGCCGAATATTTCAATTATTAATAATGCCCAAAGAGAGCATCAAGAGTTTATGCAAAGTGTAGAGGCTGTTGCCTTAGAACATGCAGACGCTATTCGAGCATTACCACCTCATGGCATAGCTATTTTTCCATCAGATTCTGAATATAGTATTTTGTGGAGAGAAGTAGCTGGACAAAGAGCTTGCGTTGATTTTGAATTTTTAGAAGCTGTCTCACAACAATCTCAAGCAGTAGTGCAGGGATTGTGGGATTCATCAAAGCATCTCAGGGTAAGAATTAAGCCTATCTTCAAATTCGGCACAGAACAAATATTGACAATTGAGCTAGCTATATTAGGTAAACATAATGCTAAAAATGCACTAGCAGCAGTTGCAGTAGGCATTGCTGCAGGTGTCGCATTAAAGGAAATCAAAATAGGGTTAGAAAACTTCAGACCTGTAAAAGGGCGTATGCGATCTCATCAAATACGAAAAACAGAACCTATACATATTATTGATGACACCTATAACGCAAATCCTGATTCAGTAATTGCTGCAATTGATGTACTCGCAGAACAACAAGGAGATCGCTGGTTAATTTTGGGTGATATGGGTGAAGTTGGCCCTCATGGAAAAGCGTTTCATGAGGAAGTAGGAGTTTACGCTCAAAAATTAGGCATTGAATACTTATTTGGTATGGGTGAGTTAGCTGCACATGCCGTTAAAAGTTTTAAACAATCTGAGAAAAGTATCCATGTGCCCCATATGGAGGATTTGTTGGCGTTATTAAAAGAAAAGCTTTTGCAACCTCGTGGGAAAGAACTTCATATTTTGGTTAAAGGATCACGCTTTACAAAGATGGAGCGGGCGGTTGATTATTTGCTATTAGAGGGAAAAGAATGTTCTTAGTATTAGCTCAGTGGCTACAAATGGACTACGGATTTTTCCGAGTTTTTAATTACATTACTTTCAGAGCTGTTATGGCGACGCTGACTGCGTTAGTCATTGGTTTAGCTTTTGGGCCATTTGTCATTAAACGTCTAACAATGATGAAGGTAGGCCAAGCGGTAAGAGCAGATGGTCCTAAGACTCATCTGATTAAAAGTGGCACTCCAACAATGGGCGGGGTACTTATTTTGATTGCGATAGCAATTTCGACCCTACTCTGGGCGGATTTGAGCAACCGATTCATATGGGCAGTTTTATGGGTGACATTTGGCTTTGGGATTATTGGCTGGGTTGATGATTATCGTAAAGTCGTTTTTAAGAACCCAAAAGGAATGAGCTCGAGAGAAAAGTATTTTTGGCAATCTCTTATAGGTCTTGTAGCTGGCGTATATCTTGTTTTTGCGATTACAGACACAGGAAATACTGGTCTATCGGAGCATCTTCGCCACTGGATTAATTCAGGGTTTGTGTTGAGTATGCCCAATAAATTGAACTTAGTAGTGCCATTTTTTAAAGAGGTTAGCTATCCATTAGGAGCATTAGGTTTTATTGTTTTGACCTATTTAGTCATTGTAGGAAGTAGTAATGCAGTTAATTTAACAGATGGATTAGACGGCTTAGTTATCATGCCGGTCATACTTGTTGGCGCTGCACTAGGTGTCTTTGCATATGTCACAGGTAATGCAATTTACGCAAAGTATCTTATATTTCCATATATTCCAGGAACTGGGGAGCTATTAATTTTTTGCGGAGCGCTTGGTGGCGCAGGTTTGGCATTCTTATGGTTTAACGCTCATCCAGCGCAGGTATTTATGGGGGATGTAGGAGCGCTAGCTCTAGGTGGGGCGCTTGGGACTATTGCAGTGATTGTTCGTCAAGAAATTGTTTTGTTTGTGATGGGTGGAATTTTTGTGGTCGAAACAATCTCCGTCATGATGCAAGTAGCATGGTTTAAATATACTAAAAAACGTTTTGGTGAAGGCCGAAGAATTTTCAAGATGGCGCCGCTCCATCATCATTTTGAATTAAGCGGGTGGAAAGAGACTCAGGTTGTTGTGCGATTTTGGATTGTCACAATCATTTTGGTTTTAGTGGGTTTATCAAGTTTAAAACTAAGGTAAAAAAGTGAATCCAGTCATTATTACCACCGCTATGAACCATGTATTTGGTGAGTTAAGCTCACCAAATACATTGATATTAGGCTTTGGTGAGTCAGGCCTGGCTATGGCGAAGTGGGGTAATCAACATGGTGCTCAAATTAAAATTCATGACACAAGGCATAAATCAACTATTCCAGAAACTTTATTAGAGAAGGTTGGTGAGTTACGTATTAAGGGGATTACTCAAATATCTTCTGGAGAGATTGCAATTGAAGAGTTATTAAATGGAATAGATTTGATAGGTATGAGTCCGGGGTTATCTCCAAATACTCCTTATCTTAAAAATTTACTAGAGCATGCCAAGATCGCAAGTATTCCAGTTTGGGGAGAGCTTGAGTTTTTCACTCGAGCCTTAAACGCATTAAAAGCAGAGTTTGAATACGCGCCAAAATTAATCGCCATTACAGGGACGAATGGGAAGACGACAACTACTGCATTAACAGGAACAATTTGTAAGCACGCTCAAAAATCTGTTGCAATAGCAGGCAATATTAGTCCATCACTTCTTGATAAATTGTCTGAGTTGATTTCAGATCAGCAAGAGTTACCAGAAATATGGGTTTTAGAGTTATCTAGCTTTCAATTATTTTATAGCCTCACTTTTAACCCTGATGCTGCAACGATCCTTAATGTCACACAGGATCACCTCGATTGGCATGGTGATATGGACCATTATTTTGAGGCTAAAACTAAAGTTTTTGGAGAGCAAACGATAGCGATCTTAAATCGGGATGATAAAAGGGTCATTGATTTACTCAAAAAAACAAATTTTGACAATCGTCGCGTCATTACTTTTGGAGTGGAGGCGCCATTCGAAGCTGATAGCTTTGGAATTACTGGAGATATGAATGCAGGCGGGATTGATTGGTTGGCATGGATAGAGCCACCTCTAGAAGATGAAAGCATAGGAAAAAGAAAACGTCGAACGCAAAAAGTAAATGCATATGATGAAGAACCTTTAAGAATTAAAAGGTTAATTCCAGTCGAAGCTCTATTAATTAAGGGCCGTCATAATGCTGCAAATACGTTGGCAGCCCTCGCACTAGCTAATGCGATTGGACTTGGCATGGGGCAACTGCTACATGGGCTTCGTTCATACCATGGAGAACCTCATCGAGTCCAAACGATTGGTATTGTAGATGACGTTGAATATATTGACGATAGCAAAGGAACAAACGTCGGTGCAACCATTGCGGCCCTTCGGGGTATTGGGCACCAACATCAACAAGAATATAAGAAGATTATTTTGATTATTGGGGGTGATGGAAAGGGGCAAGATTTTTCACCGCTTCAATTACCTATAGAACAGTTTGCAAAAAAAGTAATTTTAATAGGTAAAGATGCAAGTTTGATAGAGCACGTAGTAAAGCAGACCCATGTCCCTTATGAGCTTGCCCAATCCTTAGAGGATGCTGTTCATAAAGCTGCAGATTCAGCTAAGACTGGAAACTGCGTCTTACTTTCACCTGCATGCGCAAGTTTTGATATGTTTAAAAATTATGCTCACAGAGCGGAGGTTTTTTTACAAGCAGTTAATGATTTAGAACTATCTAAATGCTCATCAGGAGTTTCAATATGAAGCCAATGATTATCCAAAGTATTGAAGGAATTTCACGTTTTTGGAATCGTTCACGCCTAGAAATAGGCGGCGGACTGAGGGAGGGAATCCATGGATTTAAAACAGAATTCCAGGATGCAACTAAAACTAAAAAATACACTAGGTCAACGATGACAGAGTGGGATCAACCACTTTTATGGGCCGCCGTCCTACTGGTTTTGCTCGGTATTGTGATGGTTTATTCAGCATCAATTACTCTTTCTGATGGAAATAAATACGCTGCATATAGTAGTAGTCATTTTTTAATACGGCATTTGTTGTCAATTACCATTGCATTTGTGGTGGGGTTATGTGTCTACCAAATACCAATTCAAGTATGGGATAGGATTGCACCTTTAGTATTCGTTGCTACAATTTTTTTACTGGTGATGGTTTTGGTTCCTGGAGTTGGAAAAGCTGTGAACGGTTCAAAACGCTGGCTCCCATTTGGATTTATGAATTTTCAACCTTCTGAACTCATGAAGTTCGCTGCTGTCATTTATGCCGCACATTACACAGTAAGACGCCAAGAGTATTTACATTCATTTCTGAAAGGGTTCTTACCTCTAGGAGCGATAGTTGCTCTTGTCGGAGTTCTTTTGCAATGGGAACCTGATATGGGTGCATTGATGGTGGTGGCGGCAATTGCAATGGGGATCCTATTCCTTGGCGGTATTAATGCCAAATTATTTGTTTACTTAATTGGAATCGGCGTGACAACCTTTAGTTTGATTATTGCTTTATCACCATTTAGACGTGATCGAATTATGGCTTTTTTAGATCCATGGCAGATAGATCAAGCTCAAGGAAAAGCTTATCAGTTAACGCATTCACTCATGGCATTTGGGCGTGGCGAATGGTTCGGAGTAGGTCTTGGTGGTAGCGTAGAAAAATTACATTATTTACCAGAAGCGCACACAGATTTTATTCTTGCCGTCATTGGTGAAGAGCTTGGGTTTATTGGCGTATTTTTAGTCATTATTTGCTTCTACTACATCATACGAAGAGCATTCATGATTGGTAGAACATCACTCCAGCTCGATCGAAGTTTTGCTGGTTTAGTGGCTAAGGGGATAGGTATTTGGATTGGGTGGCAAACATTTATCAATATGGGGGTTAATTTAGGATTACTCCCAACAAAAGGTTTGACGCTTCCTCTAGTCAGTTTTGGCGGATCTGGAATTCTCATGAATGCCGTTGCAATTGCCGTCCTTTTAAAAATCGATGCAGAAAATCGATTATTAATGCGAGGGGGAAAAGTGTAATGTCCGGCTCTAAAAATATATTAGTGATGGCTGGCGGAACTGGGGGACATATATTCCCTGGGATAGCTGTCGCTGAATATTTAAAATTAGAGGGTTGGCATATTCACTGGTTAGGCAATGCAAGTGGTATGGAGTACCGGATAACAAAAAATAAAGGCTATGAATTCGAAGAAATAAATTTTGGTGGCTTAAGAGGTAAGGGTCTTAAAACTAAATTGATGTTACCCATTAATCTTTTAAAAGCGATATATCAAAGTGTTTTAGTGTTGAGGCGTGTTAAGCCTAAAGTATTGCTTGGTATGGGCGGTTATATTACCTTTCCGGCAGGCTTGATAGGTGCTGTAATGGGTTTTCCCTTAGTCCTTCACGAACAAAATTCGATAGCAGGTTTGGCTAATCGAGTTTTGGCTAAATTTTCAAAAAGAGCCTTGTGTGCATTTCCCTCAGCTCTGCCTAATGCTGAGTGGGTTGGTAACCCGCTACGTGCAGAGGTATCAGCAGTGATTTCTCCAGCACAGCGGTTCGCAACACGGACAGGCAATCTTAATGTGCTCGTTGTTGGTGGTAGTTTAGGCGCTACTGCACTCAACGAATTAGTGCCTAAAGCAATTGCTTTAATCGAACCTTCAAAACGCCCCTCCATTACTCATCAATCGGGTGAAAAACATGTTCGGGCCTTAGAGGCGAATTATCTAAATGCAGGAGTAAATGCAACAGTAGTTCCATTTATTGAGAATATGGCACAAGCCTATAGCCTTGCTGATGTCGTCATTTGTAGAGCAGGAGCGATGACCGTTGCCGAATTAGCGGCTTGTGGGGTTGCATCATTATTAGTTCCCTTTCCATTTGCTGTTGATGATCATCAAACTTCTAATGCTAAATTTTTGGCAGAAGCAGGTGCTGCAGTTTTGATACAACAAAAAGATTTACAACCTGAAAATTTATCTCAATGGTTATCCTCATTAAATCGAGAAGAACTTCTCAAGATGTCTGAGAAGGCTTTGTTACAAGCAAAGCCTTTAGCTACAGCGCGAGTTGCTGAAGTATGTATGGAGGTTAGTAGCATATGAAACATATTGTTCAGCAAATACATTTTGTAGGGATTGGTGGTGCGGGAATGAGTGGGATTGCTGAAGTACTGCTTAATTTAGGGTACAGAGTATCAGGATCAGATTTGCAGGAAGGGCCAGCGACCCAAAGACTAAAAGAGTTTGGTGCAGAAATCCATATTGGACATCGTGCTGAAAATATTGGTAAAGCAGAGGCTATTGTTATTTCGACTGCAGTTACTGGAGATAACCCAGAAATTCTTGCGGCTCGTGCTGCTCATGTACCGGTGATTCAAAGAGCAGTGATGCTTGGCGAGCTTATGCGTCTTAAACAAGGAATCGCAATTGCAGGTACTCATGGAAAAACAACGACAACAAGTTTAGTAGCTTCGATATTAGCTGAAGGGAACTTTGATCCAACTTTTGTAATAGGTGGGAGATTAAATTCTGCAGGAGCTAATGCTCGACTTGGCACAGGTGAGTTTATCGTCGCTGAAGCTGATGAATCAGACGCCTCATTTTTAAACTTACTACCCGTGATGGAAGTCATAACAAACATTGATGCAGATCATATGGAGACTTATCAGCACTCCATGCCAAGACTAAAGCAAGCATTTGTTCAATTCACACAAAGAATGCCTTTTTATGGAATTGCTATTTTATGCATTGATGATGCAAATGTAAGAGATATGATTCCATTTGTTTCGCAATCGGTTTTGAAATATGGCGTATCTGCCGATGCTGACGTTCGAGCAACAGATATTATCGCGCTAGCAGGAAAGATGACATTTAAAGTAACAAGAAAAACTATTCGTCGGCATGGGTCAACACCGCAGCCACTGAATATTGAACTTAATTTACCAGGCGAACACAATGTCCGTAATGCACTAGCAGCTATTGCTGTTGCAACTGAACTTGGCGTGAGTGATGAAGCAATCATTAAGGCTTTAGCGGAGTTTAAAGGAGTAGGTAGAAGGTTTACGAGATGTGGGGAACTAGCCTGCCCAGATGGTGGTCAATTTACATTAATTGATGACTATGGCCATCATCCGGTTGAAATGGCGGCAACATTAGCAGCTGCTCGCGGAGCATTTCCAAATCGAAGATTAGTTTTAGTTTTTCAACCTCATAGATATACGCGAACAAGAGATTGTTTTGGAGAATTTGTAAAAGTATTAAAAGACTTCGACGCTGTTTTACTAACAGAGGTTTACCCTGCGGGTGAGCCAAAAATCATAGGAGCTGATGCTAAAAGTCTTATTGGTGCGATTAAAAAAGGTATCTCAACACCATCACAAACTTTAAGCTCTCAAGATCTTTACTATGAAGCAGATATAAAAAAATTACCACAAGCTATATGGTCGATGGTTAAAGATCAAGATGTCGTCATTACTATGGGCGCTGGCTCAATTTCCTCGATACCTTTAAATTTGTTGGGGGGCGACCATGACTAGTATGTCGTCTACTAATTGGGCAAATCAGGTAAAGCAGGAGTTAGCTGGATTTGATCCTAAGTCACTGGGTAAGGTCGGAGTACTCATGGGCGGAGTTTCTGATGAAAGAGAAATTTCCTTGTTATCCGGTCAAGGTGTTTTAGCGGCACTTAATTCTAAGGGAGTTCAAGCGACAAGTTTTGATCCTGGAGTGCAGCACATGACTTTGCTAGCACAAGAAAAATATGATCGAGTGTTCATTGCCCTACATGGTCGTTTTGGAGAAGATGGAACCATTCAAGGATTATTAGAGCAATATCAGTTGCCCTACACGGGTAGCGGTGTGTTGTCCTCGGCACTAGCAATAGATAAAAATATGACTAAGCAGATTTGGATAAGTCGAGGGTTACCTACGCCCAAGCACTGCATGCTAACCCCAACTTCTAATTTTAATGAGGTTGTACAAAAAATCGGATTTCCATTAATTGTAAAGCCCGCTAGCGAGGGGTCTTCTCTAGGATTGAGTAAAGTAGAAAATCTTGAGCAGTTAAAAGCAGCATATTCTGTAGCAGCCAAGTTTGATCGCGAAGTCATGGCAGAAGAGTGCATTGTTGGAGAAGAGTTAACTTGTCCAGTTGTAGGAGATGGCCAAAATATACAGGCATTGCCAGTCATTCGAATTATTGCTCCAAAAAATAATTACGATTATCACAATAAATATTTTTCTGATGACACTCAATACATATGTCCAACAGGTTTGGGAGATGCGCTTGAGAATGAAGTTCAACAACTCGTTATAGAAAGTTATAAAGCGTTAGGCTGTCGTGGGTGGGGGCGTGCAGATGTCATGTTAAATGCACAAGGTAAGCCATTCTTACTAGAAATGAATACTTCACCAGGGATGACGACGCACTCATTAGTTCCCATGGCAGCTAAACATGCAGGAATTAGTTATGAAGAGTTAGTGCTATGGCTGACAAAAAATGCGAAGTTATCTCACGCTTTGGTAGGAGGAAGAGTATGAGCCGCGTTCCTCTGAATGCAATAAAAAGTAAAGAGCAAATTCCCCTTGGCGAAATATTATGGGCTTCCTTTACAAGGACAATGAAAGGGTTATTTGTTGGCGCAGTTTCCCTGATTGGGTTTGTTGCCGCTCCGATATGGCATAGCCCATCTCGGATGAAATTTTTAGCGAGATGGCTGTTTTTAACATTTGGCTTATTAGTGTTTTTATGGGTTATGTTTTGGATTGGACAGCGCCCGGTATTTACGATAAAACAAATACAAATAGAGTCTGTAAATGGACAAGATTTAAAGCATGTCAATACTGCTCTTATTCGGTCACTCGTGATCGGTAAGCTTACTGGGAATTTTTTTAGCATTCACTTAGATCAAACACGCGCAGCATTTGAAAACATCCCGTGGGTAAGAGCTGCAAGCGTTCGACGAGTGTGGCCAAACGGTTTGTCTATCGTGATTGAAGAACAAGCGCCCATTGGTATATGGATGGACCAAAGTGAACCGAAACTAGTTAATACTTATGGAGAATTGTTTACGGCGAATTTAGCTGAACAGGATGGAGCACTTATTAATTTTCAAGGACCTGAAGGAAGTAGCAAAGAGGTTGTGGAAGTATGTAGGCAAATTAACGAATGGTTTAAACCATGGCAGACTTCTGTCGCTTCCCTCTCTTTGAGCTCTAGGTATGACTGGAGTGTAAAACTGGAAAATGGAATGAGATTTGAGTTAGGCAGAGACTTAGATCAGAAAGATCGTAAGCAAATGAATGCCCGTTTAGATCGTTTCTTCAAAGTTTGGCCAAATGTAAAAGATAACTGGCCTGAAAAAATAGATTTAGTCGACTTGCGTTACCCGAATGGATTTGCAATTAGTTTGGCGCGTAAAGGAGATAACAAATCGGTAGCTGATAAAAATATTAATTTAGCAAACCAAACCGATAACGAGCGTAAGCAGGACGCATTGAATGAAGATCTTTCCCAAGCGCTTGCAAGTATGAGTATCGACAATAAAAAAATAGAAAAGAAAAAAATAAAAAGTGATTCAAAGTTGAGGTCAACAATCAATGAGTAAAGACAATAGAAAACTACTAGTCGGATTAGACATAGGTACTTCCAAGGTAGTAGCATTGGTCGCTGAAATCTCTTCTGATGGAGAGTTTGATGTGATTGGAATCGGACATACGGCGTCAAAGGGGCTTAAAAAAGGGGTGGTCGTTAATATAGAAGATACCGTCAAGTCAATTCAAAAAGCGCTCGAAGAAGCAGAGGTGATGGCGCAGTGTCGTGTGGAGAATATATTTGCAGGCATTGCGGGTAACCATATTCGTAGTTTTAATACCGTTGGGATGGTTGCAATTCGAGATAAAGAAGTGACTGAATCAGATGTTGAGCGTGTAATTGAAAATGCTAAGCCGATTAATGTGCAGACCGACCAACAAATCTTGCATATTTTGATTCAGGAATACTTGATAGATAGCCAAGAGGGTGTTAGAGATCCAAAGGGTATGAGTGGCCAAAAACTTGAAGTTAAGGCCCATATTGTGACGGGTGCTGTTAGTGCAGCTCAAAATATTATTAAATGTATACGACGTTGCGGATTAGAGGTTAATGATCTTATATTGCAACCATTATGTTCAAGCATTGCAGTACTTACTGACGACGAAAAAGAACTTGGCGTCGTGTTAGTTGATATTGGTGGTGGAACCACAGATATTGCTATATACAGTCAAGGAGCCATTCGTTACACAGAAGTTGTCCCGTTTGGTGGAGATCAAATTACTAACGATATCGCCATGGCGCTTAGAACACCGACGATAGATGCAGAGGATTTAAAAATTCAATATGGAATTGCAAAACAATCTCTTGCTGATCCAAATGCAATGATTGATGTACCCGGTATTGGCGATCGAGATATTAGAACAATTTCAAAACAATCACTTGCTGCAGTGATTGAGCCTCGGGTAGAGGAACTATTTCGATTTGTGATCGAAGCTCTTCAACGCTCTGGGTTAGAGCATGTAGTGCCTTCTGGAATTGTTCTTACTGGGGGGACGGCCTTGATGCCTGAAATAGTTGAATTGGCGGAGGATATATTTTTAAAGCCAGCCAGAATTGGGATACCTGATTACAGCGGGCATTTAAAGGATGTGTTGAGAAATCCTAAATTTGCGACAAGTATTGGGTTGCTTAAAGAGGGACGTGCGCAAATGTTTCATGGGCAAGAGGCTGTGCAAGGGAAAGTGTTAGGAAGCGTATTTGAAAAAATGCGTGAATGGTTTATGGGTAATTTTTAAAAGTCGTTGTTAATTTGTCGTCGTCAAACTAGGAGGAAGTTATGGAATTTGAAATGTTAGATGCAGATACAGCCGGAAAAACCATTATTCGTGTGGTTGGAGTCGGTGGCGCTGGCGGCAATGCTGTCCAGCATATGATTAGAAGAGGGGTGCAAGGCGTCGATTTCATTTGTATGAATACAGACGCTGGTGCTTTAAAGCGCTCCAAGGCTGAAATCAATCTTCAGTTAGGTGAGACTGGCTTAGGAGCTGGAGCAAAGCCTGATGTCGGTAAAGCAGCTGCTATAGAAGCAAAAGCTCGTATCGCAGATGCTTTAGAAGGTGCACACATGGTATTTATTACCGCAGGCATGGGCGGTGGAACAGGGACAGGTGCTGCGCCAGTTGTTGCACAAGTCGCAAGAGAAATGGGAATCTTAACAGTTGGCGTTGTAAGTAAGCCATTTGATTTTGAAGGTGTTAAGCGTTCGAAGTTAGCAGAAATTGGTGCAAAAGAGTTAGAAGAATGTGTTGACTCTTTAATTGTGGTGTTAAATGAAAAGCTATTTGAAGTCATGGGCGAAGATGCTGAGATGGATAAGGCATTTAGTACTGCAGATGATGTTTTGCATAATGCCGTTGCTGGTATTGCAGAGATCATTAATGAGCATGGTATGGTTAACGTAGACTTTGAAGACGTTAAAACTGTAATGAGCGAACAAGGCAAGGCGATGATGGGAACAGCCACAGTATCAGGGGTTGACCGAGCACGTTTAGCTGCTGAAGCTGCGGTTGCATCACCACTCTTAGAAGGTGTTGATCTTTCCGGAGCAAGAGGTGTGCTTGTTAATATTACGGCGAGTCGTTCTTTAAAGTTAGCTGAAACACGTGAAGTGATGGCTGCCATTCGTGACTATGCTGCAGACGATGCAACTATTATTTTTGGAACTGTTTACGATGAGTCTCTCGGAGATGCAATTCGGGTAACTGTCGTTGCAACAGGTCTTAACAAAGCTACAGAATTAAAGTCACAGGCACAAGGTGTTGAAGTAATTTGGCATCAAGCAACAGGTACTTACGGTGGTGGTAGTTCAATGGCAAAAATGACGGGTTTAGAAAGTTTTGCCCCGACAAGCCCAATAGCAAGTGCGGCATTTGCAAATGCACAAGTGGTTGGAAATTCTAGTGCGATGCCAGAAGTAAGTCATCCGGTGAATCAAATGCCAGATTATGCAGATCCAAGTTTTGGGATTCCAGCTGTAATGAGACCATCACCTGATCGCGTTGCTCAGAATTTGGGTGCTTCAAGTTCTCCTTTGGCGCGGACAATGTTGGAAAAAGGCCAAGATATTTTTGAAATTCCTGCTTTCTTAAGAAAACAAGCTGATTAAAAAACAAATATAAATCAAGCATTTACGAATTATTGATGGCGGCGTCCCTCCTAACGACGACGATTGCGCTACTATCAATATTTCGTAAATATTGATTTCTAAGGAGAATAAAAAATGATAGAAGTAAACCAAAAGCTACCCAATGCGACTTTGTACGAATTTATAGCTGAAGAAACACCAGGTTGCACTATTGGACCTAATGCTTTTCAAGTAGAAGAAATTATAAAAAATAAAAAAATTGCTATTTTTGGATTACCAGGTGCTTTTACTCCGACATGTTCAGCACAACACGTACCGAGTTACTTGAAAGAATTCGATGCTATCAAAGCTAAAGGTGTAGATGAAATTTGGTGTATCTCTGTTAACGATGCATTTGTGATGGGCGCATGGGGCAAAGACCTACATGTTGGAAAAAAAGTTCGCATGATGAGTGACGGTAGCGGCGAGTTTACAAAAAAATTAGGTTTAGAGTTAGACCTCATCGCTCGCGGTCTTGGCGTTCGTTCACAAAGATATCTCATGATTGCTGATAATGGAGTAGTTAAACATATTGCAGTAGAAGGTCCTGGGAAATTTGAAGTGAGTGGAGCTGAAGCTGCGCTCAAAGCTCTTTAATAGCTTTGGTTCAGAAGTAAACAATGATATTGAAACAAAGGACCATTGCCGAGCCGATTAAAACCGTTGGCATTGGTCTTCATTCTGGGAAAAAAGCAAATTTATTCTTAAAACCTGCCCCAATAAATTATGGGATTGCGTTTGTTAGAATAGATTTAGAAAACCAAGAGCCGATACCTGCTCACGCTTTAAATATCACTGATACAAGACTTGCTAGCGTTTTAGAAATAGGCCCACAGAGAATATCTACTGTGGAGCACCTCTTATCAGCTTGTTCAGGTTTAGGTATAGATAATTTACTCGTAGAAATTGATGGTGAAGAAATTCCAATTATGGATGGAAGTGCAGCTTCATTTTTATTTTTACTTCAAACAGCTGGGATTATTGAGCAAGAAGCTCCAAGAGAGTTTATAAAGATCACAGAAAGTATTGAGGTTCACGACGGCAGTAAATTAGCCAGGTTAGAACCATTTTGGGGATATAAATTAGACTTTACTATTGACTTCAACCACCCTGCACTTGATAAAACGGGTCAGCGTTTTACGATCGACTTTGCGACAACGAGTTATGTAAAAGAAATAGGTAGGGCCAGAACCTTTGGCTTTGCTCATGAGGTTGAGGCTCTCAGAGAAGTTGGTCTGGCCAGAGGTGGAAGTCTAGATAATGCAATTGTCTTAGATGAATACAGAATACTTAATAATGAAGAGTTGCGTTATGACGACGAGTTTGTTCGGCATAAAATCCTCGATGCAATTGGCGACCTTTATTTAGCGGGCAGCCCAATTATTGGGATGTACGTTGCAGAAAAGTCAGGTCATGCTTTAAATAACTTATTGCTCAGAGAGCTATTTAAACATCCAGAAAAATTTGAAAGAGTCAGTTTTTCAAATATGAGTGAAGCACCTTTAGCTTACCAAATCGTAGAGCATATTTAAGGGCTTGCTTTTATTGATCTTTTTGTGGTCTCGAGTAGTCTTTTGACGCTTTGACCCAAAGGGGTATCGACATCCAATGAGTTCGCTAATTCAGTCCATGCCTTGATAAAGGCTGGGCTAAGTTCTTGAGTAGGGATCTCTTGAACCGGAATCTGCGGTTGATTAAGAAATTTATTGGAAGGGATGGCAGGCAATACCTTAATTGCAATCCCTTTAAAGGGATAACCGGCTTCGCGAAGATAATTTAAGAGGGTAGGTAGCTTATTCTTTAATTTAGAAGCAATAGTCCCAAATGGCGTTAATAACTTAACCTCCCCACCATCTTCAATGGATCCGATGGTAATTTCTGACGCAAAGGAACCAAACCCAATTGCTTCGAAAGCACCATAAAGCGTAGCTTGAAGTTGATTACGCTGCTCGACTTGATTGATAAGACTCTTTAGGGGCGAGTCTGGATCAATCTCCTGAAGAAAAACACTCAGTTTTTCGGGGCTTTTCTTACGTGAATAGTTCTTTATCATCAAATGAGTGGGTAAAAGGGCCTTAAAACCAAAGTATTTAATTGAAGTATAGGCATATTGCGGCATTCATGGAAAATTATTCCTTGGGTGATAAACTTATACATTGAATTTAATCGTAGAAAATCATGGTAATAGGACTGTTAAAAAAGATCATAGGTAGTCGAAATGACCGCTTATTGAAAGAGTATCGCCGAATTGTTGCAGAAATTAATCTGAAAGAGGAAGACCTCAAGAGTCTTTCTGTTGAGAAACTGCAAGCTAAAACCTTGGAACTGAAAGAGCGTGTCCAACAAGGCGAAACCCTAGATGAAGTACTTCCAGACGCTTTTGCTGTAGTTCGTGAGGCAAGTCGTCGCGTCATGAGGATGAGACATTTTGACGCGCAATTGATGGGGGGCATCGCTCTGCATCAGGGCAAAATCGCTGAAATGGGAACTGGAGAAGGAAAAACTCTAACGGCAACCTTATCCGTATATCTTAATGCGCTGACGGGTAATGGCGTTCATGTCATTACTGTGAATGATTATTTAGCCAAGCGAGATGCAGAGTGGATGGCTAAGCTTTACACCTTTTTAGGATTAAGTGTTGGGATCAACTTGTCCCAAATGGAACATGATGAAAAGATGCAGGCTTATGCTGCTGACATTACCTATGGTACGAATAATGAATTTGGCTTTGACTATTTACGTGACAACATGGTTCACGACACCCGCCAAAAGGTTCAAAGAGGCCTTAATTTTGCAATCATTGATGAAGTTGATTCCATTCTGATTGATGAGGCGAGAACGCCACTTATTATTTCAGGACAGGCAGACGATCACACAGATCTCTATCTCAAAATGAATATATTGCCTAGCTATTTAGAGAGGCAAATAGGAGAAGAAAAAGCGGATGGTACTGGAGTTGAAGTACCAGGAGATTACTTTATTGATGAGAAGGCTAATCAGGTTTATTTAACCGAGCGTGGCCATGAAAAAGCAGAAAATGTTCTCGCACAGCTAGGGTTACTGAAAGAGGGCGACTCGTTGTATGCACCTCAGAATATTTCTTTGATGCATCATTTGAATGCAACATTAAGAGCCCACACTCTATTTAATCGCGACCAGCACTATGTTTTGCAGGATGGCGAAATTATTATTGTTGATGAGTTTACAGGACGATTAATGACGGGGCGCCGTTGGTCAGAAGGACTTCATCAGGCAGTCGAGGCAAAAGAAGGGGTAGCTATTCAAAATGAGAATCAAACACTAGCAACGATCACCTTCCAAAATTATTTTAGGATGTATAGCAAGTTATCTGGTATGACAGGAACTGCGGATACTGAGGCCTATGAATTCCAAGAAATATACAGGTTAGAGACGGTAGTTATACCTCCTAATAAAACAAGTAAGCGTGTCGATAAACACGATCAAATTTACAAAACATCGACAGAACGTTACACTGCGGTCATCAAGGATATCCAAGATTGCTATTTGCGCGGTCAACCTGTTCTAGTCGGTACTACATCTATTGAAAATTCCGAATTGATTTCTGGATATTTAAACAAGGCGGGGTTACCCCACCAAGTTTTGAATGCTAAACAGCATGCTCGAGAAGCAGAAATTATTGCTCAAGCTGGACGGCCTAAAATGATTACGATTGCAACGAATATGGCTGGTCGAGGAACAGATATTGTCCTTGGTGGTAATGTTGAGAAACAATCTAGTTTTGTGGAGGTAGATCAAACCCTATCTCAGGAAGCAAAAGAACAAAAAATCAAAGCATTCGAAGATGAGTGGCAAAGTTTGCATGACCAAGTGGTAGCCGCCGGTGGATTGCATATTATAGGAACTGAGCGGCATGAAAGTCGCAGGATCGATAATCAGTTACGAGGGCGTTCAGGAAGACAAGGTGACCCTGGGTCCTCCCGATTTTACTTATCCCTTGATGATCCTTTGCTCAGAATATTTGCTGGGGACCGATTGCGAACCGTGATGGATCGCCTTAAAATGCCTGAAAATGAGCCAATTGAAGCAAGTATGGTGTCGCGGGCAATAGAGTCAGCGCAGAGAAAAGTTGAAGGTCGGAACTTTGATATACGTAAACAACTTTTAGAATACGATGATGTTGCAAATGATCAACGACGTGAAACCTATCAACTTAGAAATCAAGTATTAGAATCCGAAGAAGTGACAGAGCTAGTCGGAAATCTAAGATCGAGCGTTCTAGATCAGGTTATTTCTAATCATGTTTCAGATGATTTGATGCCTGAACAATGGGATATTAATGCCTTAGAACAAGAATTGTCCTCTGACTGGGGCATTAGCCTAGACATAGCCCAGTTAATAGAATCAAGGGATACTGTAGAAACAGCGGATGTATCTGAGTGGGTGCATGAAGCAGTCGAAAAATCCTATCTAAGTAAAGTTGAAATGGCAGATCGAATTTCCTTTAATGGATTTGAGCGCTCTGTATTTTTATATAGTTTAGATACCCATTGGAGAGAGCACTTAGCTGCGCTTGATCATCTGAGACAAGGAATTCATCTGAGGGGTTACGCTCAAAAAGATCCGAAACAAGAGTACCGTCGCGAAGCTTTTGAGCTGTATGCTGAGCTACTAGAATCCATAAAAAAAGATATTACTCGTACTGTGATCAATGTGCATATTCAATCAGCTGAAAAGCTTAATGAAGCAACAGATGCTATTCAAGAAGATCTTGGGCAGCTTAGGGATTTGCAATATCAACACGCAGACATTGATGAGCAAATCGAAGAAACAAACCTGCAGGTGGAGAAACTACTTCCTATTACTAACGCAACGCCAAAAATTGGTAGAAACGATCCTTGCCCATGTGGCAGCGGTAAGAAATATAAAGTGTGTCACGGCAAACTAGACTAAAAGCAGTAAGTCTTTTCTGATGTCAGAAAAGACTTGAGTCCAATCTCTAAAGTTCGTTTGACGATACACAGTGACAGATTCATACCACGGGTTATCTTTTATCTCTAATAGCCAGCGCCAATCCGGGACGAGTGATAACATCACCCAAGTCCTTTTCCCAAGAGCAGCAGATAAATGGGCAACGCTAGTATCTACACTGATCACAAGATCCATGAGTTCGCACAGTGCGCCAGTATCTGAAAAGTCAAGAAGCTCATTACCCAAATGTTGAATCTTTGTTGAAGATTGAAGAGATTGAGCATCTTCTTCACGCACCTCTTTTTGCAAACTAAAATACTCAAAGCCTTCAGGTAAAAGGGGAAGAAGATCTGATAATAGGAATGAGCGATTAATATCGTTAGCTTGTTGAGCGTTGCCGCTCCACACCAAACCAATTCGGGGCTTAGTTTTAGGCCCCAATTTTTTATTCCATGACATGAGCTTATCTGGACCGTTAGTTAAATACGCTTGGGTATATGGAATAGTATGAATTTCAGTTTGGCAAATGGCAGGTAGCTCTAATAGAGGTGCATGATAATCAAAGTCAGGAGCGGCGTCACCTTGCAAAACGAGTTGATGACAGCCCTTCAGACTAGATAAAATTGGCAGTAATGAGCCAGGAGATTCAAGATAAACCTGGGCACCTTGATCTGACAAATGAGTTACATAACGACAAAACTGAATGGTGTCGCCTAAGCCTTGTTCTCCGTATATAAAAATACGTTTTCCTGCTATTTCAGTTTGGCTAGTTAATATGGGCTGTTGAAAAATACGTTGTTGGGAATCGTGAGACTCAGATTTCCATCTCCATTGATATAGCTTAAAGCCTTCCTGAAAATCACCTTCAATTAAATGAATAAATGCTTTAGTTAAAAAAGCATTAGCAAAATTAGGTTGATATAGGATAGCTTTATCAATCGCATTCTTAGATAAATTGAGTTGACCTTTACGGTAATAGATATATCCAAGGGCGTAAAGTGCATCTGGGTATTTGGGACGGAGTTGTAATGCTTTTTGAAAGCTACTTATTGCATCATCAAATTGCAATAAATGTTCCTGTGTTACACCTCGATTAAAAAAGAAGTCAGGATGCATTGGATAAATAGCTATAGCACGATTAATTGTCGTTAAAGACAGATCGAGTTGCTTGTTGTGGGAATAAATGACACTGAGTAAATTAAGGGCATCAACATTCTTAGGATGTTTTAAAACGACATCTTCACACATGATTTTAGCAATGCTAAGCTCGCCAGACTGGAAGTAATTAAGAGCATGATTAAATTGCAGCAAAGCGTCAGCTGGAAGGGGCTTTAAGGGGCGTTGAAGATAAGACTTATTTGTTGGCTTAGAAGACATACGCTTACTATAACAATTTATGATCTAGCTTTTGCAAATCTCTATAAAGTAATTCAATCACAGACTCCCAATCATTCGCTTTGGTTTGGTGATAAAGCCTAGCGCTGGGGTACCAAGGGCTATCTTCACGATTCATTAACCATCTCCAACAGTGGTCATAGCGATTTAAAATCCAAACGGGTTTATTGAGAGCGCCGGCGAGATGAGCCATAGAGGTATCAACAGTAATCACTAAATCGAGGTTTTCTACTAAAGCGGCCGTATCAGAAAAATCATTTAATAAACTTGTGAAATTAATAATTGGATTACGAAGCCAGTTATTTTGGGGTTGCGTTAATTCAGCCTCTGCCGGAAATCCTTTTTGCAGACTATAAAAATCAATCGATAAGTCTTGAAGGCGGTAGAGATCAGAAAAATTAATATTACGATGGTCGTGATTGACTCGAGCGCCACCAGACCAGACTAAACCAACTTTTTTTCTTGAAGATGGTTCAATAATAGAACGCCATGCTGAAATTTTTTGAAGATCGGCAAAGAGGTATGGCATTTGCTTAGGAATAGAACTTAAAGTCGTCTTAAACGCTAAAGGAAGACTCATCAAGGGGCAGTGGTAATCGAACTCAGGCAGTGGCATACCTTTTTTAACCAAACAGTCAACGCCATTGAGTTGTTCAAATAGGATCATTAATGAAGATTCAACTTCTAAAATAACTGTTGCACCTAAGCTCTTTACTAAAGAGGTATAGCGTACAAACTGTAAGGTATCACCAAGACCTTGTTCAGTATGAAGTAGGATAGTTTTTCCCATAAGGGATTCATGACCCAACCATAGTGGTTGATCAAAGTGTCGAAAAATAGGTTGTTGCACACTTTTCCAGCGCCATTCAAACAGCTTCCATCCCTCAAGCAGTTCTCCTTGCAGAAGAAGGACTGTAGAAAGATTATGGTATGCCTCACTAAAGTCAGGTTGATATTTTATTGCGATTTTATAGCTCTCTACAGCATCATCAAAACGTTTCAGTAGCTTGTAGACATTAGCGCGGTTAAAGTAAGCCATTGAAAAACTCGGCTTAATTTGTAGGGATTGATTAATATAATCTAAAGACAAATCATAATCACCCAAGGTTTGATAGCAAGTAGCGATGTTTAAGAGGATATCGGGGTTGGGGTTGTGATCGTGATCCTGATTTTGTATTCTAAGGAGTTGTTGATAAGTTTCGATTGCTTCAGTGATATTTCCAGACTTCAGTAACGCATGTCCAAGATTATTAAGTGCATCATGTTGCTGTGGAGAATAAAGAAGGACTTGTTTAAATAAGTCAGCCGCGGCTTCATACACTTGTAATGCGAGTTCGGTATTGCCAAGAGCGAAAAGGATTTCTGGGTTTTCGGGGTTAATCGTAAGTGCTTTTGTGAGAGATGCATGGGCAGCCGAAAAACGATTGCTTTGTAACTGTAGTACACCCATTAAATGCCAGGGCTGTGAAAGGTTCGGGGCTAGAATGCTTGCCTGCTCATAAAAAGCGAATGCTTGATCCAAAGCGCCTTGTTGATGAAAGCTAAGACCTTGCTGTAATAAAGAAGGGACATCCTTAAGGGTGAATGCGATCATAAACTAAGAGATCAGCAGTGAGAGGTCATGATAAATAGCTGCAACAACTGAATTCCAGTTTCCAGACTCTATTTGGCGATATAACTTAGCTTCATCATACCAAGGGCTGTCACTACGATCAATCAACCATCTCCAACAGGCGTCATAGCGAAGCATATACCAAGTTGGCTTTCCTAATGCCGCTGATAAATGCGGTGTGGAAGTACACACAGAAATGACTAAATCTAAATTTTCAATGAATGCGGCGGTATCAGAAAAATCATGGATATGATGAGTGTAATCATGAATCGGAGTGTTGCCCCAACCAGTACTTGTAATATGAAGTAGTTCGGATTCAGCAGGCTGGCCCTTTTGCAGGCTATAAAAATCTATATTGAGATCTTTTAGAAGAGAGAGTTGGGCTAGGGGGATATTTTTTCTTTCGCTCGCATCGATAAGCTCAGGTTGATTTCCACGAAAGCCGCTTGACCAAACAAGCCCAACCCGAAATCTTTTTTTCTCGCCAAGAATTTTCCCCCAAGATGAAACTTTTTCAGGGTCGCTATAGATATAGTGATCAGAAAAAGGAATTGATTCAATCTGTGTCTTAAATGCGAGTGGTAAGCTCATCATTGGGCATTGAAAATCAAATGGCGGTAACGTATCTTCTTTTGAAAACACGTGAGTTACTCCTGGAGTTCTGGAGAGGATGCTCACTAATTGTTTTTCTACTTGTAATAAAACAATTGCACCGGCATCTGCAGCAAGCTTTGCATATCGACAAAATTGAATGGAGTCACCAAACCCTTGTTCGCTATAGATTAAAAGAGTTTTCCCCATGATACTTTCACATCCGAGCCATTTTGGCTTGGATGAGATGAGATTTTGTGGGTTATGGGGAAGTTTCCATCGCCATTCAAATAAATCCCAACCTTGTAAAAACTCACCTTTCATTAAAAGGCTCATCGATTTATTCCAGAAAGCTTCGGCATACTCGGGATTAATTTCAGTTACACGTGAAAAATCTTTGATGGCCGCATCATATTTTTGAAGACAATGATAGAGTAGGCCGCGATTATTAAGAACCTCATAGTAATCAGGTTTACAAAGAAGAGCTTTCTCATAATTTTCAAAGATAGCTTCAAATGGCCCTATTAATTTATAGGCTTCTGCTAGGTTCGCATAAGCTGGTGCATGATTAGCATTTAACTCGATAGCGCGCTTTAAGCAAATAATAGCTAATTCTATTTTATTTAAACTGAGATGGATGAGGCCACAGTTGTAGAAAGCCTCAGTAAAAGAGGGGTTCAGTTTATAGGCTTGTTCGAAAGCAACAGCTGCTTCACTGAGTTGATGATTATCTCGTAGAACATTCCCCATACTAAAATAAAAAGAAGACTCCATTGGGCTCGATTGGATAGCTTTCCAAATTTGTTCAATGGCGAGCAAATAATTTTTTCTGGAATAAGCAATAAGACCTAACAGATGGAGCGCATTCGGGTTATTCGACTCAATGTTTAACACATGAAGTAATAAAAGTTCTGCGACATCTACTTGACCCTCAGAATAAAATTTAAGCCCTTGCTCAAGTTGCTGATTGAGTGAAGCTCTGGTTGTGGGGTTAATGTCAGGTAAAGAGTTCATTATTGACAATCAGCCTTAGTGATTTGACTTAATTCTTCTCGTACCTCATTAACCACATGATCCCAGTCATTAAATTTGATTTGGGTAAAAAGTCTTACACTGTCGTACCAAGGGCTATCTTTACGATGTGTAAGCCATCTCCAGCAAGAATCATACCGATTCAGAATCCAGGTAGGTTTGCCCATAGCGGCTGATAAATGAGCAGTTGAAGTATCGACACTAATAATGAGGTCTAGGTTTTGGATCAGAGCGGCTGTGTCGGAAAAGTCAGATATAAAATTTGTTAAATCTTCAATTGGATTACTATTCCATCCAATTTTCGTTTGATGAGAGAGTGCGAGTTGGGCTTCTTTACCAATTTGTAGGCTATAAAAATTGACATCGAGTGTGCTGAGTAACGAGAGTTGTGCAAGAGAAATATTACGTCTTTCGTTTACGGCTTTAAGTAATGCTTGATTAGGTCTAGCTCCGCCGGCCCATATTAAGCCAACTCTTAACTTATTTTTTTGACCGAGAATAAGATCCCATTCGCCAACTTTCTTTGGGTCAGCCCATAAATATTTTTGGGAGCTTGGAATTGAATTCAATGTTGTACCCAATGCTAGAGGAAGACTCATTAAGGGGCATTGGAAATCACTAGGAGGTAGTGGGGAATCCATCGTGATCAGTGTGTATTCTTGCGAAAAATCTTTCATTAAGTTAAATAAAGGTTTTTCTACGGCAAAGATGATTTTGGCACCCATTGCAGCTATGAGTGGAAGAAATCTACAAAATTGCAATGTGTCGCCATAACCTTGCTCACTAAATAACAAGATCGATTTATTTTTCAGTGATTCTTTTCCTAGCCATAGGGGACGATTAAATTTGTTAGCGTCGAAGCTTAAGAGGCATTTCCACCTGTATTCAAATAAAGGCCAACCTTCTTCATAGTTCCCCGTAGTGAGTAAAACGAGTGACTTGTTCCAATAAGAATCTAGTAAGGCCGGGTTATTTGAAATCGCAAGATCATAACTTTTCAGAGCGGCTTCATAGTCATGAGTATCTCGAAGCAGGTTGGCTCGATTAAAAAAAGCCTCAGAAAATCCTGGCTTTTGTTTAATTGCCTCATTAAAACAAATGAGGGCTCCTTCATTA
>Ga0194047_10000219_pt1 | contig 39006 bp, 56 predicted proteins | sample JunL225m_MetaG_2_FD_160070 | JGI IMG/M metagenome (GOLD analysis project Ga0194047, IMG submission 160070) | Anoxic zone freshwater microbial communities from boreal shield lake in IISD Experimental Lakes Area, Ontario, Canada - Jun2016-L221-5m | ecosystem: Environmental > Aquatic > Freshwater... | reverse complement strand
TAATTCTTCAACATCTCCTTATGTTGGCTTTAGAGGACAAGCCTTTACATCAAGTGGAACATTTACTATTCCTACTGGAGTTACTGCGGTTAAAGTTACCGCATTAGGTGGTGGTGGTGGTGGTGGACAATATGCCGCTAATGGTGGTGCTGGAGGTAATAGTAGTGTAAGTACAATAATTGCTTATGGAGGTGGAGGTGGAATTGGTGGTGCTGGTGGTGGCACTAATGGTGGTAGAGGATCAAATTCTGGCGGTGTTCATACACTTGCTATTAATGTTATTACATCAACATCTTATGTTGTATTCGGATCTAATGGGGGAGGAAATAATGGTGGTCGTACTTGTTGTTATCCAAATGGTGGCAATGGAGGTTTAGGTGGAACTTGTGTTGGTTTTTTAACAGGTTTAACTTCAGGAGGAACTTTATCTGTAACAGTAGGTGCTGCTGGTACAGGCTCCTATGGAAACCCAGGCACAATTGGATATGTTTTAATTGAATGGTAATCTAAAATGACAACTCAAAATTATTTAATAGTAGAAAAAAATGTAGTAACAAATGCTGTTTCATGGGATGGCAATGTTAATACTTGGACACCCCCATCAGATTCTATTCAGTTAATTCAAGATATTACACCTGCAATGATATGGGAAATAAATAGCACAACAACAGGATATGAATTAGTTAAAGTAATTGGTTTGGGGTGTATAGGATTTATTTGGGATGGCAAAATTCTTACTACTAATCAACCACAACCTATTGTAGAAGCACAACCTATAACAACTGGCACTCAAACTTTAGGATAAAAAAATGGTTATTGATAAACCAGCAATACATAGCTTTACTTACGATGGGGCTAGATTAAATATTTATCATGTAAATAAAGGTGAAGGAGTAGCTATGCACAATCATATTTATTCTCATGCAACTATGTGTATGGCTGGTTCTTGTAAATACACTCAAGATGGAGTTGAGTTAATTGCAAATAAAAATACTCAGCCCATTAACTTATTGGCTGGAAAGTTACACGAAATTGAAGCACTAGAAGATGGAACTGTATTTGTAAATGTATTCGCAGAAGGAAAGTATTAAGCTATAATTAGCAAAATACCACAAAATAATATCCGTTTCCCTGTGAGTACATAGGGTTATTAACCTAGTTAGGAGTGGTATATGGCTGTCTTTAACAAAAATACTTTGACCCAAATCTCAGGATTCGACAACCAGATTATTGCTGGTGAATTGGTATATAACCAAAAGACCTATTGGAATTTGGCTCTTATTAATGGTGGAACTGCCATAGATTTAACTGGGGCTACTATTAATGCCCAGATTATTCGTAGAAAATTATCCAATGTGCAAGATACTCGCTATGGCTTATCTTTTGACATTGCAGATTACACTCCTACTCCTACTTCTATTTCTTTAACAATTACAAATAGAAGTGATATAACAGGATCATTTACTCTTTTGTTTGATGATTCAGCTTGGGCATTAACTACTACCGATACAGATTTAGATATAGCATCTATTAATGGTGCTGGTTTTTCTGGTCGCATTAAAATTAGTTTTCCAGCATCAGGAACAACACCAGCAAATGACTTAATTATCTTCTTGCTATTTTTAGTAAGATCAGATGCTATTGTAGTTAATTAAGGATAAATCATGCCAGAATTAACTATTACAAATGCCAATGGCGATAACACAACTGTCGATGTAACTATTGGTAATCAAATTACTATGGTTGTGGATCAAGGAATACAAGGTAGTAGCGGCTTCTCAGGGACATCAGGCTTCTCAGGATTTTCAGGGATAGGCACTAGCGGATTTTCGGGGACATCAGGATTTTCGGGAAGTGGAGTTAGTGGCTGGTCGGGCTTTTCGGGAAGTGGCATATCGGGCTTTAGTGGTTCAGGCATCAGCGGATTCTCAGGAAGTGGGATAAGTGGCTATTCTGGGAAATCAGGATTTAGTGGGGCATCAACTTCGGGCTACTCAGGATTTTCAGGGTCAGGGATTTCGGGTTACTCTGGCTCTGGGATAAGCGGATTTTCAGGGTCAGGCATAAGTGGCTGGTCAGGTTTTAGCGGGCAATCAACTTCTGGATTTTCGGGTTACTCAGGGGCTTCAACTTCGGGTTTTAGCGGATTCTCAGGAAGTGGGATAAGTGGCTATTCTGGATCAGGCATCAGCGGATTTTCGGGGACATCGGGTTTTAGTGGGCAAGGCCTGTCAGGCATCAGCGGATTTTCGGGGACATCCACAAGTGGATTCTCAGGCTTCTCAGGAAGCGGTATATCGGGCTTTTCAGGATCGGGCATATCGGGGTACTCAGGAAGTGGAGTTTCGGGCTGGTCGGGCTTTTCAGGGACTTCTACAAGTGGATTTAGTGGTTACTCAGGGGCATCAATTTCGGGGTACAGCGGTTGGTCGGGATTTTCAGGAATTGGGACAAGCGGATTTTCGGGCTTCTCAGGGAGTGTTGGTGCTGGTGGAGTGCGTGGATACTGGGGTTCATTTTGGGATACAACAACTCAAACTACTACTGTTAATACTCCAACTGCAATTACTTTAAATTCTGCTGATACCAACAATACTGGTGTATCAGTTGTTAGTGGGTCAAGAATAACTTTTGCAAATGCTGGAGTTTATAGTCTAACTTTTTCTTTGCAATTTACTAATCACAGCACAGCTTTAGGAAGCACACAAGTTTGGTTAAAGAAAAATGGCACAAATATTGTTGATAGCAATACTCATTATGATGTTCCAGATAAACAAGGTAGTGCATATTCATCTGAAGTTTTAACTGTAAATTTTGTATTTAATGTTAATGCTACTGACTATGTAGAAGTATATTGGGATACTACAAATGCAAATGTTTATTTAGAAACTATTGCTGGTAATGCAACTTATCCTGAAACTCCATCTGTAATTGTTACAGCAACACAAGTGTTTTATACACAATCTGGATTTAGTGGGACATCGGGCTTTTCGGGAGCTTCTGTTTCGGGCTTCTCAGGCTATAGTGGATCAGGGATTTCGGGCTTTAGTGGAAGTGGCATATCGGGTTGGTCAGGTTTTAGTGGGTCGGGGATTTCTGGTTACTCTGGTTCAGGAGTTAGCGGATTTTCGGGTTCAGGCATAAGCGGTTGGTCAGGCTATAGCGGAAGTGGGATTTCAGGTTATTCTGGCTCAGGGATTAGCGGATTTTCGGGTTTTTCAGGAAGTGGTTTGTCGGGGTATAGTGGCTCTGGCATAAGCGGATTTTCGGGTTTCTCAGGGGTTAATACCTATGTTGCTCCTAGAATTACATCAACATCTAGTGCATCTTCTATTACTCCTAATGCTGGAACAACAGATCAATATGAAGTAACTGCACAAGCTGTAGCCTTAACAATCAATGCCCCAACTGATAGCCCTGTTGATGGTCAAAAGTTAATTATTCGTATATTGGATAATGGAACTGCAAGAGCATTAACTTGGACAACTACAAGTGGTGGATATAGAATTGTTGGGACAACATTACCAACAACAACAACTGCTTCCAAAATATTATATGTAGGTTGTGTTTACAATACTGCCGCAACATTTTGGGATGTAATTGCTTTAGCACAACAGGCTTAATATGACTATATGTGCAGTTATTGATTCCAATAACCAACTGGTTAATACTATTGTTGCAGAGCCAACAGACCTTGCACCTGATGGATGCACATTAGTAGAAATACCTGATGGATATTATTGGGATGGAGTTAAAGTTAGCCTTATCCCTGTGGTGGTAAACAATGGCGGTTAAAACGGCATTTATTACCTCTGGCACTACATTTACTATTCCAGCAGATTTTTCATCTTTAGTTTCTGTTGAATGTATTGGTGGGGGTGCTGGAAGTTTCAGAGCAACAAAATCTGGTGGTGGAGGTGGTGGAGCGTATGCAAAATCTACTGCTGTTACTGGGCTTGTTGCCAATGGAACTGCTTATATTGCTATTGCGGCTGGTGGAACTGCTAATTCAGGAGGTGGTGGTGGTGGTGGTGGCTTTACTTGGTTTAATGCTGCTTCTAATGCTGTTCCTACATTAACCACTCAAGGAGCATTAGCTGTTGGTGGTTCTTCTGCTTTCTCTGGTGGTGGAGGTGGTAATGGTGGAGCAAGTAGTTCATGTGTAGGAACTACTAACTTCTCAGGTGGTACTGGTGGTAATGCTGGAGTTGGTGTTGGTGCTAGAGCCAATGGTGGTGGTGGAGGTGCCGCTGGACTAGGGGGCAATGGTGGTAGTGGTGGAGTTGGTGCTGGTTCAGGAGGAAATGGAGCAGGTGGAGGTTCAGGTGCAACATTAACTGTTGCTGGAACTATTGGTGCAGGAGGTAGTGGTACTGGTATTGGTGGTGCTTCATCAGGACAAACTGGTGGTTCTGTTGGAACTGCAACATTACCAGCAAACAATACTGCTCCTTTAAATGGCGGTGGTGGTGGCGGTGGTAGTGGTTCAACTAATGGATCATCAAATGGTTCAGGAGGTGCTGGTTCAGCAGGAACTTATTGGACTGCAACTGCTGGTGGAACTGCTGGTTCAGGAGGTGGTGGTGGTGGTGGTGGCGATAATGGTGGAACTGTAGCTGGTGGTGCTGGTGGTTTATATGGTGGTGGTGCTGGTGGTTCTCAATTAAGTTCAACAACTGCATCATCTGGTGGTCAAGGCATTATTGTATTTACTTATAATGTAGCAACAGCAAGCTTTAATTTTTTTGCTTTTTTTAATGGTTCCTAAAATATAATATTATTGTTTTAATGTTAGTGATGCAACATATAAAGGAAAATCATGAAATACAGTATTGTTATACCAACATATAACAACTGCGAAAAATACCTTAAACCCTGCATTGATTCCATTATCAAATATACTGATATGGCTGATGTTGAATTAGTCATATCAGCTAATGGATGCATAGACAATACTTCTAGGTATTTACATTATTTAGAAACATCAATTCCTAATCTAAAAGTGGTTTGGAATGATGAACCTTTAGGCTTTGCCAAAGCTACTAATGAAGGCATCAAAGCAACTTCAGCAAGCAAAATCATCTTGCTAAATAATGACACAATCTTGCTAGAACAACCAAAGAATAGATGGTTGAATATGCTAGATCAGGGTGATGTTAATTATGTATTAGGTCAATATTCAGAAATCACTAAAAGAAGATTTGGTATTTTCTTTTGTGCTTTGATTGATTGCAAAGTTTTCAATACTATTGATTTTCTTAATGAAGATTATGGTACTGGTGGATGTGAAGATATAGAGTTTTGCCTAAAAGCAGAACAATCTGGCTTTAGTCTTGTAGATTGTGGAAACAATGGAACTTTCCCCATCTATCACAAAGCTGAAGGAACAATGCTAGACCCATCCTTAGTCCAAAATTGGGATGATAAGTTCTTGCTTAATCAATTAAAGCTGGCAGAGAAATATAACAAAGAATGGTACTACTGGAGACTTTCAAACAATTATGAAAGAGCAATATTCCTAAAAGATGACCCAGTATTCCCTAGAGAAACCCAAAGATATGAATGGGCTAATGAAAATCTATTTGGTAAGAATGTCCTTGAAATTGGATGCTCTACAGGCTATGGAGTTCAATTCTTCCCATCAGATATTGAATATTTTGGCTTAGATTATGACCCTATTATTGTAAATATAGCCAAAAACCAACAATGGTTGCCAACTGCTAAGTTTGAATGGGCTGATATTAATTCCTATGAACTTGGGCAATATGACACCATCATAGCTTTTGAAGTCATTGAACACCTTGATAATGGGCTAGAGATTGTAAAGTTATTGCAAAGCCATTGTAAAGTTTTGCTGATTACTGTTCCCCACAATGAGCCAAAAGGATTTTGGGGTGAGCATCACAAATTGCATGGGCTTACTGAAGCTGATTTCCCTGATTTCAAGTTTGAATATATAGATGAGCATGGCAACATTACTAGCCATTTAAGAGCAGTTGATCAAAATAATTCATGCAATTTAATGATCTGTAGGTGGGAAAATGCCTAAAGTTCTATGTTCAGTAGCAACTAGGGGCAGATACTTTACTACCCTTCCATTGGTTTTAAGTGCCATTATGAATCAGTCTAAACCAGTCGATAAACTGGTGATATTTGATGATAATGATGAACCAAAAGATATGCGACAAGAATTGATTTATCAGCATTTCTTTCAGATATTAGATTTTAAAAAGATAGCTTGGGAATGGGTATTTGCTGAAAAAAAAGGTCAGCATCATATTCATCAGAAAGCCAATGAAATGGGATTTGATTGGGTCTGGAGAGTAGATGACGATGCTATTCCAGAACCAAATGTACTAGAGCAACTTTGTAGCTACATTGATACAACAGTTGGGGCAGTTGGTGGCTCTATTCTTACTTTTCCTCATATTTTTGATATTTCCAAATCTACAGGGAAAATCAAAGACATTGATTCAGAACCTAATATTCAATGGGGTAACATATATGTTACTAATGAAGTAGAGCATTTACATTGCTCATTCCTTTATAGGGCTGGCATCCATGACTACAATCTGGGGCTTTCCAGAGTAGCCCATAGGGAAGAAACCTTATTTACCAATGGTATATACCAAAAAGGGTACAAAGTTCTTGCTATACCCAATGCTATTACTTGGCATCTAAAGAACCCAGAAGGGGGAATCAGAAGTGAAACTAAACAAGAAATGTATGCCCATGATGAAGCTATTTTTAGAAATATTGTTGGACTTTCTGATAGCACCATTGTTGTTCTTAACTCTGGCTTTGGTGACCATATTGTTTTCAGCCATGTACTTCCTGAAATTTCTAATCCTGTCGTTTTTACTTGTTATCCTGAAATTGTCGAAGGTAGGTCAATAGCAGAAGCACAAGCATTGTTTGGAAGTATCGAGCAATACAATATTTATGCCAAGATGGACCAATGGGGATGGAAAGATAGTTTAGAAAATGCCTACAGGAAAATGTATACATGATTCTCATACATCCTTTTGCAAAGCCATTAGTAAACGGCAAACGCAATCCTAAAAATTACCCATATTGGAAAGAGTTAATTGCTCTTATAGATGAACCAATTATTCAGATTGGAGTGGATGGCGAAGAAAAATTAGTAGAGGATTTTCGTAAAAATTTATCTATTTTGGAGTTAAGACATTTATTAAATGAATGCCGTACTTGGATTGGAATAGATAGTTTTTTTCAGCATCTTGCGTGGGACTGCGGTAAACAAGGAATAGTATTATGGTCAGTATCTGACCCTATTATTTATGGACATCCAGAAAATACTAATCTTTTAAAAGATAGAGTATATTTAGCAAAAAACCAGTTCCTATGGTGGGACTTTACAGAATACAATATTGATGCTTTCATTAAGCCTGAAGAAGTTGTAAAATTTCTTTAAATTCATAAGATAAGAACTTCTACTAACTAAAACTATGGTGTCTTATGTCTTTAATCAAAGAACAATGCAACCCACAAGTGCCTGAAGAATTAAAGAATAAAGAAAGCTGATAATGGAACAAACTTTTCTCAACTGGCTCTTTGGGCTGATGAATGTAGCAATAGGATTCTTCCTAAAGTTTATGTGGGATTCTTTGCGTGATTTAAGAAAGGCTGATAAAGAGCTTGCTGAGAAAGTTTCCAAGATTGAAGTATTAGTAGCTGGAGAATATGTAAAGCATGATGATTTAGATAGATTGTCAGATGCCATATTTAAAAAGCTAGATAGAATTGAAATGAAATTAGACACAAAAGCAGACAGATGAATTGGCTTAATCAGATAGCTCCTACTATTGCTACTTGTCTAGGTGGACCATTGGCTGGTCTTGCCGTTACAGCATTGAGCAAATTATTTGGAGTTGCTCCTGACCAAGTTCAGAGTATGATAAGTGAAAACAAATTATCTGCTGAACAGATAGCGGCTGTCAAACTTGAAGAAATTAAATTCAAAGAACAGACACAAGCATTAGGTTTAAATTTTGAACAACTTGCTGTGGAGGATAGAAAAAGTGCTAGAGATATGCAGACTACTACTCAGAGTCTTATCCCTCCTGTGCTTTCTATTCTTGTTACTGGGGGGTTCTTTGGCATACTTGCCTATCTTATGGTTACTCCAGCGGACACTAGCAACACACCCTTAATGATTATGCTTGGTTCACTTGGTACTGCTTGGACAGGAATTATTGCTTTTTATTTTGGTTCTAGTGCTGGAAGTCGTGCAAAAGACCAAATGCTATTTGAATCATCTCCAGCAAAATGATAGGAAATTTTAATAAATGCCTTGAACTATTATTAGTTTATGAAGGCGGATTTGTTAATGACAGCCGAGATAATGGCGGCATGACTAATTTAGGTGTAACAATAGGCACATGGGAGATGTGGGTCGGTCATGCGGTATCTGAAAAAGAGATGCGTAATTTGACACCTACTATGGTTGCACCTTTATATAAAAGGAAATACTGGGATGCTATACGAGCCGATGAACTTATACTTGGTCTTGATTATTGCGTTTTTGATATCGCTGTTAATTCGGGGGTTGGGCGAGCCACTAAGCTTCTACAGCAAAGTGTTGGGGCTACTCCTGATGGTGGTTTCGGTAGTATTACTTATGCCTTAGTCAAAAAAGCGGAAGAAGACCCGATTAGAATTATTGAATTACTTTCTGCAAGACGACTAGAGTTTTTAGAATCTCTTAAATCTTTCCCTGATTTTGGAAAGGGCTGGAGTCGTAGGGTTGCAGAAGTAAAAGATAGTGCTATAGGTATGATTACTTCCTAGAAGTTTCTACCCATGTAAGTATGTCATTAGAAATTTGTCTTAATGCCCTTGCATCCATCTCAATTCCATATAAATTTTCATTAGATTTTGCACTACTTTTTTCTTTCATTAGTTTTACAACTAATGTTGCATCAATAAGCAATTTAGATATGTCCATTTTTTTCTCCTAATATTTCTTTTACTTTTTCTAATAAATCTTCTTCAGACAAACCCCAGTATTTTGCAAATCCTTTATGTCCAAGTGCGTGAATACTGGAATTTCCAAGTCTATGATGCTCTGCACATAGAGGGATGATAGGAGCAAGGATTCGTTTTCCTCCGTATCTTCTGATGTGGTGCATCTCTGTTGGAGAATCATCTGTTTCTCGTATGCCGTTGCATTGGCACAAAATACAGCCCAATCGTGCCAATTTAGCATAGTTATCTTTTTCTTTTTTATTCATACTTTGGTAGATGATATTGGCTTATTGCATAACAAGTAGCTATATTTCCGAATCTATCTCTTTTTTGTTCAATGTCAGCAATACTTTTAATCTTTTCCCAACTACTCCAGCATCTTATATCACCGCCTAAATCATCCACAATACATAACACATATATATCGCATGGGCTTTTATTGTGGTATTCGGTTATGCGTAATTTTATGTTATCTATGCGGCTTGATTTAACATCAATTTTATTTCCTTCTGCATCAATTAAATCATAGTCTTTTTTCTTTGCAGTAAGCTCAAAATCAGGCATTACATTTAATGCTTTAGCCACAATAAACTCACCCATAAATCCATCTATATCTATTTGATAAGGGTCTTGGTCTGATATTTGTTTATCTTTGTTAAATTTTTGAGCATTATCTCTACGAGCTTTACCCATAAATCTTACAATTCGTATTTCCTCTTGTGTGAGGTAAATTCTCATTGAGTGCTTCTTCCCTCTGCCCGTGCAGAAGACTCTAGACTCCGCCATACTTCAATTTTAGCTTCTGCGGCTACCATGAGCCATCGAATTTTCTCCGCTTGCACTATGGCTTGTTTTAGGGCATCCAAGTGCAATTTATACTCAGGGTGAGAGTAGGCATACGACTCTTTATCACCTAGCGTCATATTTACGCATCTGACCATTAAATCGGCTTTGATGGTTTTTCTATATTCCGTCATATATATTACATTTGCTTTAGCTTCTGCGTAGGCTGGTGCGTTATCTCTTATAAAGTCTAACGCTTTAAATGGGGAAATATCATCATTCATCATTTTGATTCATCCTCATCCATTACTTCATAAGCTATATCTTGCAAAGATTGGGCTACAACATTCAAATAAATTTCAGGACTTAAATCTTGAGTTTTTATATCGGTCAGCACCCACCAAGCTGTTTTGATTTTTTGGCGGAAATAATGTATTGACCAGCCTAATGCTTCTACTTCATTTTTTAGTGCTTGTAATTCCTTTTTTTGTTTAGTTATTGTTTTGAGCAATTTTGATTCTTCTTTGCTTACTTTTTCTACTTTTGCTCCTGTTGTTTCTAAACTTTCAATATCAAAATCCAATCCCCTCATGTAATTTGATATATCTGTAAATAATTTATTGTGTTCTGAAGTTAATGGAAAGTTATCTCTTACTGCCAATAATTTTTCGCATAATTCTAATGTAGTGTTTCTGTTAGTCATAATCCTCTGCTCCTTAAAGTAGCATCTATCTTGTTTATAATGTCATACCTCTGAAGTCCTATCGTATGCAGACCCAGTTCATTCGCTTTAGCCATCATCAAGTTATCGTCAGTCCTCCATGCTTGATTGTTGGTTTTGGTAGTTTGCTTAGAATCCACCCATTCAGCTTTAAATCCTATCCAACCTCTTTCACAGCAAATTTCTAATACATCTACTAACTTCATCTTCGCTTTATCTGCTTCACGCTGTAATCCTTTTACGGCTGTTTCAGTAAGCGGCTTCTTCTGCTTGTTTCTTAATTTTAAGTAATCACTCCATACTATTACATTCATCCCTTCAGGGATGGGTATGTTTTTAATATGGTTAATGGTTCTTGGTTCTTGGTTCTTGGTTTGCATTAGGGGTGGAGTAGGGGGGCTATCGCTAGGCTTATGCCACCTTAATGCCGCCCCTTTACGACCACCCTCTTGCATGGCTCTATATCGTGCAATTTCTTCATCTGCTCTCTTGTTATGCCAACCATCTGATTGCTTATCAAAAAATTCATCTAGCAATACCAATGCTATAGCTGGAGTAGTCTTAGCTCTCCTAGCTACAAAGTATTCATCTTTAAAAGTTTGCTCGGTATGGTAATACAAATCCAGCATCCGCCTATAAGCCAAATCTTCTTCATCTGTAAGATGGCTTGTGTGGCTTATGTAATCGCCTACATGGAATGGATAAAAATTCATACAATCCTTCGTCAAAGGTCAGTCTATAAAAGGGTGTTGGGCTGTTCATTGACTAGATGAATTTTCGGGGGCTACCCTAGCCCAACATAACTATGATAGTGGTGGTGCTGTAATACTGCAAGCTCTAATCTAAAACTTTTATAGTAACTAAAGCCTTGCCACCTTTTACCAATTCCCCTCGCTGGATTAGTAACACATCAATTAAAGAATCATCTTCAAATGCATCTGCACTAACTAAAGCATCTAGAGTGCTCTTGATTACATTATCAATATCACGAATTCTGCGGTCAGGCGGGTAAAGTGTAATACTTATTTCCAGCCGTTGATTGCCAAACTTTATTTGTTGGTCGCTCACTATTTGAGCTACTGCACTTTTAAACTGATTAGCTTTAGGGGTTAAAAACCGCCTATGCCCTTTAAAGCCCCAATAGGTATTGACGCTTGGTGGATAAGGGATTGCAAGAGTTTTCATATAGGATTTGACATAGGTATTATAAGCCGCTATCATACATACAGGCTGGCAATAACGCAAGCCGATTCACGAAAGGAATCAAAATGGGAATGTCCATGCACGACAGGTATTACGAACCTGAAGATAATGATGATGGCGATTTAATAGAAAATAGAGTTGCTGAGTTGATGAAAGAAGATTACAACCCAAGCACATACTCAAATTTTTCAGAAGGAATTTGTGAGGCTAAAAAATCAGATGTTGAATCTGTGGAAACTATTTTGCAGATGCCTGACATTGACTATGCGGCACTAGGTAGAAAATTGTATTGCATGGCTTATGAATACATGGAAAACATCGCTACAAAACACGCTGAAGAAGATTTGTGTTCAGGCAATTTATACGACTAAGGAAAAGACATGAAAACTACAGAAACAATCTCAAAAATATCTATAGCTTTACTAAATGCTCAAAAAGCTATTACATTTGCAAATACTAACTCTAAGAACCCTCATTTTAAAAACACCTATGCTGACCTATCCTCAGTCATTGATGCGGTAAAACCAGCCCTTAATGAAGCTGGAATTGTTTTCTTGCAGATGCCTACACCTAGCGAAGACGGAAAGTTACATCTCACCACTAGGCTATTGCATGAATCAGGAGAGTGGATTGAAGATACGGCTACTTGCCCTCTGCCAAAACAAGACCCTCAAGGCTATGGCAGTTGTCTTACTTATTTGCGTAGGTATTCGCTGGCGGCAATCTGCGGTCTGTACCAAGCTGATGATGATGCAGAAGCAACCCGTGTCCCAGCCGTAAGCATTGAATTGTTAAATAAATATAAGACTTATATTCAAGATTGTACGGAAATAGATGCTTTAAAAGGTTTATGGGAACAGGCAATAATTTTGTGCGGTAGTGATTTCAATGCTAAAAAAGTTATCAACCAATCGGCATTAACTCGTAGAAAAGAATTGGAGGCTACAGAATGAGGACACCTAATCTTACTGATATCAATAGGAAATATATTCCTTCTGCCAAAACCAATGTATTAGAGACATTAAAGAAGCACGGATTTGTGCCGCCATCTGAGATTGCTGAATTTCAGACCAAATGGTTTAAGGTGCGAAATTGTGCGGCTATCAATGAGGCTAAACAATGATTTCTATTACTAAGACATTAGAGCCTAATGATTGCGTTATCACTATCGGTCTTGCAGAACAGGGTACAGATGCTTGGAAGCTGGAAAAACTAGGTCATGTTTCTGCTGGTAGCGTATCTGACATACTTGCCAAAGGTAAAGGCGGGGAGTCTAAGATGCGTGATTCCTACAAGTGGAGAATTATTACAGAAAGAATGACTGGTCTTATTCAAGAAAGTTTTTCCAATGATTCTATGTTGTGGGGAGTGGAGACAGAAGCAGAAGCAAGAATGACCTATGAACTGATTTACGGGGTTACTGTAGACCAAACTGGATTTGTTAAGCACCCAACCCTTCAATGGGTAGGGGCTAGTCCTGACGGCATGATTGGCACGGATGGATTGATTGAAATTAAATGCCCTCATACTAAGACACATCTGCAAACCCTAAAATCAGGTGAAGCTCCAAAAGTCTATTATTCTCAGATGCAGATGCAGATGTGGACTATGAATAGACAATGGTGCGACTTTGTAAGTTATGACCCTAGACTTCCTCATAACATTCAATTCTTTTGCAAGAGAGTTGATAGAGATGATGAATATATTTCCAACATGGAAATAGAAGTATTAAAGTTTTTGGCAGAAGTTGAAGAAGAAGTAAGTTTATTTAAACAGAAAGAGAGAGATGGCTATGGCGATTAAATATGATGTAATAGCAAAAAATGGGACATACAAAACTCCTGATGGTGTCGAAAAGACAAAATGGCTAAAAATGGGTGTATGTATGGAAACCCAAACTGGCGGTCTTGCAATTAAGATTGATTCGATGCCTGTAGGTTGGGATGGTTGGATTACTCTAGCAGAACCAAAAGAAAAAAGTAATTTCAAAGAGGCTGGAGCATCAGACTATACTTCAAGGTCTGCAAAAGATTATGCAAATAAGACTGTTGCAGTAATGGACGACGACATTCCTTTTTAAATAGTTATGGGCGAAAGTTGCATTTTGTTATGGTGTAGCGTAAATAAGTTACATCTGCTCACAAAGCATTCATATAACAAAAGTAAAGGCAATCAGTAGCCCACCATCTATGGGTGAAAACACTTGTATGTAATTGAAAGAGCCTTTATTCCTTCGGGTAAGTAGCAGTTACATATAAAGTTCAGGATGATTCCCTGATTAGTGAGTAGCCCACCTTCAATGGGTCTGTAGGCGAGTGCGGCATCACTCAAAAAACTGCCAAACCCTTTCGTGGCTTACAGACCCACCCTTTATATTAGGACATACCCTTATATTTGCCTAAAAAATAGGCAGAATAGGCTTCCTAGCTGTATCTCAGCCCTCTAAGTCATTGATTTATAAGGGAAAAAATATATTTGTCATAGATATTGCATAAGTATTACATAGGAGTATTATATCTACATGGGCGATACGAAAGCCCCAACAACGAAAGGGTACAAAATGATTAACAGCAAATTCGGAGTAGAACTAGAGTGCTTCAATGTTCCAAATCAGACAGTTGTTGATGCACTTAACAACGCTGGCATTCCAGCTATTCGTGCTGGATATAGCGGCAACGATTACACCAAGTTTCAAATCAAACATGACGGCTCAATTCAAGGTCGTGATGGTTTTGAAGTTGTAAGCCCAATCCTTGAAGGCGAAGAAGGCATCGCAACAATTCGTAAAGTGTGCCAAATCATTACAGCCCTCGGTGCAGAAGTAAACCAATCAACAGGCTTTCACATTCATCACAATGTTACAGACTGGGGCATCAAAGAGTTTCGCAACTTGTTCAAGCGTTTTGTAAAATTTGAAGCTGGCATGGATTCAATTCAACCAGCAAGCCGTCGCAATCAAGCTAATCGTTATGTAGGTTCACTCTACGGAAGCATGACTAATACTTCAGTTGAATCACAATCGGTCTTGTTCGGTGATATTGAGAAAGCAAAAACAGTCCGCCAACTAGGTCAAGTATTCAGCACACGCTACCTCAAATTGAACTTGCAATCATTCTTTCGTATGGGTTCAGTAGAGTTTCGCCATCATAGCGGCACAACAGATGCAGACAAAGTAGAAAACTACATCCGCTTGACATTCGGAATGGTTGCTGATTCCCAAGACCATGTTGCAGTTAAATCATTTAAAGAGCAGTTCACAGCTAAAGAAGCACTAGACACAATGTTGGCTGGCATGGTTCGTAGAGCAAGAATTACTCCAGCACTAGCCCAATCATACAAAGCAAGAGCAACCCAATTACAAGGAGTGTAATTATGAAATCAACCTATATGTATTTATTTGATGGAGGAGGTTTTGTAACAGCCTCCGACCCTAGCGAGTTTGTAGATGAGATGCGTAAGACTAGCCGAGCACCTTCAATTAGCAGACAGCAATTTAAGGAAGATGTAGCCATAAGATGCAAATGCTATAACGGCTCAGAGATTGATTGGTACAACGACCAGCAATTTTTAGAAGATTTGATAGCTAGTGGATTTGTAACAGTATTTTTGAAGAACTAACGAAAGGGAATAATCATGGAATACGAAATACAAAGAGAAACAATGATGAATGAATGGGTTACTTTTATAACTACTGACAGATATGGAATTGCATACGATATTTGCGAATGGCAACAAGAAAAATACAAAAAGTATCCAAATGCAAAATTCAGAATTTTAGAAGTTTCATCACAACGCATCATTGTTATTTAATAAGAAAGGAAACAAAATGAATGATATGACAAATATATATTACGAATATTTAGTTATCTTGCGGGATTCAGGAAAGATAAATATGTTCGGTGCGGGGCAATATCTAGAAACAGAATTTGACCTGACAAAAAAAGAAGCCAAAGAAATTTTGATGGCTTGGATGAAATCATTTAACGACACGGAAGGAAAATAAGATGTTATATGCGGCATACGGAAGTAATTTAAATCATGAGCAGATGGCTAGACGATGCCCTGAAGCCAAGTTTGTCGGCACAGGAGTATTAGAGAAATACAGGCTTGTATTCAGAGGTGTAGCTGACATCGAATTTAGCAAGAAGGGCTCAGTACCAGTAGGTCTTTGGGATATTACTGGAGACTGTCTGATGCGGCTGGATGCCTATGAGGGATATCCCAGTATGTATGGCAGAGAATCGGTAAACATCAAAGTAGGGGATGAAGAAGTAGAAGCCATTGTGTATTACATGAACTCAGGCGGATATGCATCACCTACTGATAATTACTTTAACGCAATAAAAGAAGGCTATGAGCATTGCGGTCTACGATTAGCAAAATTGTGGGATGCCCTAGAGTTTACAAAACACGCTTACTACATGGAGGTGGCTTATGCAAACCCAAGTTATTGATTGGATTGGTGTAATAGTTTTAGGAATTATTTTAGGTTGTATGTTTGGTTTATCAATTTAACGAAAGGAATTATCATGGCGGCAGAACTGACAATTAGAAAAGATGGCTTTGTAGAGATGGCTTTTATTGGTGATACTCCGTGGCACGATAGCGGACAAAAACTCCAAGAAAATGCAACCATTGAAAAATGGCAGAAAGAAGCGGGTCTTGACTGGACTATTGAATCAGCACCAATTCAATATCAAGCACTTTCAGGTTCAGGATATGGCATTGAGACTTATCCGTTTGATGGCAGAAATGTGCTTTATCGTAGCGATAACAAAGAACCACTATCAGCAGTATCAGATAGATATAAAGCCGTACAACCAAAAGAAGTATTAGAGTTCTTCAGAGATTTAGTAGAGGAAAATGGCTTCAAGATTCATACGGCTGGAACGCTTATGGGTGGCAAGCGGATGTGGGCTCTAGCACAGACAGGCAAGTACGGAGAAATCGTCAAGGAAGATGGTATTGGTGGCTTCTTGCTACTATCTACATCATGCGATAGGTCGCTGGCTACAACGGCAAGGTTTACTACTGTTCGGGTGGTTTGTAATAATACATTGAGCATGGCACACAATGAAAACAGCCACACAGTTTCATTTAGTCATATCAAGAAATTTGACCACGGAGCTGTAAAAGCCAAATTAGGTAATGCAGTCGAATCATTCGGGGCTTTTATTGATATGGGTAAATATCTGCAACAGCAACAGATGAATCAAGCACAGGCAGACCAATTTATTAAAAACTTGATAGCACCTATGAGCCAAATTAAGCGTGATGATTATGACATTGCAAATAATCGGGCATATCAAAAAATTATGAGTTTATTTGATGGGGGGGCTATGGGGTCGGAATTGGTAGGGCATACAAAATGGGGAATGCTCAATGCAGTAACAGAGTATTACGACCATCACAAGCCTACTCATAGTGCAGATGCTAGATTAAACTCGGCTTGGTTTGGTAATGGCGACAGGATGAAAAATAATGCAACAAAAATTCTTCTAACTGCTTGACATATATTAGAACTACAGTATGATGCCTCTATGTAATACAACATGGGGGCATCATGACACAAGCGGCATCGAAGTTAAGAACACTTCTACAGACAAAATCTGAGCCTATTACCTTATCAGGTATCAAGGAAATCTATCCTGAATTAAAAGCTAGTCAAATTTCTATGGCACTCTGCTATCTGATGCGACAGCGTTATGTATCAAGACAAAAAGTACCTAGCAACTTAATTAGAGGTCGCAAGGAAATTTGGTCTTACACTTATCACGTTGAAAAACTGCCATCGGTACAAGCAAATGAAAATTGAACAAGTAAAAATAGATAAGTTAATCCCTTATGCCAACAATGCTAGAGAGCATGATGAACAGCAAATTGCTCAAATAGCTGGAAGTATTAGAGAGTACGGGTTCAATAATCCTATCTTGATTGATGAAAATAATACATTGATAGCTGGACATGGTCGTTTGTATGCCGCTATGAAATTAGAATTAAAAGATGTACCCTGTATCAGATTGCCGCATCTGAATGACCTACAAAAAAAAGCATACATCTTGGCAGACAATAAAATTGCTCTAAATTCCACTTGGAATATATCTATGCTAGGTCTAGAGCTAAAGGCATTGCAAGAAGGAAATATAGATTTAAGCACTCTAGGGTTTAATGATGCTGATTTATCTAGATTGGCAGACGATAAAGACCAAGAACGATTAGATGCTATGGTTTCTGATGCTGGAATTGATGATGATATTGATACCAGCAATAGACCTGACCAAGAGTTATTCCCTCTATCAGTAATGCTAGAGCATGACCAGCGAGATACAATATTTAAGGCATTACGCAAAGCCAAAGAAGAGCACACTCTTGAAAATAGCGGTCAAGCTATGTGGGTTATTTGCAAGGAATACCTAGATGCGTAAATACACTTTGGCATTAGTAGCATTATTGGCATCATTAGCCGTTAATGCGGCTCAGCCAGTAAAAGTAATAGTTGCCTACCCTGTAGGGGGCGGGACAGATATTATTGCTAGATACCTTGAAGGAAAGCTAAACAGTCAAATCTATATTGACAACAAAGGCGGGGCATCAGGGATGATTGGGACAAACTTAGCCGCTAGTGCCGCACCTGATGGTAAGACATTATTGATGGGTCATGTAACACCTAATGCAATCAATGTAGGCTCATACATGAGTCCGCCTATGGAGGTTAGCTGGAACTTTGATGCCATTGTTCTAGTAGCTACTGCAAAAGAAATACTTATTGCAAACCCTTCATTCCCTCCTAATACTATGGCTGAATTGAAACAATATGCTAGTAAAAACATTACTACTTATGCTTCTGATGGTATTGGTTCTGTAGCTGACATACTTATGGCACAAACTCTAAAAGGTGATTTAACTATTCATGTACCTTACAAGGGCGGTGCTCCAGCATTACAGTCTGTATTGGTAAATGAAACTAGGGTGGCTTATTCACCTGAACCAGTAGCTAGTGCTTGGATTGCAAGTGGCAAAGTAAAAGTGATACCGACTAATACTACAGACCAATTATGGTGGGGATTGTTTGCACCTAAAGGCACTAACCCAAAAACATTAGATTATTGGCATGATGAGATTGTAAAAATTCTGCAAGAACCAAGCACTCAAGAGTGGATGAAGGCTCAAGGATATAAGATTAAAATAATGTCTAGAAAGCAGTTTTCTGATTTTGTAATTAAAGAACAAGATAAATACAAATCCTTGAAAGTAACTAATGGGCAGAATCCTTAAAAAAGAAGTAGTTGAAGGTGTCAATGTCTATGATGCCGCTATTAAACGCTTTGAATACTTATTTGATAACTTTGATAAAGTAGTAGTGTCATTTAGTGGTGGCAAAGATTCTACAGTCTGTCTTAATTTAGCATTAGAAGTAGCTAGGAAAAAAAACAAACTGCCGCTTGATGTGTATTTTTGGGATGAAGAAGCAATCCATCCTGATACCATTGAATATGTAGAGAGAGTACGACAATCCCCTGAAATATGCTTTAAATGGTTATGTATTCCTATCAGGCACAGAAATGCTTGTAGCCGTAAAGAACCATATTGGCATTGTTGGGACCCATCTAAAAAAGACTTGTGGGTTCGTGAGCTACCTGATAATCCTGATGTAATTACAGAATTAAAAGAATTTAAATGGGGGGATAGCGTTCCTGATATTGCTCATTATGTGTATGGACCTGAGTACGGCACAGTAGCAGATGTTCGTGGCATCAGAGCAGATGAATCACTTAGGCGATATAGAAGTGTTGCACAGCGTACAAGATTAAATTGGTTATCTGCACCTAGAAATGGTCATAACTATCCTTGCAGTCCTATATATGATTGGACTACTTTTGATGTATGGACAGCCCCGAGATTATTCGGTTGGGACTACAACAAATCCTATGACATCATGAGTATGATGGGAGTAGCACCTAGCACACAGAGAGTATGTCCTCCGTATGGCGAAGAACCATTAGGTGGCTTATGGATTTACGCACAAGGATGGCCTCAGTTATGGCATAAGATGATTAACCGAGTTCATGGTGCGGCTACGGCTGGCAGATATGCAAATACAGAATTGTATGGGTTCGGCAAAATGACTCTGCCTGAAGGCATGACATGGAAAGAGTGGACATACGCTTTGCTAGAGTTATATCCTAAAGACTTGAAAGGATTGGTAGCTAATAATATCGTTAATCTATTAGCACAGCATAAATCTAAGACAAATAGACCTCTGCATGAAACTGAAGCAGATTTAATTACTGGTCTTAGTTGGAAGTTTTTAGCTATGATTGCTAATCGTGGAGATTTAAAAGAGAGAAGAAAAGGTCAAGTCAATGCTAATGCTAGTTTGGCTAGGGGAAAAGTAGGTATATCAATGGAAGATGTTGAGGAAGCGGACTATGGCACAAGATATTAAAAAACAACCTATTAGCTCTGTAGTATGGAAAAATAGAAAAGAATTAAAACCTAATGACTACAATCCTAATAAAGTAGCCCCTCCTGAGATGGAATTATTAGTAACATCTATTGTTGAAGATGGCTGGACACAACCTATTGTCATACTTCCTGATAATACTATTGTTGATGGTTTTCATCGTTATACAGTAAGCGGTGAGAAAAAACTTATGGAAAGATTTAATGGGATGGTTCCTACAGTTACAGTAGATATCGACCCTATTCATAGACAGATGAGTACCATCCGTCATAATCGTGCTAGGGGAACACACGGCATCTTATCTATGGCTAATATTGTGCGTGGCATAGTAGATGATGGTGTCAGTAAAGAAGAGATACAGTCCCGTCTAGGTATGGAAGATGAAGAAGTAGACCGATTAGTAGATAGGGCGGGTATGCCTACACAGGCGGGTAGGAAGAAAGAAGTATTCGGTGATAGCTGGAAGCCTAAAGCTAAAGAGTAATCATGCCTACTGTACCCAGTAATACTAAGTGCAGTATGCTTGGGTGCAGTAGTGTACGCAGTAGGTATAACACGCTATGTATAGAACATGGTGGTCGTAATAGTTATAACCATACAGAGAAGCGTAAAGATTTTAATGGTAAATATAATACTAAACAATGGCGGAAACTAAGACAGGCACAGCTTAGTAAGCACCCTCTCTGCCTATCATGCTTATCACAAGGTAGGGTAGTAGAAGCAGAACATATAGACCATGTGTTTCCGTGGTATAGCTATGGCACAGAAGCCTTCCAGCGTAATCTATTCCAGTCCCTATGCCAACCATGCCACTCTATAAAGACAGGGCTAGAACAGCGTGGTATATACAGGCACTATGCCATACCTATAAAAGATTACGGCATCGAGGACTACCCCTATGTCATGGCTCAGAACCACCTCTAGAATTGCAGATGGGTGAAACTTATTTTTTTTTGGAGGGATTAAAAAGCATACATGGACCCAAAGATGCGGAAAATGAGTTCTAGTGGGGGGGGTGTCTTGTAATAGATAGCCATTGGATATATGATACCAGCATGAATAATAAAAAACCGCCTGAACTGCACTTGGTGGATGGCACTAAAGGTGTCAATCAAGGACAGCTATTGCCAGCCAGCATAAGAAAAAGAATCCCAAAAGCCGATTGGCTAGACAACCCTGATTTATGGGATGAAAGTCAGTTTATTAAAGAAACTTCTGATTTCTTATTTAATGTATATGGCATAGGTAGCGACCAAGACAAATTATCTTTAGCTTTGTTGGCAGACACCATTACTGACTTTATAAAATGTATGAAAAAGATTGATGAATCTTCAATGGTGTTGGTAACTAACAATAATAAAACTGTAATGGCTAATCCGTACATGAGCCTGAAACGGCAATGTCTACGGGACATAATGATGATAATGAATGAACTAGGGCTAACACCTAGAAGCCGATTAAATTCTAATGCTATGGAAGATGATTCGGCTGTAGCTCAATTTCTCAAAGGACCATTCGCTAAATGAGATGGCAAGATGGATTGTTGTACGCAGAAGATGTAGCCAAAGGGAATATAAATGTCTGCCGAGATGTAAGGCTAGCTTGCCAGCGTTTTATAAATCAATATGAAAACAAAGAATGGGAATGGCTATTTGATGAAAGAGTGCCTCAACATTTTCTAAACTTTGCCGCTACGCTGAAGCACACTAAGGGTCCTGATGCTGGAAAGCCTATTGTATTAGAGCCTTTTCAAATATTATTTATCTGTGCCATTTACGGATTCAGAAGTAAGAAGAATCGTGAAATAAGAATGGTAACTGATGTAATACTATTCATTCCTAGAAAAGCTGGTAAGTCCACACTAACTGCCGCAATAGCTTTATATGAATTGCTTTGTGGTGAAACTGGTGCTGAAGTATTTACCCTTGCAACTAATAGAGAACAAGCAACCATTGTATTTGATGCCGCTAAAGGTTTCATTGAAGCTATGCCTACAACCCTAGCCAATTTATATAATACAAATAAATATGAAATTAAGAAGGTTGGCGATAGTCAATCCATCTTTAAAGCATTGAGCAGAGATACAAAAAAGACGGGTGATGGTAAGAATCCTTCTTGCGTTATTGTGGATGAAGCGGCTCAAATCCTAGATAGGAATTCAGTAGAAGTATTACATTCGGGTATGGTGGCACGACAAAACCCATTGCGTATATACATCACAACAGCTAGCTTTACAAAAGAAACAAAGTTCTATGAGGATATGGCTATGTATCAAGCTATGCTTCATGGGGAAGCTAATGACAATCCTAGATGGTTTGGGCTTCTATATGGTCTAGACCCACAAGATGATTGGAGAAACCATGAAATTTGGGCTAAAGCTAACCCCATGCACGGAATCAGCGTTTTTGAAAATGCCATTGAAAGTAGGGCTGAAGAAGCGAAATATAAGCCAGCCGTACTAAATGAATTCTTATGCAAGACCCTTAATATATTTGTATCTGCTCATAGTGCTTGGATTGATAGAAGCCATTGGGATGAATCATCTAGTAAAGTAGTATTAGAGAGAGAGCCTGAAGCTGTCTTTATTGGCTTTGATTTAGCGAGCACAAGGGATTTAAATGGTGTATGCACATTAAAGCGTTTCGCTGAAGATGATTACGAAGCTGAATTTCAATTCTTCCTACCCGAAGAAGGTCTTGAATTGATACCTAAACACTATGGGGATATATTCAGGGTGGCAGTAAGTAGCGGAATATTAAAGGTTACAGAAGGCAATGTAATGGATTACAGGGAGATAGCGGATTATATTTTCCAGCAATACACTAAATACCCAAATATGAAAGAGATAGGCTATGATGCCTACAATGCCGCCAGTCTAGTCAGCCTATTACATGAGGGCGGTCTGCCAGTAAAGAAAGTTGGTCAAGGTATGGCTGTCCTTAATAATCCATCTAAATATACTGAAAAGCTAATATTACAAAAGTGCATCAAACATAACGGCAACCCATTTTTAGGATGGCAATTAGGAAATTGCGAAGTGTATGAGGATGTAAATGGCAATATCAAAATTAGAAAAAATGAAGCAGACAAAGCGGCAAAGGTTGATGGTATTATTGCCTTAATTATTGCGATGCATTGTTCGTTGGACAATCCTTATATATCATCTAGCTTTGGATTTAGAAGTTTTTGATATAGAATCAATAGAAATTAAGGAGAAGTCATGGGTATTCTAGACATTTTCAGTAGAAAAAAAGTAGTTCAGAACGAATCTAATACTGTTTTTGGACAGACCCAACTTGGTAATAATGTTATCTATCAAGGGCAAGGCGGCAGACAAACTGCTGGACAACAGCTCTTATATGTAACCACATCAAGCTCTACTACTGCTGGCAGAACAATAGATGTTTCCGTTCTTACACGCAATAGCACAATCATGTCATGCGTAGGTGTTAAGGCTAGGGCTTTAGCTCAATGCTCTTTAAATGTTATGTATAAGACAGAAGATGGCACTTTTGAAGATGCTATTCGATTTGATGGTGTAGGTAGCAGAGATAAAATTAAAGCTAAACAAGTTCTTAATTTATTACGCAATCCAAATAATTTTGAGAGCCAATATGAGTTTTGGTATCAATGGTCAATGTGGCAAGACCTATTAGGTGAAACATTTACATTATGGTGGAGAAAAGATGCTCAAGACCCTAGCCAAACTCCTATTGAGATGTATAACTTGGATGCTACTCTTATTACCACTCAGCTTACTCCTACTCGTTACCCAAGCTATCGCCTTTCTACACCTAGTTATGGCTTTAACAAAGACGAGCCTTTATCTGCTCATCAAGTTATGCACATTAAAGAATCAGCGTGGCAAGGTGCGGCTGGCTTTAATAAAGGCATACTCGCAACTGAACTTGTAGCACTTGACCAAGATATTGATCTGTATGCTAATTTTGTCATGCAAAATGGTGCAAAGCCATCAGGTCTTTTCCGTACAGACCAAGTAATTCCTGATGCCAAATACAAAGAAGTGGCTGGCAGATTAAAAGAGGCTTGGGCTAGTATGACAGGCTCTAAAGCTACTGATTTAAGTAAAGTAGGTCAAGGTATGTTGCTTGACCAAGGCATGACTTTTGAGACAGTTCAAATGCTTACTCTGCAAGATGCAGATGCCGCCAAATTAAAAGAGCAGACTACTAAGCGTATATGTGCTTTATTCGGTGTTCCTCCGCAGATGCTTGGTTTAGAAGTTGGAAAATTTAATAATACTCAAACTTTATTAGATGAATTTTATAAAACAACTATGTACCCTATGGTTGTAAGCATTGAGCAGAAGCTGAATAGTCACCTATTTAAAGGATATCCTAACCTTTGCATTAGATTTGATACTAAAGATTTTTTAAAAGGTGCGGCACTAGACCAAATGAATTTTGTTACATCAGGAGTTACCAATGGTATTATGACTCCAAATGAAGCAAGAGAATATCTGAATATGCCTAAAGTAGAAGGCTCAGATGAACTACAAAACAAGAGTGTTTCTCAGTCGCCAATAGCTGGAAGCTCCCCGCAAGATACAGGCGGTGGTGGTGGAAATCAAAAGCGTAAGATGAATATAGGAGCTACTTAATGAATATCGTAAAAAATATATTATCAATATTAAATTTACAAATTAAGAAACCTGATGCTAAACTACCGAAAACAGTAGTCAAAGCCCATACAATACAAGATAATGACCAATCCATTAAACTTGGGGCAATAAATGAAAAAAATTCCAAACCTATTTTGCGAAGCACAAGTAAAGCTGGGTCAGTCGGCAGACGAAGCACTAAGTCCTAGTGGCAAGATAGAAGCTACTGCGACTACTTGGGGGGCTAGAGAAGGCTCTGATGGTAGACGTTTTAACTACCAGCCTGAAGGTTTTGCACAATGGGCTGATGAGTTTTCAAAAGCTGGCAAACCTATGCCAATGTTTTTAAACCATAACGACATGGGTATGCCTGTCGGTCAATGGGATGAGATTGCTTTTACTGATGAAGGTATGATAGCATCAGGAAAATTATTTATGGAAACTTCTGCTGGTGCAGATATCTATCATGTATTAAAAGAATCTCCTATGCTATTTGGCGGTGTATCTGTTGGTGCTTATGCAGATGAATCAATGATGGTTGATGCAGAAGGTAATCCTCTTATGTCAGGTGATGATGAAGAAGAAGGATATTTTCAAATTAAAAAGGGTGGTCTGCGTGAAATTAGCGTAGTTATGTACCCTAATAATCCTGAAGCAAATATTAGTAAATTAGAATACTTTGATGTTGAAGGTCATGCTAATCCTAGAGTAATCGAAAAAGCCTTGCGTGATGCAGGACTTTCCCGAAAAGATGCGACCACCGCATCTTCAGTCCTCAAAAAAGTATTGGAATTGCGTGATGCAGAGCCAGTAGTTATTGAGGTAGCCCCACAACAAGGTGAACTTGAAGCGGTGGTCAATGAAGCTGATACTATTCTTAAAGCCTTAAAGGAAAGAGAATTGTTGAAAGCATTATCTAATCGTATTAAATAAAGGAATTATCATGTCAGAAAAAATCATTGAAATGCTTGATGCAATCGAAGCTAAGCAAGATGCTAAGATTGAAGAAGGCAAATTAGAAGCAGTTAAATCAATTCAAGAAGCTATTGTTTCTTTTGATGAAAAAGTTGCCGCATTAGAAGCTAAAGTAGCTTCCGTGCAAGCCCCTTCTTTAATCAAGACTTACAAAACTATTGGCGAAGAAGTTAATCGTTCAGTTAAAGAACAATTAAAATCTTTTGTTTCTAGCGAAGCTAAGATTCAAAAAGAAATTAAAATGTTTGAAGATGCTGGTCAATATGATGCTTTCTACAAAGAAGCTTCTGCATTGACAGGTGGCGGTGCTGGTGTAGGTGGTCGTACTGCTTATGACCCAGTATTTGTTCCATTGCGTTTGATGAATCCTATGCGTGGTGTAGCCCGTGCTGTTGCTACTGATGGTTCTACCTATCAGTTCCGTGCAAAAGTAGGCAACGCTGGAGCCGCTTGGGGTTATGCAATTCAGAACAATGGTTCTACAACAACTGAAGATACAAACATTTGGCAATTAACTTTGCAAGACTTGAATGTCCAGTTCCCAATCCGTACTGCCGCTTTGGATGATATTGATGGCTTAGAAGGTAATGTTGTATCAGACATGCTTGCCGAATTTAGTCAGGCTGAAGCACTTTCCATGATTCAAAATAATGACCAAGGTGCAACATCCTTGCCTTATGGTGGCTCAAATGGTTTGCGTGGTCTAGACCAATATGCGGGTGCTAATGCTACATACGCTGGTGGAACAATCTCTGCGGCTTCATTTGGTACAAGTGGTACAGGTTCTTCAAGCGGTTTGCATAGCTTGGCAACTTATGACCAAACAACTACCAATGCTAATACTGTTGGTGCGGCAAACATTACTTACAAAGATTGCATCAATTTTGTATATAGCTTGCCACAACAATATTGGACTGAATCTGCCGCTTTTGTTATTAACCCAGTATTGTTACAGCAAATTCGTGGCTTGGTAGACTCACAAGGTCGCCCAATATATGTTGATGGTTTGGCTCGTAATGATGGCATTGTTGGTACTCTGCTCGGCTTTAATGTTGTAGTGAACAAGTATCTTGATACTCCTTCACAAACAACTACTGGCTCTGCTGGTACTAATAGCTTGTACCCAATGTATTTTGGTGACTGGCAAAAAGGTTTCACAATCGTAGACCGTTTGAACATGGTGCTCCGTCGCTATGACCAAACACTTCCAGGTTACATTACTTTCTTCGGAGAGAAACGCTTGGCTACATCGGTTGTAGACCCTAATGCAATTATCCGTTTCCGTTCTACTGGTACTGCAACTTAATAGGATGGGGGGGCAAAAGCCCTCCCTTTCTTAATCTATATTTGGAATCAAAATGACAACCAATCTAATTCTTGAAGCCGTTAAGGAAGCCATTACTAATGGCAAAGCAACTGTAAATTTAAAAGAAGCATCTGCCCTTACTGGTTCAGGCACAGGGGTTGGTGGTCGTGTTATTTATGACGATGCTTTTGCATCACTTCGTCTAGCAAATCCATTAAGAAAAGTAGCAAGACAATTTCCTACTATCGGTGCTGAGGAAGCATTTGTGGCTAAAGTCGGTAATGCTACTGACCCAACAAACCCATGGGGATATGGAGTTAAAAATAATACTGGAAGTCCCGACACAGCAACAGTATTTTGGGAATTACCATTACAAGTTATCAATGCTTCTTTGCCTATTCGTACAGCAATATTAGAAGATGTAAATTATTTAGAAGAAGCTATTGTTGCAGACCTTGCTTTAGAATTCAGTCAAATTGAAGCTCAGTCTATGATGTTTAATAATGACCAGTCAGGCTCTACTACTACCACTTATGGCGGTACTTATGGCTTACGTGGATTAAATAGTTATGCTGGCTCTACTTCTGCCGCTTCATTTGGTACAAGCGGAAGTGCTATTACCAATGGATTGCATACTGTATTACAAGTAGCACAAGCATCAGCTACAGCAATCTCCTACGATGATTTGGCAAATTTACAAGCCGCATTACCAGCCCAATATTTGTATCAACCAACGACTGCATGGATGATGCACCCAACTACCATTGGTGCTTTGCGTAAATTAAAAGCATCTACTGGCGGGTCACCTATGTTTTTAGAGGTTGGCGATGATGATGGCGGTTCTGTTCTCTACGTTTTTGGTATGCCTGTAATCCCTAATGCGTATATGGAGACTGCGGCTTCGGGTCACTATCCCGTGTACCTTGCTGAATGGGACAAGTTCTTTTCTATTGCAGATAGAGAAGATATTACAATTCAACGATTAGACCAAACACAAGCTGGATTTATTACGCTGTATGCAGAGAAGCGTGTATGTTCTTCTATTCGTGATGTATTTGCTGGTGTCCGTCTTTACGGAGCTTAATAATGTCTAACAATGGGCTGATGTTTAATCCTACTTACGGGGCTAATCGTAACCCTTTTAACTATGAGAAGGTTGAGCAAGTAAGTAGGGACATTGTTACTGAATGGCTAACGCTTGATGAGATTACGCAACAATTAAATCTTTTTCAAGATGAGAGCCAAGATGCTTATTTGTCTAGTCTTGAAGTAGCTGTGCGTATGGCTATTGAAGATTTTATAGGTCTTACAATTTTTCCAGTAACTTATAAAGTATATTATGGCTCTACTAATACTTTTGGTACACCCGCATTTTTAGATTTACCTGAAGTAAGTGAAGCTGGAATAACTATCAATGAAGTAGCCTATTACACTACTGACACAAATGGGTTTAGTGCAGTTAAAAATATTGTGGCATCTTCTGAATATTTTTATGACCAAACTGGAAATAAAATTATTGTTCAAACTTTGCCTGACACAATCAATTTAAGTATGACAAATCCAATTACTGTTACTTACTCTACTAAATCTAGTTTTATTGCTCAGTATCCAGTAGTTAAGCAAGCTGGTCTATTGCTATTTACTCATCTTTATAATAATAGGTCTAATACATCTGAAACTATTTTGAGAGAAATTCCATTCGGTGTAGCTCAATTACTACGACCTTATAAACCTTTGGTGATGTAATGGCTATTACTCGATATGAAAACATTGAAATAAAGAATGTTTCCAATGGAGTTGATTCTTTTGGTCAGCAAACTACATCTACAGCTATTTGGTTTAAGACTAGGGCTGTTGTCCATTCTGTTCGTAATTCTTTAAATATCAATCCTGAAGATAGAGTTTATTCAGATTTAGTTAATTTTAAATTGAATTACACCCCTAATACTAAAGAGATGGTTGATAACCAAAACCTATACAGCATAGTATGGCGGGATAAGGCTTGGAGAATTGAATCAGCCGTAGAGGCAGACGATAGAATGTCCGTTACTTTTAATTGCTATAGAAATGACCCTGTGGTTCCAGTATGACACAACAGAATCCTTCAGTATATGCACAAGCCATTCAATATCAGTTATCTCATATTGTATCTGTTCCTGTATATGCTAATTTCAATAGAAATTTTGCTACTGAGCCATCTTTCATGACTTGGCAATTAAGAAATGTTCATCAGCCTGTTTATACGGGGCAGAATCAAAACAATAAAGGCATTGATACTCCCATTTTTCAGATGTCAGTATTTAGCCAAGATATGCCTACTGCTTTCAATATTTCCAATACTATCTTACAATCGCTTCATGGCTATAGTGGACAGTTTGGTGGCTCTAGCGGCTTTTGGATAGCAAAAGCAGATGTAGATTGGCTTTACAACACATACGACAATGCGGTAGGATTGCACCAGATTATTATGGATTGCACTCTAGATATTCCAACATAAGATAAAATTATTTAACTTTTAAAAAGGACTTATCATGGCTCTCCCAAATAAAGTATTACCAGGCTTTAGTGCGGCACTCTATATGCAACCAAGTGCAACTCCTACTGCTTTGACTACTGCAAATCTTTCTGTGTTAGCTTCTGTTTCTGCTATTGCAGTAACAAACAATTTAGTACCAGTTGAAGCTGTCCCTACTTTTGGTCAAGACGATGCTGTTGCATCTTTCATGGTCGCTGGTAGTCGTCAGTCAGACAAAATCCCTACACAGTCAGCACCAACTTCAATGACAATTACAGCCGCTTGGAATCCTAGCGATGCTAACTTGCTATTGATTCGTGGCGATGCTTATAGCGGAACAGTTGACCGCACTTATGTTATCTCTGCTACTGATGGAACAAATATTGTCTACTATGCCTTCAATGGTCGTGTAAGCCAATTCCATGTAGATTCACAGCCTGGTGCTGAAGCCAAATGCGTGTTTACTATCCACCCACGTGGCAATCAATACGGCTGGAGCAATTCAGCTTAAGGAGTAGTTATGAAAGTTCAATTTGCTAATGGCAAGGTGTATGAGGTCGCAGACATTGATGAGGCTATTGCTAAATGCCTTGCTGATGGAAACGACCCATTTAACCCAGTAGTATTACAAGATGAATTACAAAAGAAAACAATAAAAAATGCAGATTCAATCGAATAATGATTTATTGAGTTTCTTGATTAGCCAATCCAATTCGGGAGTTAAGAATTGGTTTGGCTTTCATCAACAACGTATTGCTGGCATCCATACTGCGTATGAGATTGCTAAGATTCATGCAGACAAAATTTCACCCGAAGAAGTCGTTGAATATGTAATGGCATTAAATAATGCTATCTACAATAAGATGATTAAGAATGGTGAAAGCAATGGCATATAACGTCAAATTTGGATTTACGGGCGGTAGAGAGTTAATCGAATTGCTGAATCAAATGCAAGTAGACTTTGGTGCTAAAGATGCACAAGGTATATTGACAGCCGCAGTAAAACAATCAATGCAACCAGTATTGGCTTCTGCAAAATCATTAGCCCCTATAGATACTGGACAATTAAGAGCTTCATTACACATAGAAGCTAGACGACCAACTAGGCGAGATAGGTCTAGTAAATATGTTAAATCTACTGATGCCGTTATTGCTTTGGTTACTACTGCATCTATTAAGAGGCTAGAAAAAGGATTAAAAGTATATGATACGGCTGGCTCTTTTGCGGCTAAGAAAAATAAGACTAAAAAAATTATCGGTAAGAGTGATGCACGGGCAGTAGCTATGGAATATGGTACAGCCAATGTAGCGGCTAGACCATTCTTAAGACCAGCATTAGAAAGTAATTCAGCAGTAGTAGTAAACTCATTAAGTAATACATTAAAGATACAATTAGAAAAATACAAAGTAAGACAAGCGAGAAAGGTATTATATGGCTGATTTAGCACAAGCATTTGGCGGGAAATTTAATAAGATTGTTGTACGTACACGAACTTTTGAATTAGGCGGTCATACGTTCAAAGTTAAAGTCCCATTGACTTCTGAAGTAGAAACAATGAATGAACGTCTTAAAATTAAAGACGAAGAAGCTATTGAGAAGTATTACACGAAACTTACTGCAGACCTTATTACACATAAAGACGATGCTGTAGAAGGAATGAATATAGAGTTCTTAGAGCATGACGTAATACTCGATGGTCGTTCTATGCGTGAAGCCGCTACTCATAAATCTAATACTGATAGACAGATTACTGAGATGTTTAAATTCCTTGTTCCCGAAGAAGAAGGTTTTGACATGACAACTATTACTTATGAAATGATTGATGAGTTATTTCCTTTCTCCATTCAAGTTCAAGTGATGGAACAGATTGCAGAAACAATATCTCCTGACTATTCCTCTACACGGGGAAAGTCATTAGGTCAGTCGGAAGGCAAGTCAAAGCCTATTTGACGGCACACGGAACTGACCCATCAGCGATAGACCAAGACACCTTCTCTGATATTTGTATTATGTATAACGATGGGGTGATAGGAAACTTAGGAATCATTCATGTTTTAGGTGCTTTGACTGCTGGACAATTTAACAAAGTATTGCCAAAAGGTTCTGCTCCATATAAACTCAATGACATTATTCCGCAGGTCTATGATTACTTGTACCCGCCATTACTAGAACAAGACAAGAAGCAGTTAGCAAGCGACAACTTATTGGCATTTGCCATGATGAGTCCAAATGCACCCTCAGTATTGTTTGGAGAAAAATAAATGGCAAATACAGCAAGACTTGGAGTGGTTCTAGCCTTAGAAACAGGCGACTTTGTAATGGGCTTAGAGTCAGCCAAAAAATCTCTAACTGACTTTACTAATAATATTGCTAGTAAAGCTCCAATGGCGGCTCTCGCTGTAGGTGCGGCTTTTATTGGCATGGCTAAACACGCTATGGACTTTGCAGATTCCATTTCTGATACTGCCGATTCAACCAATCATACTATTGCCAGCGTATTAAAAATTGGCGATGCTTTAGAAATGTCAGGCGGCAAGTTTGATAACGTAGGCAAAGTATTAGAAAAATTTAATGCCAATGTTTCTTCAGCCGCTATGGGCTCTCAATCTTTGCAAGATGCCTTTAAAAAGGTAGGCATCTCATTAAGAGATTTAAGTAGCGGAGACACAGCAAAATTATTTGACCGAACAGTAGCTGGAATTGCCAAGTTAGGTGATAACGCAACCATGACTGATATAAAACTTCAGTTAATGGGTAAAGGTATGCGTGGTGTGGATATGGTCAATTTTAATGACCTAATCAAAGAAGGTGATGGAGCATGGCAAAAATATGCGGATGCTGTAGCAACAGCCGCAGACTTGCATGACAAACTTACTGCTAAAGCTACTCGTACTACTTTAATGTTTACAGCCAACTTTTTGCCATCAATGAATACTGTCTTTGATTCAATGAACAAAGCTGGAAGTGCTATGGAAACTTTCATGTACGTTGCTGGAGAAGCGTTTAAAGGAGTAATTTACGCTGGTCGCCTTTTTGTTACCACATTACAAACAATCAATGCCGCAGTAAATTTAGTTGGACTTACTTTAGATGATATGGCTAACGGCAAGTTCAATACATTCAGCACACGATTAAAAGAGTATGACCAATATGTAGGAAAGTTGCGAGAAGCAGATAGAGCTTTTGCTAAAGAATTGTTGAACCCTACTACTACTGCTAAAGGTGTAACTCCACAGAAAGACAGAACAACACAATTATCTAGCGAAGCTAAAAAACTAGAAGAAATGTTAGCAGTAACAAAACTAATATCTGTTGAATATGCAAGACAAGTTAAATTTGCTGAACAGAAGCAAGTTAATGAAATAGCTATGATGGCTATGACTAAAGATGAGACACGTTTGTACCAAGCAGTACAAAAGGCATTAGATAATACAAGTCAAAAAATTGATGAGATAACCAAGAAGCGTGAAGATGCGGCTGGTCGTGGTGCAGATAAAAAAGTTCTTGCTGAGTATGATAATCAAATTGAAAAAGTGAAGGAGCTTGGAGAGGCTTATGCCGCAACAACAAAGAAAGTAGAAGCCCAAGCGATTGCTCAACAACGTACCTTTGCTTATGGATGGAATAAAGCCTTTGCTCAATATGCTGAAGATGCACAAAATTATGGCAAAGTTGGAGAAGATTCATTTACAGCTATTACAGGAAATATGACTTCTGCTATCAATAATTTTGTTGATACAGGCAAACTTTCTTTTAGCGATTTAGCTACAAGCATTATTAAAGATTTAATTAAGATTCAACTTCAGTATATGACTATGCAGATGTTTAGCGGTGGAGCTTCGTGGCTAGGATTAGGTGCAAGTGCTGGAGGAGGTATGGCGGCTGGAGGTGCATCAGAAGCTGGCGGTGCTTATGCCGCAGAATTTATGATGGCGGCTTCGGGTGGAGCTATTGATGGTCCTACTATTGTTGGAGAGAAAGGACCCGAATTATTCATTCCATCAAGAAGCGGAACTATTATTCCAAACAATAATCTTAGCGATTCAATGGGCGGACAAACTATTAACTACAACGGAACTTATATTGCACAGATGAGTGCTATTGATACGCAGTCAGCACAGCAATTTTTAGCTAGAAATAAAGCCTCTGTATGGGCGGCTAATCAATCTGCATCCCGTTCTATTCCTACGAGCCGATAATCATGCCATTAACATCCATACTAGCTATTAGTGAATCTGTTGCAATCAATGACCATCGTTTTGTTGGTCAGATGGTTAGCCGCAATCAACGCATCAGTACCTCAGAAGTATTGACTGTTGTTCCTTTTTCTTTTGAATTAAAACCTCATAACTATTTATTGTATTCACAGAACAGAGCTTTACTTGCCAATCTACGTTACTACGATAAAGCACTAGAACAGAATTTAAACTTTGGCACGACTGGATGGGTAAACTATATTGCTTATCAAGGAGACATGACAAGCGGACAGATTACTACTTGTGCTTGGCAGACTTCTTCAGCCGCAAAGAATTTAGTGCTTGGCTCTTTGCCTAGTATTAGTTCTACGGCTTATATTGTTAAAGCGGGAGATTTCTGCCAAGTCGGAAGATATAGTTATATAGCAACTGCTGATGTATTAAGAGGCTCAGGTAGCTCAGTAACTATTCCAGTTCATAGAAATTTAATTGCTACATTAACAAGCACAATACCAGCCGTCATAGGTCAGTATGGAACTACTATCAGCATGGGAGTCTCGACTTATACAGGAGTTACATTCCCAGTAGTGTTAAGAGATTATCCCGCCTACAATTTAATCCCTATGACTAACGATTCATTCATTAGTTGGTCTAGTGCCTTTATTGCTTTTGAGGTAGTGTTATGAGTAACAATATTCCTCCAGTCCAAAACACGAACAATATTCGCTATGCGGATTTTGTAAGAGTTACTACTCCTACTGCTACTTATCGTTTTTCTACTGCTCCTTCTAGTTTAACTATTACAGAAGTGGATTCTTTACCTTTTAGCGGTCTTGGGCAATTAGTAAAAATTAGTGATGCTACAAGAGACATTAAATCAACTGCTAATGAGACTTCAATCACAATGGTTGGTATTGATACCGCCATGCTTGGGTTTGTATTGGGACATGACATAAAAGGCAGTCAAGTAGAAATGTGGCATGGGTTTTTTGATGTAGATGGTGTATTAGAAAACACGGGTGGTAGCGGAGGCTTGTATCAATTTTTTAATGGCTATATAAATTCATTTGCTATTTCTGAGCAATGGTTTGAAGAAGCAAGACAATTTGTTGGAACGATTACTATTAACTGTTCATCTATACAGCTTATTTTACAAAATCGAACTGCTGGAAGATATACAAATAATAATAGTTGGGAATTTTTTACTGCTGGAGATACCTCAATGAATCGAGTGGCATTTATTCAAACTGTAAATTACAACTTTGGAAAAGGTGCTCCAGCCAATTCATGAGAGAAGCTACAAAATACGACAAGATAGAAATAATAGAAATGATGAAATGCTTTCGCAAAGAAAGCGGAATTCCCGAATTTCAAGAATTAGACAACGAAGAATATTGGAATAGGTTATTAGATAGTATGTTGGCTGGTATGGGTGTTATTTATATTAAGTCGGGTGTGGGTTTAATTATGGGTGTAATTACACCTAGCGTATGGTGTGATAAAACTTTATGCTTACATGAAATAGCATGGTACGTTAAACCTGAGGCTAGAAGCGGTAGTATTGGATATAGATTGTTTAAAGCCTTTGTTGATAAAGGTAAAGAATTAAAAGCATCAGGAAGAATTAAATTTTTTGTAATGGGAAAAATGGTTACTAGCCCTGATATTAAATATGCTAAGTTTGGCTTTAGGAAAATAGATGAAACTTGGATTCAATAAATATGCTTTAGGTTTTGCTTTGCTAACATTAGCAAGTCCAGCCTTTGCTTTTGCCGCAACGATAGCTTTTTTAGCCGTGTATGTTGGCACGACTTTGGCTACTATGATTGTTTACGCTGTAGCAATGATTGCTGTCTCAGTAATTTCAAGAGCTGTCTTTTCGCCCACCCAACCTTCTATGGAAGGTGCTAGTCAAAGTCCAAATCCAGGCTCTCGCCAACAAGTACCGCCAGCGACAGATAATAAGCTACCAGTCATTTACGGAACAGCTTATGTGGGCGGTACGATGATTGATTTAAGTATTAGCGAAGATAATCAACAACTCTATTACGTATTTGCTTTAAGCGAGGTAACTAATACAAATACAGGACAGACACCTGATACCTTTTCTTTTGGTGATATTTATTATGGCGGAAAAAAAGTTGTATTTAATACTAACGGATATACAGTAGATAGCTTATTAGATGAATCAACTGGGATCTTCGATACGACTGTTGCTGGAAAGATTCAAATTTATTTATATAGTAACGGGTCTAATACTCCAACTAATTCTTCTTTGACAGCAATTCAAGTCATGCAGTCTAGCGGACTTGTATATCAATGGGATGCTTCTAAGTTAATGTCTAATTGTGCGTTTGCAATTATTCATCTTTCTTATTCACAATCTGCCAACATTACAGGCATAGCACAAACACGATTTCAAATTTCTAACAGTCGTAAGAATCCAGCCGATTGTTTCTATGATTATTTAATCAACACCCGCTATGGTGCGGCTATAAATACGTCTCAAATAAATACAGATAGCCTTGATGTATTAAGAACTTACTCTAATGAACTTATCACATTTACACCATACTCAGGCGGTGCGGCTACACAGAAGCGATTTGAATTTAATGGCTCGCTAGATACTACTCGTACTATTATGCAGAACCTACAAGACATGACGGGTTGCTGTGATACTTTACTTATCTACAATGAAATATTTGCTCAATGGGGAGTGATCACTCAAAAATCTGCTTACACAGTAGCTATGGCTTTGAACGATAGCAATATTGTTTCTGCCATGATTATTTCTCCTATTGACTTAGCTAACTCGTTTAATGTTTGCGAAGTAAAATTTCCTGACTCGTCAAGCCAAGATACTTTTAATTCAAGTAGTTTAGATTTAGCTGTAATAGACCCCGCTTTACTGTTTCCTAATGAACCCGTAAACAAACAATCTATTTCTCTGCCTTTTGTTAATAACAACGTAACGGCACAGCTATTAGGTAATCGTTTTCTTAAAGCAGTCCGTGAAGATTTGCAAGTACAGCTCAGCATTGATTACACGGGTATCCAATTAGAAGCTGGCGACATTGTAACTATTACTAATACAAATTATGGATGGGTGGCTAAGTTATTCCGTATAAATAAAATTACTGAAGTATTTGGAGATGATGGCTCAGTAATTGCTACGTTGGCTTTAATGGAATTTAATCCAGCCGTCTATGATGATGCTTCTATTACTCAATTTACTCCAGCACCTAATACTGGCATTGGCGACCCTTCTTTCTTTGGAATTCCTGATGCTCCACAAATTCTTAATCAATTTCCAACCGCAACAAATCCTTCCTTTGTTGTTCAAGTAAGAACATCACCATCGGGAATTACTCAGTATGCAGAAGTTTGGTATTCAGCATTTAGCAATCCATTACAAGAACAAATGTATTTTGCTGGCACAAGTGAAATTCAATCAAATGGAACTCCTTGGAATGTTTATACTTTATTACCAAACATAACCCTTACAAACATTCCAGCAGGGAATTGGTATTTCTTTAGCCGTATGGTTAATAGTATCGCTTCTTCTGCATATAGTCCGCATAGCACTTTATTCCAATGGCGACCTACAACTTTCCAATATTCAAGTCGTTATCTTTCTGTTGCTTATGCTACAAGTATTACAGGAACAGGATTTAGTCTTAGCCCTAGAAGTGGTGCTACTTACTATGGATTGTGCAATCAGTCAGGAACAGCACCAAGTACAACTGCATCTGATTACACTTGGTATCAAGCTAGAGCAGCTTTCAGCACCAATGAATATTTGCTGTACTGCAATAGAACTGGTCGTAAATTTAGCTTTGATGAAGGCTTTGCTGGCTTTGCCGCTGGTACTGCATCATTTGTTCCAACCCAGACAGCTACTTTTGATCCTTCAATTTGGGCGGCACTTCCAGACAGTACAAATATTATTGATTTGGATCTTAGAACTGGTCAGCTTATCCAGACAGGAACTACAACTGTAGGAACTGGTCAGGTAGCTATTAACAATAATACTGATGGCAATATTGTTGCATCCCTTCAAGAGTATTTAGATTTTGGTGGAGCATATACAAAAACTTCTGCTGTGGCTACATTAACTATTGATGTGTATGGAAGGGTTGTTGGTTTTGAAACTCCAGATGCTTTTTACTATACTGCATCGCAATATACTGCAACTTCTGGACAAACAGTATTTAGTCAAACTAGGGCTTTTGGATATATTTCTGGTCAATGTTTAGTATTTAGGAATGGGTGTCTCTTAAATACAACAGAATATACTGATACTGGTGGAACTACTGGAACTGTAACATTAGGTACTGGAGCTACAACTGGAGACAAAATCACCATTATTTCCTTTAAATCAGTTAATACTACAACTGGTGTGTATGCTTCATTTACTCGTAATACTGTTTCATTATCAAATCAATCGTTATATACGGCATCAGGGTTTACTTTTAATGATGGATTTGAATTATTGTTCCTAAATGGAACTGTAGTTAATGCCCAAGATTACAACCTATCAGGGCAAGACTTATCTTTTATTCAGAATGTATCAGGTGATTTAGAAGTTATCCAATGGTCTGTAAACAACCTTACAGTAGCTAATGGAACACCAGTAAATGTGGATACCTATACTGTAATTGGGCAAACAATTTATCCATTTAGCTACAATATAAATGCTTTTAACTTATATAATAATGGGATATTGCAATTTCAAGCCACAGATTATACTACTGGAACTGGAACTTATACCTTGACTACTACACCTAGTACAATTTTGAATATCTTGGTTCAACAAACTTTCGCAAGAACTGGAGCAGTCTAATATGACACAAGCACTCAATTTGGCTAACTTCGCTAATAACTTAAATACTGCTGGAGCAACTAGCAATACAGGACTACAGAATAGTTCTGTAACTGTTACTGCTGGAACTGGCATGAGTGGTGGTGGAGCAGTAGCATTAGGCTCATCTGTAACCCTTACTAATGATGGTGTTACTTCTATCGTTGCTGGAACTGGTATTTCAGTATCAGGGGCTACTGGGGCAGTAACAATTACTAATTCTTCAACATCTCCTTATGTTGGCTTTAGAGGACAAGCCTTTACATCAAGTGGAACATTTACTATTCCTACTGGAGTTACTGCGGTTAAAGTTACCGCATTAGGTGGTGGTGGTGGTGGTGGCTTTACTTGGTTTAATGCTGCTTCTAATGC
>Ga0194047_10000217_pt1 | contig 39299 bp, 25 predicted proteins | sample JunL225m_MetaG_2_FD_160070 | JGI IMG/M metagenome (GOLD analysis project Ga0194047, IMG submission 160070) | Anoxic zone freshwater microbial communities from boreal shield lake in IISD Experimental Lakes Area, Ontario, Canada - Jun2016-L221-5m | ecosystem: Environmental > Aquatic > Freshwater... | reverse complement strand
CTTCAGCATGGGTTGAAACCATTAGGGCGAATCGTAAGTTGGGGCGTTGTAGGGGTTGAGCCGCACATTATGGGCATAGGTCCCGCGCCTGCTATTCGGCTTGCTTTGAAACGGGCTGACCTCAAATTGGACGACATTGATTTGATTGAGGTGAACGAGGCTTTCGCAGCACAATGTTGCGCGGTTGAGAAAGACTTGGGCATCAAACGCGAACGCTACAACGTAAATGGGGGCGCAATTGCTCTGGGTCATCCGCTTGGAGCGAGTGGCGCACGTGTCACTCTGACGGTGCTGTACGAATTGCGTAGGCGGGGCGGACGTTACGGTATCGCCAGTGCATGTATCGGAGGCGGTCAGGGAATCGCGCTTATCGTAGAAAACTTGCATCGCTAAAGTTGAATCCCCTTCTGATTTTTAGGAGGGGATTTTCTAATATAATATCCTGATTTTTTATAGGAGGAAATCATGTCAGAATCTACAACTTTAGTTACAATTATGGCTGCCACCCAGCGCGAAATCTATGAAGCGTGGCTCGATAGCGCCGGACATAGCCGTATGACCGGAAGCCACGCCATAGTTAATCCAGTGGTGGGAGGCAAGTTTAGCGCGTGGGATGGGTATATCGAAGGCACAACCCTTGAGTTACAACCCTACTCGCGTATTGTACAAGCTTGGCGTACCAGCGAATTCCCGCCTGATAGCAACGATTCACACCTCGAAATTTTGTTAAAAAAGATAGATGAAGATAAAACCGAAGTTACGGTGGTGCATACCGAAATTCCAGATGGTCAAGCAGAAGACTATCGGCAAGGCTGGGAGGATTTTTATTTCAAACCTATGCTGGAATATTTTGGTGAAGAGTGAGGGCAAAAAGAGCCACATACACTTTTAGAGGAGTGGCTTTTTCAGCAATCGAACTTGCCTAATGCACCCGGCATTGAGCGCAGTAGCAGTTGCGAAAAATAAGAACTGAATCCCGGTTTCTGAATTTCACAAATAATACAGGCTGTTTAGGGGCTTCAAGGCAAGGTGAGATACCATCATGTCTTTTTCGATAGGCGCCAAGCTATTTTTTTCCAAATTAGACGACATAGATAATTTAAGTAGCCTGCACTCGCAAGAGCCATAGGCGCTGTCAAGATTAATACGTATTGTCTCCATTTAGTGGGCCAAATCAAAAGGAAAAATAGATTAACCCCTATCAAAACTAGTAATAAACGATCCTTTTTCCATAACCGCCACATTGAAAGTATGGTAATAATTGTAACCAAGCCTTGCACCGGAAATGGAAAAGGGTAAGTATTATTGCTAGGCATTTCTGGCTCAGAAAATAACCAAATAATTGGCTGATACCAGATATGCTCAGATCTGGCAACTGGAGCGCTACTGGTATAATTTACACTGTAAGTCAATGAATGCAATACCTGACCTATCGGATTAAACCATAATATCGGATTTGTTAGGTAAAACACCAGCAAGGCAATACCAAGCCAAATTGGAACTAACCGCCATGACTTTATGTCACGCCAGAGCATCCAAATCAATGCGGCAATTCCCCCAACCGCATAAATATATTTGCTTGCCCCAGTTAAACCAAGCATTATGGCGGCAAGCCACCATTTCCAATCCCCATTGCGTTTGGAGTGACGTAATAAAAGCAACATCAAGGTAGCGAAAAGACCAGATACCGCTTCCAAATAGACTTCGGAAGTGTACTTTATATTAAAGCCATTTAGCGCTATCAATAATCCTGCTAATGGATTTTCCATTGCCACAGCCCCGACAGTAATTGAAGCAACAGTAGCATTAACATATCTCTGATTTAGCCAACGCGGGTCAGTGTCAAGCCGCGTTACCACTGAATTATAGTCATTATTCCAAAGCATAATTGCCCCAAAAATGAGCTTGGCTAGAATCGGATGCTCATAATTTTCCTGCTCATTAATAACTCCTACAAAATCACCTGCTGACAGGTGCTGTGCATAAAGCCGGGCAGCTCTAAGATAAACCGGTTCGTCAAAATCGCCTTCCAAAGTTACCACCGCAGATGAACGAATAAAGAGAGCTGCTACGATAACACAGGCTACTAACGTGTACCTAAACCACAGTAACAATACTATTTGCAGTTGTGTTCTGTATGATTGTTCTGGTTTTAATTGAAGCCCAAATCTGTAATTTGTAATGATTATAAGCGCAAGGCTTGACGAAACTACAGCTAGGAAAAAAGTAAGCGGGGCTTGATTATTTAAAACTAGGATTAGACTACTGACTATGAAAACAACTGTTATGCCTACCTTTAACCACCGGATAGTTAATAGGTAAGTTGCAAGTGGCAGAGCAATACCCCAAGCTAGGCTTACACCATTTTCGCACCACCATATATTGTTGAGGATTCTGATTGCTACTATTATCAAAAGATAGATACAAGCTATGCCGAATGCGAAAAGACTAGAACGGTTTTTTCCAGAATTAAATTGTAATGAATGTTTAAGAAGAATATAAATTGCAGTGAATACTACAGTCCAACCAAGCCATTCAAAAAGGGGTGGGAGTATTAGCATTCCTGCTTTTTCAATTGAAACCTTGTTAAGCACCAACCCTAGTTTTCTGGAATCGCCCTTAGGCTGAAACAGGTCGCTGCCAATCACTAACTTGTTTGGAGTAAGTCGAAAACTCGGAGCAAATCCTTCTGTTTCTATAGTTAGCCGACCATCCTTAGCAGGTGGCTTTGTGGATACCGCATTATTGAAAATAAAGGGCGTGGTTTTATCGGTGGTTAAACTGACAGTAGGGGCGTTGCCATCCGGTCTTGGCGCTAAGCCAACAAAAGTTACCTTAGTGGGCCAGCCTATATCGGGTAGTTCTACTGTTGCATTATTGCTATTTGTCCAGCGAAAGCTAAAATCCGCATTACTTTCCCTAACGCTAAACCCTTCCCCAATTGCCCAAGCATCAGACAATCGCCCTACATCTACAGTATAATTAAATGGAAGCTGATATACCAAAGCAAGAACTATCAGGAAAAAAAGAGGAATTAACCCCTTTTTTAAAACCTCAAGAAACCTAGCATATCCGAAATTATTTAATAAGTTCATTTTGGTTTCCATGATAGAATCCAAGAAAAATCGGATTCTTCCTAGATTTTAGTGATTCAGTAGCTTATTGCAGCAGATATTAAACCACTTACCATGCATTTTTGGCAAACCTCGTATCTCTTCAAATATTTATGGAAGGTTGAAAAAACATCAGATTTGAGATAAGGTCAAAGATTAACTTGACCAGCGAAGATTTGTTGCAAGGGCAAGATACCGCTATAAGATAATGGAGCTATATAAGCTTGAAAGAAAAAAGCTACTGGAACAAACCAGCAGCTTTAAATTTCTCAAATTGAACTGAAACAAGGTTTATTCTTCTATGTTGGTTCCGGAGCGGCGGAAATTTCCAGCCACACGACTGTACAAATTGCCATAAAACTTTTTGGAGTTCTTGTCAAGCTTAACCAAAGATTCAGCCAAAGATGGGCTAATTACCTTCACGATACCTTCGGCGGCTTTAACTACCTTATTATCGAGGGTTTTGGTGCTATCCACTAACTTCTGAAACGAATCAGCAACATTTACTTCATCAGCCATTTTGCATTTTCTCCTTTAAATAATTGAAACTCAGTAATTGGATAGTCTAATACACTTTAATTATAAACCAGCAATAGCTAAAAGTTTTGTTGCCTAAATAACTATCGTAAAAACTCCTTATTTGGTTTTCAGTATCAGCTTTCTCTTTCCTCACTATTTACCATAATATTGACCTAGTATCAATATAATTAATAAGGGATATCCCATCTGTAGGAATCTTTCTAAAAAAGTTGTCTTGAGCTATAAGGAGGGCATCAAAATGGAAAGACTTAAATTGGTGGTTTACTATCTCAGCCTTGCAAGTGGATTACTGCTCCTAATGTTATTGTTAGCCTCTTTCTACAACCTTGTGAATAGCTTTACCGCTACTAACTTGGAGCAAATCAACTGGAATAGCTACAGTCTGCTACTGGTCATACAGCTAATTCCGGTGGTTATTGCCTTCACAAGTGCGCTAATAGCGCGTCACCACCTGCTTTGGAGCGGCTTTTTACTAATGTTAGCCGGTCTTCCGAGCATTGCACTAGAAATGAAATTGTTGGAAAACTCGGAGGCGTGGTTACAACCAATTACGGTGTGGCTGAGTGCCTTATTAATGAGCGGGGCAGCAGCAAGCGCTCTTTCCGCTATACAACCGACACGTCACGTATTACAATAGGCAGCATAGGTAATAAAATAGCCGGGAATTGTAATAATAATGCTTGGTTCTAGCGTAAAGTTGACAAGCCGGGCGGAGCTTGCGTTTGCTAATGTAGTATAGTTCTACAAAGGAGTCATTAAATGTCAGTCAAATGGGATGAATTATTCTCAGAACGAGCGTTGCGCATGAAAAGCTCCGCCATTCGTGAATTGTTGAAACTAACCGAGCAGCCAGATTTTATTTCATTTGCTGGAGGCTTACCTGCGCCTGAAGTCTTTCCCGTAGAAGCTATAGAGCGTGCTACCGTCACAGTTATGCGCGAACATGGCGCACAGGCGTTGCAATACGGCTTGACCGAGGGCTACACTCCTTTGCGTGAACTCATCGCCACACGCCTGAATCACGATGGCATGAAAGTTACCAGCGAAAACATAATGATTACCACAGGGTCGCAACAGGCGCTCGACTTACTCGGCAAGATATTCATAAATCATGACGATTTTATCCTGACCGAATCACCCACCTATCTGGGCGCATTGCAAGCTTGGAACTCTTACCAAGCGGCTTACCTAACCATTCCCACCGATGACGATGGCATGATAACCGATGGGCTTGAGCAACTTTTGCAAAATCACCCGAAGTTCATCTATGCCCTTCCCAATTTCCAGAATCCCGGCGGCTTTACTATGAACGGAGAACGCCGTAACGAGCTTGTCCGTCTTTCCGCAAAATACAACGTGCCGATAGTGGAGGATGACCCTTACGGTGAATTGCGCTACGAAGGTGAACCATTGCCCTCATTGCTGGCATTAAGCGCTACTTTTTATAGCGGTAGCAACTACTATACCGGCAACGTGATTCGCCTCAATACCTTCTCCAAAATCCTCGCGCCCGGTTTGCGGTTGGGTTGGGTGGTAGCCGCACCCGAAGTAATCTTCAAGTTGGCGCAGGCAAAGCAAGGCGCAGATTTGCATACTTCTTCCCTCAACCAGTTTTTGGCTTATGAGCTTTTGCAGAGCGGTTTCCTAGATCAACACATACACATTATCCGCCAGACCTACCGGGAACGGCGCGATGTGATGTTACAATCGCTGCAAGATTTCTTCCCTGAAGGGGTGCGCTGGACTAAACCAAAAGGAGGTATGTTCCTTTGGGTGAGGTTGCCGGAAGGTATGGACAGTAGCGAATTGCTCAAAATCGCCATTGAGCGCAAGTTCGCTTTTGTGCCGGGGCGCAGCTTCTTCCCGAACGGAGGCGGCGAAAATACTATGCGCCTAAACTTCTCGAACTCTACGCCACAGAAAATTCGGGAAGGTATCCGTCTGCTAGGCGAGCTTTTAAAGGAGCATATTAGCCAACCAATTCCGTCTGTGGTTAGCTGACCCTGATTTTATACATGTCCTTATTTAAATAAATTCTGAAGCAAGGGTGTTAATGAAAAATCTCAATAATGAGACCAAAGGTTTGTTTTTAGGTCTAGTCGGTGTAGCAATCTTCAGCATGACTCTCCCTGCAACTCGCATTGCGATAGGTAGCTTCAGCCCGTGGTTTATCAGTGACGGGCGGGTAGTAGGTGCGGGAATACTAGCAGCATTGGCTCTAATCTTTACCCGCCAGAAATTTCCAAATCACCGGCAGATAGTTCAACTTTATGTCATTGGCTTGATGATTGGGTTGGGCTTTCCTTTCCTTGCCACCGCTGCCATGAGTTCTTTGCCAGCCTCGCATGGCGCAATTACCCTTGCATTGCAACCGCTGACCACCGCACTGGTAGCGGCATTTCGCGCAGGAGAACGACCATCATTTCTCTTCTGGGCAGCCAGCCTCACCGGTAGCGGTGCAGTAATCTGGTACGCATTAGCGCAAGGTGGCGGCTCGCTCGAACCGGCAGACTTAATGCTACTAGGAGCAGTAGCCGCTTCAGGCATAGGTTACGCCGAAGGAGCGCGTCTATCTCGTGAATTGGGAAGTTGGCAGGTTATTAGCTGGGTTATGGTGCTAATCTGGCCGGTGTTGGCAATTATGATGGGCTTTGAAATAGCCAGAACCGGCACAGCCCCGCTCTTTAACGCGCCCCTCGAAGCTTGGTTGTGCGTCTTATATGTAGCGGTTCTGAGCCAGTACATTGGCTTCTTCGCATGGTATCGCGGGTTGGCGATGGGTGGGGTGGCGCGTGTCGGTCAGTTACAGCTATTGCAACCGTTCATGACGTTAGTATTATCCAGCTTCCTACTAGGCGAAAAAATCACCCTCATAACCGCATTGGTGGCGGTAGTAGTGGTTGGCGCAGTTGCAATCGGGCGCAAAGCCCCGGTAGCGTTGCGTCAAGTTACCCAAACAACGCCACCTATCCCTTGCGCTTCTTTAGAGATTGCTGAATTGCAGGAATGATTCTACTTTACCCCTAAATTTTAGGCAGTTCTCAAAGTTAACGCCGCTTGCGGTGAAATAGTCTCAGGAAGCGGTGCGGTAACTTGAATAGCCCTGTTCTATATCGCTTAAACAGAGCAATAGAACGCTCTACCAAGCGGAAACGCCATATCAAATATATAAACAGCAATAGCATTACCAGAGAACCTAGCCAGAAAGGTTTTAGAAACTGCGCCCAACTAGGTACACGGGTAACGTCAAGCGATGAACCGGGAGCTAGTAGAGCAGCAGCAGGTTTAGGTTTCCCATCCGCTTTCAATATGCCAAGCTCTTTTTGTGGACCATTCTGCCACGGCAACGCACCGGCTACCGAACCGGGAATATAGCTGAAATCGTAAAGCGTCCATGCCACATAACCCGCGCTACCAGATGTTCGCAAGAACTTAATGATGTCAGCATAGTATTCAGCCTGTTCTGGTTCAGAATGCCCGTTAGGGAAAAAGGTATTCCATGTGGGCAAACCAAATTCGGTAATCATTATCGGCTTATCGGAGGCTGCCGTTTTCAGGCGGTTATACTCAGTAGGCAAATTCACGGCGGGCGTATAGTAATGAAATGATACAAAATCAACCAAATTGGATAGTGTAGAAGCTGCCGCTGAAGTTGACCAGCCGATTGTAAGTAAATGGTTAGAATCAAACTCACGCGCTATAACCGCAACATGGCGTAACCACAAATCCACCGTTTCGCGCCCACCCGTTTTATAATCCAAATCCGGCTCGTTTTTTAAGTCCCACGCTAACACGGAAGAATAATCCTTAAAGCGGGTCAATAAAGTTTCCAGATGGCGGTCTGCATCAGCCCACAACAAAGGGTTATAATCGGTTCGGAAATCAAAAAGGGTGACAATAACCTTTAGCCCTTGTTGGTCAGCACGTTTCAGGAAATCATCAAGGCGGTCAAGATATGTTTCGGTTGGGCTAGTACCGCCAAACTGTGTAAATGGCACAAAAATACGCAAGGTATTAAGCCCTAAATCTTTCGCCCGCTTTAAGTCTTCATCAATAATAGTCGGTTTGTAAGATAGCCAGAATTTATCCCAAGGAGTAGCTTGCGGATAGTAATTTACCCCAGCAGCTTGAAACGGCTGCCCGTCCAGTGTGAGGGATGCGCCATCCACCCTCACAAAGCCGGGGTTTAGCGCAGTAACAAATTTAGTATCGGATGGGTTGGTTTCGTTGATGCGTACCATATGCCGAATCCGCCAGTTACCATCTTCAAGCAGCATCACCACATCGTAACGCGAGTCCCGCTCATCTGCCAAAACCACCTGCCCGCTTTTGTCTCGAATAATTTGCTCGACTCGTGCGCCTTCCTCGGTAAAAGAAACAATCGAACCGTCTGCGGAATAGAAATGCAAATGTGGGTTATGCTCAGTTGTAGTTTGCGTAATCTTAAAGCCATTTGAAACCGATTGCTGTATCGCATTACTTATAGCCTCTAGGGTTGGTCCGGTAAAATAAGATTTAAGCCCTAAAGGTTCACCCTTTTCCTGAGACAAATTCCATTGAAGCCAAGCTCTTATATAAGCTGACTCTATCTGATCGCGTGTAAAAGGCTCCATCACGCGCCCTGTATCGGGGTCATCAGGTAGCCATACAATTTTAGTATGGTAATCAGGGGGCTTGTTTGGCACGATGTTTAGGGCAGAACCGGGGTCTGCGCCCTGCTGGAAATAGGTTATAATCGCTCCGGTTCCTTTTAGAATCAGGAATATACCAACCAAAGAGATTAGTAACAAAGCAAGCCATATTCCCCTTTTTAACCATACTTTTGACATGCTTTTAACTAGAGGCTAAAACTTGTAAAGCCTTGCCCAGAACCTACCTTCACTTCCACCAGATAATTACCCTGTTGCATACCCGCAATTCTCACTTCTACCTTAGCACGCCCTTGATCGGAGATGGCATTAAAGGTTTGTTTCTGACCGCTTTTGTCGCTTACCGTAAATATCACCGGAGTACCATCAGGGACAAACTGCTGCTGCGCTCCTAATAACGGACCCGCCTCAATAATCACAGCCTTCCCGCTATCGGCTTTGGTAGCGCTGACCGGGAAAACGCCAACCGCAGGTCCGGGCTGTAATGTAAAGGTCAAAACCGAGCTTTCAATACTTAAAACCGTACCCTTAATCTTGATTTGACCAGGTTGTCGAGGAGCTTGCAAAGGAATTCCCGCTATTCCATCAATAGTATAAGCCGGCAAGACCCGCTGCTCGCCATCGGGCAAATCTACTGTAAAAGTAACCAACGTTCCATCTTCAACTTTGTTATCAAATTGGTCTCGGAGAGTAGAGGTACTGATAGTGGCTAATTGGGTACCGTCTGCTGTCAGATTCAAGGGGTCAACATTTATACTAAACGGTACCGGCAAACCCGGCACTTCATGCAAAATACTTTCAGGACCAAAAACGCCATTAGTAGTACCGGATATAATAGTGTGTCCGGCTTTGACACCGCTATAAATTCGCCACCATGAAAGCAAATTGGTAACTTTAAATACTTGTTCTTCAAGGCGGTCATCCGGTCTTTTAGCTTTCATTTTTATCGGAGTACCTTCCGCCACCGGATTGCCGAAACGGTCAAACGGAATAATTACTACCATGCTCCAATGCTGCGTATCGGCGACAACCGCCTTAGCCCCCACTAAAGGTTGAAGCGGTTCAATCGGTGCGCCCGGTTTCAGCGTCAGTCTTTTTTCAATTTGCACCTGTCCGGCTTTCGCTACCAATGTTACTAAACCCGATTGCTTTGTATCGCTTTCCGGCAAGGTAAAGAAGGCTTCGTTTTTGTTAAAAGTGCCTCGATAAATTCGCGGACCGGCGCTACCATAGGCTATTAAAGTAACGACTGCGCCATCTGGAGCTTGCGAAGCCTTGACAGTTAGGCTTATCGGGATTCCCGCATCAACGCTGTCAGGCGCAGAAATGGTCAATTCTCCGCCTGTAAATGTTGGTGGAGAAGCTGTTGCGCCACAAGCAGTTAAAACCAACGCCAATAATAAGCCGATGAGAAAATAGCTAAGTTGCCTCATCCTGTTGCTCCCGCCACATAGTAATGCACATTAACCCTGACCGAAGAATAGCCAAAGTCTTTGGGCAATTCTATCCGGTCGCTTTGTTGTGGGGACAGATTGAATTTGCTAGACAAAATATTTGAATAGGTATTGCCTTTATCCAACACAACTGAGGTTTCGATTGGTCTTGAAAGCACGATGCTGAATGGCTGGGTTCTTTGCGGGCGAACTGCGCTCTCAACATATTGGTCATCCACCCATGCCACCCTCCCATCATTATCATAATAGGTCAGGAAAATATGTGGGATAGTGGCTTCTTGCGTCCCATAATTAATTAATTGCCCGGTGAGACGCGCCAAACCGTCATCACCGTATTCAATTTTCATATCTTGGAAGCCGGTATCTCTTTGCAAATCACGCCCGGTTACAACCGCTTTGGCATACACTTCAAAAGCAGCAACTTGGTTTTTCAAATCTATTGAAGCCGAGGGTATTATCTTTGGCGGGTCTTCTGGGTTTGGAATCCCTAAAGTTTGCCCTGATACCCCTGCAAAATCTACCCTGAAAGGGGTTATTTCTTTAGGTAATAGTTTGTGAACAATCCCTTCCTGTGCATTGTATTCGGTAACCTCTTTATTGTCCTTATCAAATAGAACCGCTGTGAGAGTTACATCAGCAGGATTTACATCGGTATTCATCAATTCGCCAACAACCGCATACCCGGTGCGACCCTGTACGAAACGGGCTGACATAATTTGCAGCGCCGGGCGATCCAGCACATCCGAAAAACTGGTAGTTTGGGTAGTAACACGCCTGCGCCCCTGCGAATACCAATTAACCTGCGCTTTATCGAAAAATTGATCCGGTGGGATGGTTAAATCAACTTGATTTGGCGTTATATACCATTTACCGCTCCGCTTTACCAGCACATGCTTTTGAATGGTAGGGTATTGCGCCAAGGCGGTAATCCAAACTGTTTTAGCCTGTGCCACCACTCGCTCCGGTTCTGAGGAAAGAAGCGAAGTTCGCACCGAATCAAGTTTACCGTATGAAGCTACCAGCCCATTAGTTACCGATAACTCAAGCAAATACTGTTCATAGCTAGGGCGCACAGCAGGGTCTAAATAGGAATATGCCTCACTAAAGCGGCGGAAGTCTAGCGCATCATAATATGCTTCGACTACCTGTAACGGACTGGCAGGACGTAAAGCTGAGAAAATAACCCCACCTACTCCGGCAATTATGATTATTAATACCGCTAAAGAGCGTGTTACCTGCTTTGAAGGGGGCGCAGGCTTGAGGTTTTTTACCACTATCAGCCAGTCACGCCAGAATTGCCACCTAGTTTCATTGTCGCTTCCAGTTTCTTTGACAGTTGACCAGCGCAATAACTTGCGATCAAAAGCTCGCCAGAAGCGTGAAAAAAGCCCGATTCCGGGTATGCGGATTTTTTTGGTAAACTTGACCAAGCCGATAAATTGAAACAGCCATAACAGGTGATGCCCCCATAACCGCAGGGATAGCGTAAAAATTGCGGAGAATATCGCTGCCATCGGGATAATACCCCACATTATACGCTGGTATATCGGTATCTCTTTGCGAGGCAGTATCTCAGGCAAGGGTGGAATATCCTCACGTTCCCATACCATAATGCCATTTTCCAACCGTTGTAAGCGATGCCAACCTGAGAAATATAATAAGGGGTCATAATATTGGTCATTTGATAATACAAACTTAAGATTATATTTTTCCGGCACTGCCAGAAATTGTTGCAATGAGGTAAGACCGGGTATTCCTCTAAATTTTGCGCCTTCCAACCGCTCGATTGAAGTAGTGGTCAATTCGGGCAAGCGGCGGGCAGAGTGATAATTGCCGTCAACGGTAGTGGCGTTAGTCTGTGCCGAGAGCCATGCCATTTGGTCGCCAAAGCCAAGCGGCAAAAACCGCCAGCGCGAATGTTGGTCTTTTTCAAGGAATGTCACAATCGGCTGCATATCTATAGCTTCCGGCTGAAACTTTCTAAACTGAGTAAAGTTCGCAGTAATCCCTGAGATAGCAAGGTAAAAGACCACCAATATTAAAAGAATTACTTTCCAAGTAAGCGACCCGAACTGATTGCGAAGGTAAGTAGCTAAACCACGCTGCGTCATGCTAACCACAAACTCGCCCAAGAGCGGTAAAAGCAGAATGGTTGCCCAAAAAGTAAAACGGTCGAGGGTAAGTATGTAATAAGCTCCACCAAGTAGAGCCTTTGGAATTGGAGTTGTTCCGCCCGTCCCCAGCAAAACCGCCATCATTAAAGAGAGAGTCAATGCCCATGCCCGCGTACCCAACCCCTTGTAAAAAATATAGGGTAGAGTCAGCAAACTAAGCCCATAAGGTATAAGCCAGAATACTAACCCAGCGTTCATATTCTGGATGTATGAATCTCTCGAAGCATGAGGTATAGAAATCTGCACAATCGGGTCATCTTTGCTCCATAACCAATAAGGCAACACTACCCCTAGCAGCACCACTACCAAACCAATACCGAATATTCCGGCTCTGAAGGTAACTGGAATAATTCTTCTTAGGCGGCGAATAACTAAAGGGAATATTTTTCGAGTAGATACTTCGGAAGGATGTGCAGACGGTTCATCGGGCAGGGGTTGTCTGAATTTATCCACAATACCGGCAAGTAATACCGGACCTACAAAAAATACTGCGCCAAAAAGAGTTGTAACATGATGTCCGGCGGTACAACCGGCTAATACTATCCAACCCATAAGCAGATAACGACGCTTGCCCGTATCCAGCCAATAGCGCACAAATGGCAAGGAGTTGAGCAAAAAACCCAGCGAAAACATTGTCGGCAGTTGACCAAAGAGATGCACCGTTTCGGTAATGCTCGATGAAAATACTGCCAGCAAAGCGGCAAACCCGGCGGCTTCTTCTGTTACCCATATACGCGAAAAGCGATAAACTCCAAGAATTACCATCAAGACGGCAAAAAGCTGTACGATGATAAAACCGTTCAGCAAACCAACCACAGGGGATAATAAGGCAATGGATTGTTGCGAACCGGGAGGGTAGCTGGTCATGGTGAATCCGGTGTACCAGCGGTATTCCCAATGGTCAAACCAAGTTCGCGCATAATGGTCGGCGAAAAAGATGTGGATATAAGCGTCGTAGGTACGCTTAAAAGTGCCGGTAAGCAGCAAGCCACCGTGATACACGAAAGCCAGCGCAAGCGCCAACAAAAGCGATGAATTCTGGCGGGATAGAAATGAGCGCATTTAACTTGCTACTAACTGTTCAAAGCATTTTACCGCAAATAGTTAACTCCACTGCTTACTCTCTTGTCTAACATAGTATCGGGTAATCGGTATGAAGGGAAAGATGCAGGCTTTACACCGTATTTTAGCAAAACCTGCATCTCTCTCATAAACTAGATTACAGCGGTGGTCAAGGTTAAACTTAGCTAATATCAAAAATAGTTAGCCAACTTGGGGACATTTAAGCACATAGCCCACACCGGGTACTGTAATAATATAAACCGGTTCGCTATCTTTATCTTCAAGGTGTGTGCGTAAATGCCTTATATACACCCGCAGATAATCAGTGGCGCTGGAATACTCCGGTCCCCAAACTTTGGTAAGCAAATCGGCATGTAGCATTACTTTCCCTGAATTTATCGCAAGATAATAGAGCAAACGATATTCGGTTGGGGTTAATTGTTTTATAGCGTCTTTTTTTGTAACCTCATGGCGCACAAAATCAATTGAAATATCGCCACAGGTAAAGCTAGGAGAGTATTTATTTACTTCTGTATATTCGCTACGCCGTAGCACCGCTTCAATTCTTGCCAATAATTCGTTGGCATGGAACGGTTTCGGTATATAATCGTCCGCGCCCGCTTCAAACCCATGCACCAAAGATTCTTGGTCATTTCGGGCAGTGAGCATTATAATGGGAACAGTGGAAAACTCGCGTATTCTGCGGCAAACCTCGTAGCCATCCAGTCCCGGCATCATTATGTCAAGTACCACAAGGTCAGGTTTATCATTTTCTACAATATCAAGCGCTTTTTTGCCATCCGAAGCGCTAGTAACTCGAAAGCCCCGTGACTCAAGATTATCCCGTACCAACCTCACAAGACTGGGCTGATCGTCCACAACCAGAATTGTTTTGTCTTTATGTGTCATAAAAAGAACTCCTTTATTCTATAAAGGTATCTTCGTTAACTTTGGCTATCGGCAAAGTAAAGTGGAATTTGCTACCTTTATCAGGTCCCTCACTTTCAGCCCATATTTTGCCCTGATGCGCCTCAATAATACCCCTGCAAATCGCCAAACCCAAACCGGTTCCTTCGGTTTTCCGTGCAATACCATTATCTACCCGAAAGAACCTTTCAAATATTCTGTGCAAATCTTCACTGAGCAACCCCACGCCCTGATCTTCTACCGTTAAATGCACCATCTCCTTACCATTACCTGAATCGAGGATTTCAAAAGAAATTTTGACCGATGAATACTCGCTGGAAAATTTGACGGCGTTATTGATTAAATTACGCAACACCTGAATAATCCGGCGAGGGTCAGCCATCACATAGGGCATTTCTTCATTGGGAGATGCCATAAGCTGGATTGATAGTTGTGGGTATCTGTGCCTTGCTTCACTGATTGCTCGCTCCAAAACTTCGACTATCTGTAACGGTTCTGGAGTTACGGTTAAAACCCCAACCTCAATTTTAGAAACTTCAAGAATGTTATCTATCAGTTCCATCAGCTTGTCGCACTCGTCACTGATAATAGTCAGGTAATCGTGACCTGCTTGGGCGTTCCATGAAACATCATTACGCAATAAGGTAGTTGCATAACCTTTGATTGAGGTGAGTGGAGTACGCAACTCATGAGAAACGATGCTAACAAATTCGCGCCGGAGTCTATCCGCCTCGCGCAAAGCTTCTATCCTTGCAAGACTGGTGAATAGACTATTATTTTCAATTGCTATTGCAGATTGACCAGCCAGTAAATTTGCCGCCTGAATATCAACCTCACTATAAGATTGCTCAGAATTAACGCGCCGGATACATAACGCGCCCAAAGGACGACCTTGTACCTTCATCGGCATTACCAACAAGCAAGTTTCAGTTTGCATCGAAATTGATAACTCTGAATCTAAATCTACCCGTTTATTATCAATTTCTAAAATAGTTTTCTGTTGATTCACTGATTCATTTGCAAGCGTAACTAGTTTAATAAGAAAATCGGTATTGCTTCGAGCATACTGGAATATCTCCGGGAAAACATAATGCTGTAGCAAGAAGGGAATTTTGTCCTGTTTGATTGCTTCCAGAGATTGATTATCAGCAGGATGGGGGTCAATGCCGATAAGGAGTAGTTCCGATTCATTACTTATTTCGTTACCAAGAAAGAGAAAAGCTTCATGTGAGCGCGTTTCATGTAAAGCCAGCGCAATACTTAGCTCTGGCAGATGTGTTTGCTCAGTTTTGGCAGTGATTAACGCTTCAGTGGTAGCATAAACATCCATTAAGGCGTGTAGCCTAGTATTTTCACTTAACAGGCGTTGCCGTTCGATAGTTTGTTGAATAGTTTTTAGCAATTCATGGCTGGTAAAAGGTTTGACTACAAAGCCATGTACACCTAGATTTAGCGATTGTACTGCAAGGTCTAGGGTAGTGTTAGCAGTCATTAAGATTGCAACAATCTGCGGGTGTATATGTTGGATGGCGCGTATAGTAGTCAAACCGTCAAGCCCACCGGGCATACGGAAATCGGTCAGCAACACATCAAAAGACTCGCGCATTGCAAAGTTTATGGCTTCTTGACCGCTACCTAAAGTATAAACATTATACCCGTTAGCATTGAGAACTTTGGCTACGGCATTACGAGCAAAGGCTTCGTCATCAACAACTAGGATAGTCTCTTTCGCCAAGATACTACCTCATTAATTTAGCGTAATAATTAGCGCGTTTATCATAACGGGATCCCTTTAGATGCTCAATGATATGCTGTTTCTTGCAATACTCTAGAGCATAAATAATATAACAGTTATTGATTTACTGCTATATGTTAGCCCTGATTAAAAAATTATCCTTTATTAGTTGCATTATGTCAACAGAGTGGTTGATTCTTCTTTAGGTATATTTAGCGCCTTAATAAGTAGCCAGCCTGACAAGACCCAACCAACAGAAAATAGTATTACCGAATACTTTAGCCATTCTTCAGTCCATGCCGCTAATAAAAATACCAGAAAATTAGCGGCTGCCGCCACCATTGCCAGCGTAAAATAAATAGCAACTTTCTTCCAACTTGAAGATTGTAACAAAAATGCCGCCGCCCACACCCATAAAAGCAACACCAGATATTGTGGGCTAAAAATTCGGTTCGATAGGGTAAACACAGCCACACCCACCAAACTTGCCGCCGCCCAAGCCTCATAAGCAAGCTTCTCTCGCCACAACTTCCATACTGATAACACAAAAACAAAACCAAGCAGCCCTATTTGTGCTACAAGCAATTTATTATTGCCTAAAATAATGCTGGATGGTTCACCCCATGGTTTATCTGGTACTGTATGGGTATTGTCAAAGAAAAAATATTGAACCAAAAACCAGAAACTCTCGCCAATCATGCGGCGGCTTCCCTGAAAACGATATGGATACCAAAAGGCTTCAGCATTAGCCAACAAAAAAGGTAGCATAGTAATTAAGGATAAAACCACAGCAGATAGCCCAAATATGATTAGCTCTTTCCAACGTTTCGCTCTAGCATAAGCTATTGCCAGCCAAGGCGCGATTACCGCCGGAAGCCATTTTGCTAGAAACCCCGCCGATACGGCTAAACCTACGCCAATAATTTGAAAATAACCTGTTTTTTTCAGATTTAGAGAGCCTTCTTTAGCAGGAGTCGGGATAAAGAAATAGAGGGCTAACAACAGCATTGCGGAAGGCGCTATATCAAAGCGGGTATAGTTGAAAAGGTACAAGAAGGGGCAAACAGCCGTAAATGCCGCTAATAGCCAACCTGTCCGCCCCCGCCCCAGCTTTATTCCAGTTGCATATAGCGCATAAGCTGCCGCTAGATTCCAGAACTGCATCCATGCGGGAAATACCCAGTAAAAATTCTGTGCCGAACCACCCGCAAGCCTTTCTCCAACCCAGAAAAGGAATAAGGCAAACTGGGGATATTCCATATAATTACCGTTGAAGGTGGGAGTCAGACCGGAAGCGAAGTCGTGTCCGTATTTATAAAACAAACCAATATCGGCATCACGACCAAAAAGGGGTTTTCCCGGTTCGTATTCAAACGAATAACGAACCCAGATATTTAGAAGATTAGGTAATAATACAAGTAGCCCCAACGACAGCCATTTGCGGCGGTAGGTTTCTTCACTGCGGCGCAAAACAACCCAACCCACCAGAACGAACACAAGTAAATAAGCCACGCCAAACCCAATATACCAGTTTGTTTGCTGGTATCGTTTCAAATCGCGAGTCCAGCCTGCTTGTAACCAAGCACCGGAAAGCCCTGCCAACAAAACTAGTGCCTCAACCCAATAGCTACTTAAACGCTTGATAAACGTGGAAAGGTTCGTTTGTATTTTGGTTTGAATTATACTCATAGCCTGAAATGTTAGCAGCATAATTGAGGTTTGTCCAGAGGTATCGTGTCAATAATCAGGGAATGTTGGCAAAAATTGGGTAGATTTAGGTTCAATTATGGCATTTCTCACTGTATTTACCTATAATTATTGAAAGGATATCTAAAAATCAATTTTAAAATTCATCAAAATGGGGGGAACTTTTTGGCAACCCTTGACGTCACTAATTATAGCGAGGAGAGATTGTTAGAAGAGGGATGCAAAGCCAATAAAGCTTGCAGCCCTTTTTTCTTTTATAACCTACTACCAAAATTCCCCATTGTCTCCCCTTTTAAAATTCATTGGAAAATTGATATTAATACCCGCTACTTTTTCCTTCCTGTGGTGTTTATATACATGAAGTGATTATAAAATCGTTGCCTAAAGCATCACTACGCGAAAAAGTAGCGCCTTATATCCCCAAACTAGGGAGTTTACGGCACGTATAATAAAATTACCAACATTGCTAAAGCTATTACGCGATAGCAATTATTAGACTATATCTTAACGAGCTTACTAATCACAGGTAGAGGTGCGAATAAAATCCGCCTCTGCCTTTTTTTCTTGCTTAGCAAGTAATCCACAAAGCCTAAGCGCCTAGCTTGCTACCAAACACAATTTGGAAAAATAGAGTGGGCGTAGCGCGACCCTAATGCCGGGTTAATTTTAAACGCTCAATTCGCTAGTCTATAATGAAATGGATTTTATTATACCGAAAAAACGTCATAGAGAAGCGGTGATTACAAGGGCTAATTTAAAGCGAAATAATTTACTGATGTGAAATCCCTGTTCCATTATTACGCAAACACGCTCTTACCGATTTGCCAAGATTTCATTGTTTTAGGGCGTGCAGCCATAAAAATAGCCAATAAGGACTAAAAATATTACGTGTTAAATATTGTCTGAAAAGGAATACTGGCATATAATCTTATCAAATTATTAATCTTTTATAAGCTATTTTCATCATACACTAGAGCGGTTCAGTATTTTACAATTTGAACTTGCTATTTACAGTTTGACAACAGGTTGAGTTCGCCAATTGTAAAAAATATTATTCTCTGAATTGCTCTGATAATACACAAGGGGAAATTAATGCTGGGTAACAGTGATGAAAACAATCATGACTTATCTAATAGTGAGTTAATTGCTTTAATTAAGTCATTAAAAGATACAGTGGATTGTCAGAAAAAGGAATTGGAACTTCAGAAGAAAGATTTTGAAAGAAGAATAAACGAACTAGAAAAAAATCATAGCAAAAATTCACAGGATAAACAAGAACAAACATCTGACCAAAGTACCAGCCGTCGCAAAATGCTTAAACGCTTGGGGGCTGCGGCAGCCGGAATTGCTGTAGCAGGCGCCGCAACCATTTCACAGACGGCGACCCCTGTACATGCAGCAGGCGCATTCCAGTTTCAATCCGATGCCACTACAGGGTTAGGAACTTTAGCTGACCCTAACAAATCGACTGCTCCTACTTACTGGACTGTGGTTAATGCCAGTAGTACACCCGGTACGGCTGTGCCTGTACTGGATATTACTAATGCAACCACTACAGGCACACTTTTGGATGGAGTCAAGGTTACGGTTGCGAGTGGCGTGGCGCTCAGCGGTTCATCTACCAGTGATGTAGCAATCAGCGGGACGACTCAAGGTACTTCCAAAGCGGCGGTGAATGGGCTAATCGGTAGCGTTCCCACCATTAATAACAACTTGCTTTCATATACCGGGGCAGTGACAGGCACTTCCGGTAGTTCTAGCGCAAGTACACATGGTGTAGCAGGCTTCAGCGGTAGCACCGGAGCGGCAGGAGTGTTCGGCGCATCCGAAGGCGGTCCGGGTGTATATGGGGTTAGCTCCACCACTTATGGCGGCTACTTTCAGAGTGTTTCCACCTCCACCGCTCACGCCCAATTGAAGGTACAGCCGCATACCCAGAATAGTCTTCCAAGCTCTGGAACTACGGGCGAAATGTATGTGAGCAACGCCGGGCTTTTCTATATTTATACTGGAGGCAATTGGAATTTGATGTCTAATGCGCTCCCCTTTTTCTTCAATGGGACAGCAGGAACAGCAGGAACTCCTCCTAATGTTGCAACTGGCGCTACTACTATAGATTCTAGCTCTGGTGCGATTACTGAACCCGGTACTGCCTCCCCATTACTTAAAATCAATAATACGCGAGGCTCTGGCAGCACCTCTAGTAGCACCTTAAAAGACGGCTTACTGGTTACTTCGACTAACGGTATTCCTATACGAGGTATAGCCGGAGACTCCGCTAATGCCACTTTACAAACCATGATTGGTAACAACAAAGGCGCAGTTGCCGGCGCTTCCACAACTTCTTACGGTGGTCAATTTGGAACAACCCATAGCGCCAGTGGTCAGCTAAAGATAGATCCACACCCTACTGTATCCGGCGCGCCAACTTGGACTGGAGCATTGGGCGAAATATTTATGGACAGCGCCGGGGTATTATGGGTATATTCAAAAGCAACTCCCACTTCTACAGCTGCCGCTTGGAATTTGATGTTAGGCGGGACAGCTTCGACTGGGCTACAATTCACGTTTCTTCAAAGCCCAGATCGGTTTGTTCAAACAAATTACAATGGTGGTGCAGGCTATGGTAACACTTCTACTCCCGGTGTGGTTAACGGTTTTACACCGTTGTGGGCGCCGGCTAGCCTCTCTAATACTACCTATGTAAAAACCTATCCTCTAGCAAATAAGACAGGGCAAAACGGGCAATACATACCTGCTAATGCCACAGGTGTGCTTGGCTTCTTCTCGGTTCAGGCAATGGATCCGAATACAAATGGAGGTTTTGCGACTTTATGGCCCGCCGGGCAGCCTTTCCCGCCAACTTCTACGACTACCTTTAATGCAGTTCCACAATATACATCTACCCAATTCAGTTGTTCACTTGGCACAGGAGGCGCAGTCTGTGTGGCATCTAGAAATACTGTACATGTAGTTATTGATATTGTTGGTTATTACGTATAATGTAGCATCTCAATGACTACTGCCCATTCGCTAAATACCCCGAATTATTACGGGGTAACAAGGCTGAGGGGCTTCTAGAGGTGAACCCACGCTGTGTAATCCCACAGCTTTGATATTTAGAGAGGCACATATATGGGGGTTGCATAACCCCCGAAACGTTGGCGCTCTTGTGAGTGTGGTTGTTCTTTGTTCATTACTTGCCTAAACCTTTTTTGCCTTTAGCAGAGGCTCTAACCTTTTTCTTAGAATTCTCGGCGTTAAAAGCGATCCTAAGATATAAACAATTCCAGCAAACTTTTTGATGGGGTTTTTATCTTCTTTTAGCGTTTTTTCCAATCGGTATAATTTTGAAGCTTTAAGATGTTCAATTTCAATTTCTCTAACCCAGACCTCATACTTTTTTTCTTCCCAGAGCGCATACATTTTCTGTTCAAATTCAAGTATGGTTCGCTTTTGTGAATCTATTCCTTTTCCGAGGTATTCTATATGCTCTTCATATAGTATAAGTGTCATGCCTTTTGTTGCAGCTTTGATACCGGGCATTTGCTCTACAGGCGGAAGTGGATATTGCCGATGTACTATTTTGGCTTCTTTGATTAATGCTTCCATTCGATTACCCATCTCTTCTAACCGGAAATGGGCGGCAACCCTCTCTCTACTTGCATTTCCCATTTGCCTACGAAGTTGAGGCTCTTTTATGAGCTTACTCAATATACCAGTATATTTTTCTATTTCGTCAGTCTCATTTCCCCGCTCTATTAAGAACCCGCACTCATCTGTCACGAGTTCACGCTGACCGCCAACGGCTGCTCCTACCGGAACTACCCCTGTTGCCATCGCTTCAAAAAATGCTAACGATATGCCTTCCATAGCCGAAGGTAGAAAGAATATATCTGCTGCATTTAATAGCTCTTTTACACGCTCATTGCTTACCGCGCCTAACAGAATAACTTGTTCTTTCAAATTATGCTTATCAACAAAGGCACGAAGCCATTCTAAGTCAGGACCATCGCCAGCTACCAACGCTTTAAATTCAAGACCGCCTTGAGCTAGTTGTAGCATAGTTTTGGCAAATACTTTAGGTTGCTTTTGTGCAGTTATTCGACCAGCATACAATAGTACAGGCATTTCACTATCAATTTTAAGTTGTTCTCGGACAGTTATCTTTTTCTCAGGAAGGGGCTTCCACTTCTCTATGTCAATATTAGTATAGCAAACTCTTATTCGCTCTTCCGAGAGACCACGTTTTATCATCCAGCGCTTGAGATGTTCGGAACTAACAACATGCAAATCCAGCAAATCTTCTGCTTCCACCGACCATCCGGCACTACCACCGTTGCGCCAATATTCCTCTTCCATATGGCAATAATCTATTATTGGCAACTCTGGAAAAGAAGCTCTCAAAAAAGGTAGAAGATAGTAACCTAACTCGCTGTTGGAAATGAAAATTGTATCATACTGCCTTGAAGAAATTAAATAAGAAATATATCTTGGAAAATCAAAGGTACTTAGGAAATTTTTCAGGATAAAAATATCTGAAGTAAATCTACTGAATTGCGATAGCCAAGGATTCGTCCCCGCTCTTAAAGTAGTAACTATGCTAACTTCCCAACCTTTATTGGTAAGTTGTTCTAGCAAGTCTAGGCTAAATTTATCTGCACCTCCCATATCCAGCCAAGAAAGTATCATTAATAAACGTGGTTTTGTTTTGTGCAACAGATTTTTGCATGGTATAGCGGTGGGTATAGGCGCATAGAAATCATGTTGTGTGGGTTGAATTTTGGGGAATCCTTCTACCCAAAGTTTAGGGTATTTGCTTTTTAGGTTTCCTTGGAAAGCTTTTCTGTTTGCATCACTGATTTTTTCCCACCTGTCAGAGTGTATAATACGCCTTCGGTACCAATCTAGGTATTCCGGAACTGTTCCTCCCCAAAAACCATAATTACCGCATTTGCACCAAAAGTCCCAATCTTCTAAGCCTCCCCTAATATCTTCATCAAAGCCACCAACCGCTTCATGTACAGCCTTACGAACCATGCTAGTAACATCAACGCTGTTTTCTTCTAGAAAGGTGCTTCCGTCTTCGTAGCCACTTGACCACAAATACTCTTGTCCTTCGAATGCTACATTATATCCAGTTACAAAAGAGTATTCAGGATGGGTCTCTAGGAACCAGTACCACTTTTCAACAGCTGTAATTTCAAGCAAATCATCGCTATCAAGCAATACCACATAAGGCGTAGTTGCTTCTTTAAAGCCGGTATTTCGGGCTGCACTCAGACCTTTGTTTTCCTGATGATTAATAATTCGTATTCTGCTATCTGCTTGAGCAAGGTCGCTAAGCATAGCAATAGACTCCGGATTGGTAGAGCCATCATTAACAATCAGCCATTCCCATTGCTGAAAGGATTGCCCCATAACTGACTGAGCGGTTTCTTGAAAAACTGAACTTGTATTGTAAAAAGGCGTTACAATAGTTACAGCAGGAACTTGGGTTTTATCAGTTGGAGAATAGCTAAGTTTCGCTCTTTTTGTGGAAACAGGCGTATTTGTGAAATCCGGGTTTGAGGCATCAATCATTTTAATCTCTACTTGTATATAATAATTATATCTACAATAGATAAAATATAGTTCTTAAGAGCGTTTCGGAAGTAATCGTACTTTTTGTAATATACGAAACAAACGCTTTGCATGCAGATTAGTAGCAAACGCATCAAGGTCTTTTGCCCATTTGGAAAGTTTTTCCACCTCAATTCTTTGAGAAATTTGCCATTGCTCTGCTTGTTCATGAGCATCATGTAACTGTTGCCGCAATTCTTCGATTACTTCTTGTCGCTTTTCTGCTATTTCCATCCAGTTCTTATATTGGTTGTTAAGCCATATATTTCCTTGCTCGATATGTATCCACTCATATTCTCTAAGAATTTCTTGCGAGGCAAATCTCAGAACCAAGTCGGGCGCAGGAGGTTGCCTGGATTGCTCGCTATTTAGGTTTTTAGCTTCTAAAATTAAAGCCTCTAGCCTTTGAGTCATTAAGTTCAGTTGAAAATGAGTGATAATTCTCTCTCTTGAAGAAATCTTCATTTTCTGAAGTGTATCAGGTGCTTTGATTAGCCGAACTATTTCTTCAGAATAATGTTTTGCCTCTTCTTCTTCAGTAGCAGGTGAAATCAGCGTTCCACATTCTTTAGTAACTAATTCTCGCTGCCCTCCTACATCACTGCTAACCGGTACAACACCCATTGACATTGCTTCAAAAATTGCCAGTGAAATCCCCTCAATTTTTGAGGGTAGAAAATATATATCGGCTGCACAAAGAAGTTCTTTGACTCTACCGCTATTTACGGCACCAAGTAAAGTGATTGTTTCGTTAAGACAATTATGGCTGATAGATTCCTCCAGCCAATTATAATAAGGACCATTCCCTGCAACTAGAACCTTAAAAATTACTCCTGCTTTGGATAACTCCAGAACAGTTTTAGCAAACACTTGCGGCTGTTTCTGATCTACCAGACGTGCTGCGTATAGAATTAGAGGAGTATCCGTTGCAATACCAAGTTCCTGTCTGACCTTGATTCTTATTTCATTATTCGGTTTCCATTCGTCAGGATCGATATTGGTATAACAAGTCTGGACTCTATTCTCCTCTACTCCCTTAGCAACCATCCATTTCTTCAAATGGTTAGAGCTTACAATCTGTAAATCCAAAAAGCCCTTATATTGGATTGATAAATCGGGAAACCCATTTATAGACCAAGGTTCATATTCAATGTGACAATAATCCACTATCGGTAGGTCAGGATAATAAGAGCGAAGTAATGGCAATAAATAATAGCCAATCAGGCTGCACGAGATAAATATTGCATCAATTTGTCGCGATTCGATTAAATATCGTAAGAATCTTAAATAATCCGGCAATCTAAGGTGATTTTGCAGTAGGAAGATATCGGGTGTATATTTCGCAAACGAGGGTAGTAGCGGGTTATCTGTGCCTCTTGGGGTACATACAGCAGTAACTTCCCAATCCTTTTTAGTAAATTCTTTTAGAATATCTATGTTAAATTTTGATGCGCCACCTAAATCAGGGCGATTCAATAGCATTAGCAGCCGGGGTTTCTTTTTTTGCAGCAAATTTTGGCAAGATATTAACTCTGAAAGAGGGGTATAAAGTGGATGGGAGGGTAGCTTTATTTCAGGGAAGCCTTGCTCCCAAAGGCAAGGGTAGCGTTCCTTGAGCTTAGCTTGAAATATGGGTAGCCTATCCTCTTTGAGATTACCCCCATAATTGGTCGCTGGCATCCGGTACCAATCTAAATATTCAGGGATATTACCCCCCCAGTACCCAGCATTAGCGCAACGCAACCAGAACTCCCAATCCTCAAGCCCTTCCCAGCCACTCTCCTCATACCCTCCCACTTCCTCGTGTACCGCTCTACGTACCATACTGGTAGTGGTGAGTTGGTTTCTTTCCAGAAAAGCTTTTTTCGCTTCAAAAGAAGTTTCTTTAAGAAACTCAGAATCGCCAAAGCCTACGGTAAAGCCTTTAACAAAGGCGTACTCCGGGTGTGACTCCAGAAACCAGTACCACTTTTCTATAGCGGTAGGTTCAAGCAAATCATCGCTGTCCAATAGCGCAACATAGGGAGTAGCTGCTTCTCTAAAGCCAATATTTCGGGCTGCCCCCGGTCCCTTATTGCTCTCCAGATGGATAAGTCGTATGCGGGGGTCGGTACTTGCCACCTGCTCCAGCATTGCCAAGGTTTCAAGGTTGGTGGAGCCATCATTAACAATTATCCATTCCCATTGCTGAAAGGATTGGGAAAATACAGAACGCACCGTTTCCAGAAAAACTGCACCTGTGTTGTAAATAGCGGTAAGGATGGTAACAGCAGGAGGCGCAGACTTATCAGACGGTATATAATCAAAGACGGGGCGCAGGGCTGAAACTGGTGTATTGGCATAATTCGGATTAGTAGGGTCTATCAATTCTTGCCTCTTGTAAATTATTTGTAAATGTGAAAAGCCGAAATAAATACACTATCGCTTGAGCCTTTTTAGAGACGATTTGAGAAAATGCCCTAGTCCTGTTTGTAAACGATATAAGGGTCTAGACTTTAAAGCCACTAGGGTATTTTCCATTTCCCTAGCCCATGCTCCCTGTTCTTCTAGTTTCCTTTGTGCAGCTTGCACACGCTTTTCTTGTTTGTCAATCTCTTGCTGAAACGAATTTTTATCTTCAACCAAAATATCTACATAAGATTTCATTTCTAATAGCCAATTTTCCCTATCCAGCGCAAGCTTCATCCAGCTTTTCCATTGCTTCTCCAACCAAGTTTTATCTTTCAGATAATTATCATTAGGTTCATTTTTGCGAATACATTCGATCGCTATAACAACGCTAGCCGCTGCTGTCTTTGGAGTGATTGTCGGAAGAGGATAGAGGGTATGCCATTCAAGCGCTTCTCGTACATAAGCTTCCATTCGATTACCCATCTCTTCTAAACGAAAATGAGTGGCAACTCTCTCCCTACTTGCATTTCCCATTTGCCTACAAAGCGCTGGTTCTTTTATAAGCTTACTCAGTATATCAGTGTATTTTTCTATTTCGTCAGTCTCATTTCCCCGCTGAATTAAGAACCCGCACTCTTCTGTCACGAGTTCACGCTGACCGCCAACGGCTGCTCCTACCGGAACTACCCCTGTTGCCATCGCCTCAAAAATAGCAAGCGATATGCCTTCCATAGCCGAAGGTAGAAAGAATATATCTGCTGCATTTAATAGCTCTTTTACACGCTCATTGCTTACCGCGCCTAACAGGATAACTTGCTCTTTCAAATTATGCTTATCAACAAAGGCACGAAGCCATTCTAAGTCAGGACCATCGCCAGCTACCAACGCTTTAAATTCAAGACCGCCTTGAGCTAGTTGTAGCATAGTTTTGGCAAATACTTTAGGTTGCTTTTGTGCAGTTATTCGACCAGCATACAATAGCACAGGCATTTCACTATCAATTTTAAGTTGTTCTCGGACAGTTATCTTTTTCTCAGGAAGTGGCTTCCATTTCTCTGCATCAATATTGATATAGCAAACTCTAATTCGCTCTTCTGGAAGACCACGTTTTACCATCCAGTTCTTGAGGTGGTGGGAATTGACAATATGCAAATCCAGCAAATCCTCTGATTCCACCGACCACCGGGGATAGCCCCCGTTGTGCCAATACTCCTCTTCAATATGGCAATAGTCAATTATTGGCAATTCTGGAAAAGAAGCTCTCAAAAAAGGTAATAGGTGGTAGCCTAATTCGCTATGGGATAGGATGATTGCGTCCGGTTGCCGAGACGTTATAAGATAGCGCAAAAACCGTGGGTAATCTACAAGTTTCAAAAACAAAGGCAACATAAAAATATCAGGTGTATATTGGGAGAATTCAGATAACCAAGTAGATTTAGCTTCCATTATGGTAGCTACAAGTGTAATTTCCCAGCCTTTATTGACAAACTGCTCTATAAAATCTAGGTTAAATTTGTCTGCGCCACCCATATCAAACCAAGGAAGTAACATTAATAGTCGCGGCTTTTGTTTCTTTAGCAAATTATTGCAGGGTAAATCATTAGGAACAAGAGGATAAGGTTCTAGATTTTGAAGTTTTATTTCAGGGAAGCCTTGCTCCCAAAGGCGAGGGTAGCGTTCCTTGAGCTTGGCTCGGAATATTGGCAATATTTCCTCTTTGAAATTAGACCATCTGTCATAATTGGTCTCTCGCATCCGGTACCAATCTAAATACTCAGGGGTATTACCCCCCCAATATCCAGCATTAGCGCAACGCAACCAAAATTCCCAATCCTCAGCGCCGTCTCTAATTTCTTCATCAAATTCTCCCACTTCCTCGTGAACAGATTTTCTAATCATACTTGTAAGGTTAATCCGATTTCTTTCTAAAAAAACTTCCTTCGCCTCGAAAGAAATGTTTCTAAGAAATTCAGCACCCCCAAATCCTATAAAAAAGCCTTTAACAAAGGCGTACTCCGGGTGTGACTCCAGAAACCAGTACCACTTTTCTATAGCGGTAGGTTCAAGCAAATCATCGCTATCCAGTACCGCAACATAGGGAGTAGTAGCTTCTCTAAAACCAATATTTCGGGCTGCCCCCGGTCCCTTATTATTCTCCAGATGGATAAGCCTTATGCGGGGGTCGGTACTTGCCACCTGCGCCAGCATTGCCAAGGTTTCAGGGTTGGTGGAGCCATCATTAACAATCAGCCATTCCCATTGCTGAAAGGATTGGGAAAATACAGAACGCACCGTTTCCAGAAAAACCGAACCAGTGTTGTAAATAGCGGTAAGGATGGTAACAGCAGGAGGCGCAGCTTTATCAGACGGTATATAATCAAAGACGGGGCGCAGGGCTGAAACTGGTGTATTGGCGTAATTCGGATTAGTAGGGTCTATCAATTCTTGCCTCTTGTAAATTATTTGTAAGTGTGAAAAGCTGAAATAGATACGCTACCGCTTGAACCTTTTTAGAGACGATTTGAGAAAATGCCCTAGTCCTGTTTGTAAACGATATAAGGGGCTAGACTTTAAAGCTGTCAAAGTATTTTCCATTTCTCTAGCCCATGCTCCCTGCTCCTGTAGCTGCCTTTGTGATTCTTGCACACGCTTTTGATAAAAAGAGGCATCCCGTTCTAGGTTATTAATTAGAGTGGCGTTCTCCTCTAACTGCTTTCCCCTATCCTCTGCAATTAGCATCCAGTTTTTCCATTGTTCCTCTAACCAAGCTTTGCCCTCCCAAAATTCATTTGAGTGGATGCCATCGGGGCGATGCTCTGAATTTGCATACAAAGTCTGAAAGGTTAGCTTATAATCGGTACGTATCTCCAAATCACCTTCACGTTTCTCCGGCAATAATAAGGCTAGAGCAAAACCGCCTATCATGAAACCATATATATCAGGTCGAGAAGTGAGTGTTCCCGGTACGAAATCCACCTCAACAAAATGAACAAATGGATTACTTGCCCAATCCGCGTCTTTTATACCCTTTCGGCAATCAGGCATAAAACCGTCATGCATTAGAACATAAAGAGGCTTTAATGGTTGTATCTTTAGCAAATTTTCAATATCACGTTTCACGCCATCATAGGAATGGTCGGCATCAATCAAGATAAATTCGGGACTAATACCTTCAGCTTGAAGACGCTCTAATAATAGAGGGAGGGTATTATTAGAGTCACCTGTAATAAATTCTACATTAGAGAATTTCTTGTCATTTGTATCAAATTGACTTGAGTCAAAATCAAGGCTATAGACTTTTTCAGAATATTGGGAAATGGCATATAAACTACCACCGAAAGCAGTACCAACTTCAATTGCACACGAAGGTTTTAAGCTGCTAACTAGGTTTATAAGTGTGCTACGTTCGGCATCATTCATTTGCCAACCAAGAGGATATTCCCCATACAGGGTTTTTTTGATATTTTCGGGAATATACGGATTTGCTTCAACGTATTCTTTAGTTAGTTCTATCATTTGTCCTATTTCTCTCAATTATCTATTTACAAATGCACTTTTGGAATTTTAAGCTGATTTTGAAAGGACTCACTACAATAGATAGTAGTCTGCCATTTCAAAACTATACCAGTAATAGAAAGTGCAACCATAGTGGCTTATACAAAATTTGCTACGCTACAGAAAAGGGTTCTAGAAAAGAGCGACGATTGCCGATATCGTAAACTTTCAAGCTACCGCTAAATAGAGTAGAAAGGTTTACTAATGAGTCGCAAACACCACCGTTATAATGCCATAAAAGCCGAAATGCTGCAATTTTTTGAAAAAGCTCGCCGCGGCAGACAAGCTCAATAGCTTAACGTTTTATTAGCAATTTATTATACGAGGATACCATTAGTTGCTATTTGTATTGTAGCGTAATATACTTTTTCTCTATATGTTTTGGTGTTATTGATTATGCGAGTCTGATTCTTATATAAATATGCGTACCATTGAACTGATTAATTTAAGCTCCAACGCTAACCCTGAACCCGTAACCTCACCGGGGATTATGGCGCAAATCGAAAAAAACCTCAGCCCCAATGATTTTAGACCACGTATCGCCTTCCTTACACTTGGTTGCAAGGTAAATTCTAGCGAGACTGAAGCCCTAGCCGAGAACTTTCAAAAAGCCGGATATGCGCTGGTTGAACCAAATAGGATATGTGAGCCAAATGTATTGGTAATAAACACCTGCACTGTAACGCATATAGCGGATCGCAAATCGCGCCAAACGCTGCGACGCGCCAAACGTGAAAACCCAAAAGCTTTGGTTATCGCCATTGGTTGCTATAGTAATACTAACCCAGAACAGGTAAAAGCGTTACCCGAAGTAGATCTAGTTCTGGGGAAGGCTGAGCAAGAACGCATGGTTGAGATGGTTTCCGAGCGGTTAAACTACGAACTGGATTTTCGACCGGGATTTTCCCGCCCTCTTTTTGATGATGGTGAGATTGGTAACGCTACCGATAATCGAAAGGTTGAAAAAAAACACCACACCCGCGCAATGGTAAAAATACAAGATGGCTGCAATGCGGGTTGCGCTTTTTGTATTGTGCCAACTGCTAGAGGCATACCGAAAAGCGTGGATATTTCGGATGTAATCGAGAGTGTGCGCTACAAACTGGAAGCCGGATACAAGGAAGTTGTGCTTACCGGCGTTCATCTCGGCAAATATCGAGCTTCTAATAGGGAAAATGAAGAACACCCGCTACGTCTTAAAGCCCTACTTGAGACTATCCTTGAAAAACTGGATATTCCACGCTTGCGAATTACTTCGCTAGAACCACAGGACTACGACCCAACCTTGCTTGAGTTGTGGCAACGTGATAAACGGCTGACACGTCATTTTCATCTTGCTTTACAATCGGGTAACGCTGCTACGCTTGCCAGAATGAGGCGTGGCTATACTCTGGAAAAATACCGCCAGATTGTTGAGCAAATTCACCGGGAATTGCCGGACGCTTCTATAACAACAGATATTATCGTGGGTTTTCCCGGTGAAACTGAACAGGAATTTTCCGAGACCTTGGCATTTGCGGCAGAAATGGGGTTTGCCAAAATTCATGTATTTCCCTATTCTCCTCGAATTGGTACGCTTGCTGCCAGTATGCCCGCTCAAATAGCTGACTCGGTTAAAAAGCAAAGAAGTGAACGCCTTCGACTTCTTTCTAACGAACTGAGTCAAAAATGGCGCAGTCGCTTTCTAGGTGAAATTCGAGAGACGCTTTGGGAAGCAAAAGCTCCAAATAGCTTGATACGAAGCGGTTTAACCGATAATTACCTGCGCGTATATATTCAATCAGACGATAACTTGCGTAATCAGATAACATCGGTAAGGCTGGTGCAACTGGTCGGAGATGGTGATGCTGACGGGTTGTCCGGCGAAATTGTGAGGTAATGTAATGAGTACGAACAATATTGAAGAATTGGATGAGGAAACTAGCAGAGAACGCGCCAGAACTTTTTTGTTGTTCCGTTTGCAGTGGCTTTTAAACATAGTAGTAGCAGTTTTATCGGCTATTGCCATCGGGTTGGCATATGCAGGACAACGCACGTTAGCGCAGATTATTTTCCTTTTTATTGCGCTTATTTTTATCGGTTCGGTTATTCTTACCGTTTATCGCTATCGCCGCAACCGTGAGCGTAGGCAGATTATCTTAGATAAACTTGATGCAGCACGCAATACTCGCCTACGAGAAGTATTCGATGAAGTCCGGCGCGAAAAACGTTTGCCTAATGACCGTGACTCAAAAGACGGTTTTGATAACTCTCTACGAGAAATCAGTGAGCTTGCCGAAGCCGAACGCCGCCGCAAAGCCAAACGCAACTCGCCACAAGAAGGCGGGAAAAGTGGCAGATAATCTCACGCCACAAGAAAATAAACTTTTAGAAGCAATCGGTAGCCCACCTACCGTAGAGCCTTTACCAAAGTTGAGTGATAATTTTGTCTGGCGCATAATTGAAAAGATTGGGCAATTTGCGCTATGGGGTGCGGCTTTGAGCGCAGCGATAGTATGGACACTTGGCTTGGTTGTCAATGAAGATTATAACTGGGTTGGTTTCTTTAACCTTATCCCAATAGCATTGATGTTGATTTATATCCCTTACTTGATTCGCCGTAACCGGAAAATAGAAATTGCTCGTATTCAACAGCACCGTCTAATACAGGAAAAGTTGCGAGCTGAAATCATCCATATGGTAATCGAAGAGAGTAAGCGCGATAATAATGCCGATTTCAGATAAGGCAATTTGCTTTTACGAGCAAGGCAAGGGAGGGGCTTTTTCATTCGCTAAAACTTTACGAACTGTTTTATTACCTTGAGGCTGAATCAGTTGTTAGCATTCTTCCAAACTTGTATTCTCGGCAACCACAAGCAGCAGATTATTAGCAAGACTCAGTAATTTATGGCATATTTTCTATGGAAATTACAAAATCCCAATACCTACCGTTAGCATATAACAGCTTACAATAAAAAGTAATATATTGAAAGCAGTTTTGAGAGTGCGATTCTTAAAGATAATTACCATCCGTGCGCCAATTTGAGCGCCGATTAAACCTCCACCCAGTAGAGCAGGTAATAGTTCCAATTGAAGTTGACCTACCCGCCATAGCGCAAATGAGCCAGAAATCGCTGGAGCTAGAACCGCTAATAATGAGGTTCCTACAGCGATTTTTAAGGGTACGCCCAGCACAACCACCATTAGAGGAACCATTATAAATCCGCCACCAACCCCAAACATACCGGATAAAAAGCCTACTGCCCCACCTATAATCAGAGCAATAAGTAGATTAATCCGGTATTTATATTCAAACCCGGCAACGGTTTTGAATCGTAGCAATAATAGCCTGTTACTGCTTTTAGCAAGGTCAATTTTCTGAGGGCTATCGCTTGGTTGAGAGGGTTTTGGGGTTTTTTGTACAGAATAGAAAATTGCTACACTTGCGGTAAGTAATCCAAATAGTAATTTCAACAATGAAGTTGATATGCCAACCGTTACCGCCGTTCCAAGTTGCGCGGTAATAATTGAACTTAAAGAGAGGGTAGCCGCCAGCACAATATCTGCGGTATTTTGCTTGAGATGCTGGAATATGCCTGAAAGGGCTGTACCGATTATATAAACCAAACTTAACGCAATTGCGGTTTTTATCGGAATCCCAGTAATTGTTAAAAGAGGCACGAGTATAAAGCCCCCGCCTACTCCAAATAACCCCGACAGATAGCCGGTAAAAAGTCCTATTATAAACAATTCGAGGAGCATCAGACTTTAGACTTTCTCACAAGTACAGATTACAGAAATTCTTTGAATTATATTTTCCAGCCTTATTATATACTAGGGTAAGCAACAATGACCGCCAAAGCTTGTATAATTCTATCCCGTTGCCGCTAATGTGGGTTGTAGCCCTGTTTAAACTGAGGGAACTTTAACCTATACTTTAACGTCTAATTATTGTGAACAAATAAACTGATTTGAGTCAGACTGATTTCTGCTGGGAATGACCTCTATCTACTCACAAGGGCGTGTTTCAATTCAGCTGAATACATAAAAACAGCAGGGATGCCTTATCCCGGCTATTTAATTTCCAACTTGGGAGGGTTCTCATTGATTGACGTAATTATTTGGTACTCCTTTACTTCTTTAATAGGGTTTCTGACCTTTCCAATTTCATTTAGGCTTTTTTCTTTTTTGCCGGATCGCGGTTACGCTTTTTCCCGACCACTTGGTTTGCTTATATCTGGACTATTAGCGTGGTGGGCAGGCTGCCTAGGTTTGATTCCATTCTTGCCGGGCTGGGTCTGGAGTGCGGTGGGTATTTTAGCGGGTATAAGCGGGTTAATACTGGCGCGTTCTCAGGTGCGTAGAGAAATGGTCACGTGGCTTAAGCAACGATATAACCTTAAATATATAGTTCTAGCTGAATTGGTTTTTCTAACCACTTTCGCTTTTATGTTAAATTTGCGTTCCTTCTTCCCCCAACTGAACCAATCAGAGAAGTTTTTTAATCTGGCTTTTATTAACGCAATCGCTACTTCTCCGGTTTTGCCTCCGGCTGACCCATGGTTTGGTGGGCAAACAATGAACTATTACTACGGTGGTCATTACCTAATAGGGTTTCTTTGCAAATTAACCGAAACTGGGGCGGCTACTGCCAATAATATAGCGCTTGGCTTGGTTTATGGTTTTCTGGCATTGGTAATTTTTGGATTTGTAGCTAATATGGTTGGTTTGGCGCGATATAAAGGTAAGGTTGCGCCCCTAGCAGGCTTGCTGGGTGTATTATTATTGGCGGTTCTGGGAAACTTATATCCCCTCCGGCAACTGCTAACCAGTGGGCTATTACCGCTTGGTGACTCGAATTTCCCTTTAAAAGTGGATTGGCCCGGTAGCGCCCGAATGATTTATGACCCAATGCCAGACGGTAGAAAGCTGGATATTCTGACCGAATACCCAATCTATAGCTATCTTAATGGCGACTTGCATGCACATTTAATGGGCGCACCTTATGTGATTATGGTGTTGGGCTTAATATTGCAACTTTTTGCCACTCCCGGTAAATGGGTTGTGTCGAAGTTATCGTGGCGCACTGTGCCACGCTATCTGGGGTTTGGGCTGCTGTTAGGGGCGCTTTATTTTATCAATCTAGCCGACTTTCCCACCTATCTTATGCTGACGCTGGTATCAATAATTTTTCTGGAATTGCAAGCGAGAGATAAATGGGGGCGCACCCTTCGTCGTATCGGGGTACAAGCAACCGCGTTACTTTCTACTATATATTTGATTTATATTTTTCAGTTTACCACCTTTAGCGGGATGCTCCGCGCAGAACCTATGTCGGATGTGGCTAATATACCGGTGGTCAATTTCTTGAGTCGTTATTTGGGATGGGTTTACTGGCACGGTACAAACTTGAGTGAATTTGTGGAAATGTTCGGACTTTTCCTGCTGCCAATTGCTACTTTCCTGACAATTAAGTATGTTCGGTTGGTACGACAAGAAAAAACTCCATATTACAGGTTGGGAGTAGAACTAATTACCGCTCTAACTTTCTGCATAGCAGGTTGGATGGTTAATTTCGAGTTACTTGGACCGGGGTTAGTTTTAATTTATGTGTCAGCGCGTATATTCCGTTTGGAGTGGAAGCTCCGGGAGAGAGATAATAAACCACTATCGGCACAAATGGATCTGTTGGTGTTACTGTTACTTTTTTCTGCCGGAGTTATAACACTTTTTTGCGAAGTTTTATACATTAGAGATATTTATTCCAATCGCTTTAATACTGTTTTCAAATATTGGTATCAGTTGTGGGTACTTTATGGGTTAACCGGAGCATATAGCATCGGGTGGGCGCTAAATTGGTTCAAAGCTAACTCACGGATGCCGAATATAAATCCCCGTCCTATTCGAGCTAAGGCACAACTTACAGGATTTAGCCGGTTTGCCCTTCGCCAAACAAACCCGCTACAAAGTTTGGTATCTGAAACCTCTTTTCCAGACGAAAAAACCAGCTTATTTTCCAATTTTAGTGATAAAGCTATTGCTTTCCCTGTTGTTCGGCAAAAGCTGAAAACCATTAACCTGACTTCAAGGAATCACTGGATATTTGGCTGGGTTAGCTTACTGATTTTATTAGCAATCTCAGCCTCAGCCGTTCCAATTTTATCTTACTGGCAAACCACTAACGGCTATACAAACCGGATAGGGCTAGATGGGGAAATCTGGTATGCTGAACAATTCCCGTCAGAATATAAAGCGATGGCTTGGTTACGCGATTATACCGCCAACCAAAGTGATAGGCGTGGGGTAGTGCTAGAAGCCAATGGTATGAACTATAGCTGGGCTACTCGAATCAGTACCTATACTGGCTTACCTACGGTTGTGGGCTGGCCGTTCCACGAACTACAGTGGCGGGGTAATCTAGCTGAAAAAGATATTTGGGAAAGTTGGCTGGATATGAACCGGATTTATGAAACTACCGATGTTAACCGGGCAATCGAGTTGTTAAACCAGCATAATGTTAAATATGTCTTTGTTGGGCAAATTGAGAACGGTGACGGCTCTTTCTATCCAGATGGGCATGAGCCTAAATATTATTCTGCCCAAGCATTGGACAAGTTTGGCTCTTTTATGAAAACTATTTATGCCGACCCTGCAAATAAGATATTCATCTATGCCTTTTAAAAATTCAAACCGCATTAGCTAAAAGGCAATGCCGGAAAAAAGGCTTAAAGCTGGAGGTTCTATTAATTTTTCCGGTGAAACAGTAATAAAGTTTTGACATAGCTGAAAGCGAAAGGTATCATGTGATAGATGCCTCTTGCCGCTATTATCCGGTCAAGAGGTTATAACGTGGCTTGTTTGAAACTTTTGTGGAAAGTTGTATCTACTCTTGATAGATAGTGAATTATTGGAACTGGTGCGCTGTCCTCACTGTATCGAAAAGGCGTTGGCGCAAGGAAAAACCGATGACCGCGAAACCGGGCAACTTACATTGCGTCATGGGCGAATTCAATGCCGAGATTGCAGCACAGAATATACTGCCCATAATGACAAACCCCCCTCAACCGACGGCATAGGTTGGGCAAACGCTGCAATTGCGCCGGATGACTTTGATTTTTTGCCGAAACACGGCTACTACTTGGATTTAATGCCCAGAAATAGTTTTGAACAAAATACTCGCTATCTTGAAGAAGAATTTGAGCATGAGATTGACCATGAATATATCAGCTTGCCATGGCTTGGGGCGGCGGTGCGGAACGATTTACTTCGCAAAATGCTCAAACCTTCTGAGGCGGATATTGCGCTGGAAGTAGGTTGCGGCAACGGTAAGTTCTGTTATTGGAATCGCGATAGATTCGGCACTGTGGTAGGTTTAGATGCCGCGCCTTTATTTGCAGAACAAGCATTGGACGACTTACCGCTAATCAGGGGCGATGTGCGTTTGCTGCCGTTTGCGCCGGAAAGCTTTAACAAGATTTTCAGTATTGATTTGCTAGAACATTTGCCCGCCGATGGTATCGCTCCTTACTTCGCCGAGTTGAATCGAGTGCTAAAGCCCGGCGGTCAAGTTTTTATCTTCTCAAATACCCGCGAAATGGGTAAGCTTACTCCGGTAATCAAGTTAGAGAAGAAGGTTGCAAACTATTTTGCTCGCAAGGGAATATTTGATTTCAAGCGCGATGAATTGCGTAAGAGTGACCATATAAAGGCAATCCGCACCTTTGATGAGTTGGAAGCCTCTATTAAAGAGGGCGGCTTCAAGCTCGAACGAACTATATTTTGGAATGGCGTGTTTCAAAGTCTGGTTGATAATGTAATTGTAAAAGCGGGCGAATACTTGTTGCGGAGACGTGTTAAAAGACGGCTTGAACAGCGTACCAAAGCAGCGGAAAATTCCAATAGTAGCCCTGCAACTCGTTTGGTGGCGGGTACAACCGGAATCAGCCCGGATTGGGCAGATGGCGGCAAACCGCGTATTCCGGAAGACAAGTTCATGCAAGATAAAAGTCAGGTGGAGCTTGAAGCTGAGAAAGTTGCCAGCGATACCGAACAGAATGCGGCAATTGACCTAGCTATTCGCAAAAGTTTAAAACGCTCTATGGATAAGCGCACTTCAAATACCTACATGCTGCTATTAAGAATCCTTACTTTTATGATGCGCTTGGATATTTGGCTGTTCGGGAAAATGCGTACTGGACCCTACTTTATTCTTATCCGCAAAGTAGGAACTCCACGTAGCCGATGAAAATCCTGTATGTTGCCAGCGCGATTGTAGCGCCGGGTAGCCATGGTGGGGCAACTCATGTGGTAGAGGTTTCTCGTGAACTGGCAAAGCTTGGTCACGAAATACACGTAATCTGCGCCCGCCCTAACCGTAAAGAACCGGCACGCCTCACCTTGGCGGTAGAAGGCGGTACTCCGATTGAGTTTTATCGCCATTCCCTGCCAAAATTTACGGCAATCGCCCTTTACCCGCTTGTTAAAAAGCTGGCTAAAGCGCTTAAGCCCGACCTTATAATGGAGCGTTACTATAATTTTGCTGGTTCGGGCATGTTATTTGCTTCTCGCCACCATTTACCCTCGTTGTTGGAAGTAAATGCCCTAATCCTCGACCCGCTTTCCAGCCCTAAGCGTCGCCTTGACCGTACCCTACTGTTCAACCGCCTGAAATGGTGGTCGGAGAAACAATGCTGCTGGGCTACACGCATTATCACTCCTTTACATACAACCATACCGGCGGCAATCCCACGCGAAAAAATAATCGAGCTTCCGTGGGGCGCAAATGTTGATATGTTTGACCCGACCCGAATTGAGCCAACCGAGCAAATGCGGCTGAGACAAGAGCTTGGTATTCCAGAAAAGGCAAATGTGCTTGCTTTTGCGGGTAGTTTCCGGCATTGGCATGGGGTGGAAGTGTTGGTAGAAGCGGCGAAACTGGCAATTCCACAAGATAACAACTTATATATTTTGATGCTAGGCGGTGGTCCACTTTTTGAACAGATTCAAAATGAAGTAGTTGATAGCGGTCTTACAGAAAGAGTAATACTAACTGGAGCAATACCCTATCAGAAAATGCCGCTATATTTATCTCTCGCGCATGCCGGAGTAGCCCCTTTTGATACCTCAAAACATGCCCCTTTACGGGAAGCCGGTTTTTACTGGTCGCCTCTTAAAATATTTGAATATATGGCTTTAGCTTTACCCTCAATCGTACCAGATTTCCGCCCACTAAATGAAATCATTCGTCAAGGGCAGGAAGGCTTACTATTTCGAGAGGGTGATGCAAATGACCTCGCTCGCGCTATTCTGGAATTGTTATCCCCTAATAATATAATAGAACGTGAGTGTATGGGCGCATCCGCCAGAATCCGGGTGGTTGAAAGCTTTAGTTGGCGCTCTCACTGTGCATCCCTTGATGCAGTAATGGTAGCCTCAAACCGAGTGTTTTTTGATAATATAGCCGCCTTTTGCTAGGTAATAGGCTGCAATTGTCCCCTCGCCTAACCCCCTTGCTACTACCACTTGCGAATCGCCCGGCAGCAAGTCTAGGAAATTATCGCTCCATTGCACATCAACATCCGCGCTCAAAAGCAAACCTTTTACGGGCTTCTTTACTTCCAGCAACAATGCCTCACCCTCCAGACGGGTTATTTTCAAACGTGGGTCTTGGAGAGCAAGATATTTGAAAGGTTCTTGCCAGAGCGTGGCGCGGCGCACAATTTCGCCGTTGTCGAGCAATGTGGCTACTATTACGAGTGGTTCAACGGCTTCAAATTCCAGTTCATCTAGCTCAGTAGCGCAATTGACAGGTATTATTACTTCGCTCCGGTTGCTTGCTAACTCTTTTCCCTCTAGGGAAATAACCTTTAGCTCTAGCGTGAGATTACGCTCCCGTGAGTCTGTATTTACAGCCCAATAGGTGGCTTTATTCTTGCTTGCCCAATCCAGCCCAATAGTTAGATGATTAAAAGCGCGTTTTAGAGTGTAGAAAGCCGCTTTGGGTTTGCCAAGATAATCGGCTATTGCCCAACTTATGGCAGGATAACAATCGTTTAATTGCCAAACTAAAGCACCGGAGACATATTCTTTCCCCTTGCCCCGCCAACGCCGTTTCCAATCCATAACCGCGTATTTGAGAGCTTCTGCTTGGATAAATTGGGTGGCATAGATGTATTCTTCCAGCTTAGCGGGTGTAGGCAAATTATCACTGAGATACACTGCCAAGCGTCTGTAACCGTCAGGGGCTTTGTTGTGGAACTCGTAAGTGCGGCTCTGCTGATGCAGTTCACAGGGTGGCAAAAAACTTACTAGAGTCTCTAAGGTGGGGCTGCCCTGCATACCAAACTCGGACACGAAACGCCCCTCAAATTTCCGATAATCTTGATATATAG